>Ga0116157_10004400_pt1 | contig 13157 bp, 9 predicted proteins | sample AD_UKC048_MetaG_FD_89882 | JGI IMG/M metagenome (GOLD analysis project Ga0116157, IMG submission 89882) | Active sludge microbial communities of municipal wastewater-treating anaerobic digesters from USA - AD_UKC048_MetaG | ecosystem: Engineered > Bioreactor > Anaerobic > Digestate | place: USA...
ACTCCAAGGAACAGCAGACATGGGCGCGCAATGGAAAGCAAAAGGCAAGGAACTGGCAGCCAACGCCAAGGGCCGCGTATTCGGGAAATTGTCCAAAGACATCATGATTGCGGCGCGCAGTGGCGCCGACCCTGCGGCCAACGCACGCCTGCGCCTGCTGGTGGAGCAGGCGCGCAAGGTGTCCATGCCCAAGGACACGCTGGACCGGGCCATCAAGAAAGGCGCCGGCCTGACGGGCGAAGCCGTCAACTTTGAGCGCGTGATTTACGAAGGTTTTGCGCCGCACCAGGTGCCGGTGATGGTCGAATGCCTGACCGACAACGTGAACCGCACCGCCCCTGAAATGCGTGTGCTGTTCCGCAAAGGGCAGCTTGGCACATCGGGCTCGGTGGCGTGGGACTTCGACTACGTGGGCATGATCGAAGCGGAGCCTGCTGCGGCGGGCGCTGACGCTGAAACGGCTGCGATTGAGGCGGGCGCGCAAGACTTTGAGGCTGGCGACGACGAGGGAACCACCCTCTTCCTGACCGACGCCACCGACCTGGACCTGGTCAGCCGTGCGTTGCCCGCCCAGGGTTTCACCGTGCTGTCTGCCAAGCTGGGCTACAAGCCCAAAAACCCGGTCAACCCTGCCAGCCTGAGCGCGGAGGCGCTGGAAGAGGTGGAGACCTTCCTGGCCGCCATCGACGCCAATGACGATGTGCAGAACGTGTTTGTGGGGCTGGCCGCCTGATAGTCGCTATCGGCTGTTTTCACCGATACAACCACGGCAAGTCCAGCAGACGCTTGCCCAGCAACCCCAGCGACACATCCCTGCCCCATCGCACCACACCGCTGGCGTGGAAGATCTCGCCATTGCGGATGGAGCGGGCCTGCACACGCGCGTTGCGCTGCCAGCGGGCGCGTGCGAACTGGCCAAGCACACCGGGCACGTCGTCAACTCCAGGTTGACTCCTCATGAGCACACGCTCCAGTTCAGCCGCGTCTTCAATGGCCATGCCAGCACCTTGCGCGAGATACGGCCGCATGGGGTGTGCCGCGTCACCCACCAGCACCACCCGGCCCGCGCCGTGCTCCTGTGCAGCGGCCATGGGGCTGCGGTCACACAGGGCCCATAGCCGCCAGCCCGTCATGGCGTTGATCACGTCCTGCAACGCCGTGCAGGTGCCAGCCAGTGACGAGCGCAGCCCGGCCACCGTGGCGTTTTGATCCCAGTTGGTGGCGTCTGATGCAGCCCGGCCACCCTCGTCGTGAACAATGGCCACCACGTTGAGCCATTCGCCGCTGCGCACCGGGTACTGCACCACGTGCAGGCGCGGCCCCAGCCACACGGTAACGTGCTGGCTGCGCAGGTTTTGCGGCAACGCGGCCTGTGAAACCAGCGCGCGATAGGCCAGATGCCCGGTGACCCGGGGCATGCCATCCCCCAGCAGCCACTGCCGCACGGGGCTCCAAAGGCCATCCGCACCTACCAGCAGGTCACCCTCCACACTGAGCCCTTCGCGAGGGCGCACCCGCACACGATCAGCGTTCTGGATGAACCCGGTCAGCTCGCAATCCAGCCTCAGGTCTGCCGCGGTCTGCTGTTTGACGGCGTCCAGCAGCAGGCCCAGAATATCGGCCCGGTGAATAGTGACATAGGGCGCGCCATATCGTTGCCGGGCGGTATCGCCCAACGGCAGTACACCCAGTTCCCGGCCGGATGTGGCGTTACGCACCTGCAGATGGCCTGGAAACGCAGCCACGGACGCCAGCGCGTCTGCCAGCCCCCAGCCGTGCAGCACACGTGTGACGTTGGGCCCCATCTGGATGCCGGCGCCCACCTCGCTGAAAGCCGCCGCCTGCTCGAACAGCTGCACACCCCAGCCTGCGCGGCCCAGCGCAAGCGCCGCTGCCAGCCCCCCGATACCGCCACCTGCAATCAACGCTGCTTTTGCCATCTTGTTTGAAATTGTGACCGCTTTGGGAAACGCTATGCTTACGAACCCCATGAAATACGTCCCGCTGCCCATCACCCGCATTGAAACCGGCAAGCCCCTGCCAGTGCACGTGTGGGACGCCAAGGGAAATCTGCTGCTGCGCAAGGGGCAAACGATTAACTCCGAGCAACACCGTGAGGCGCTGACCGCCCACCAGGCCTGCCTTACCGAGGGCGACTACCGGGCCTGGGTGCGCAGCTACGACCGGCTGGTGTATGACCTGCTGCGCGACAACGTGAGCATTCAGCAGATTGCCCGCGCCACCATGCCCGACACCATTCTGGATGTGGATTACGTGGTGGGACACGAGGTTTCCGGCGGCTGGCTGGATCTGCAGGCCGTGCTGGGTGGCATTCTGGTTCAGGGCGAGACGGCACAAAACCCGCTGGAGCGGCTGGAAGGTGTGCAAAAGCGGGCCACCCAGTTGCTGGAGGAGGATGCCGACGATTGCCTGTTTTCAATGTTTCAGGCACTGGCCGAGCTGTCCCTGGGCTACTGCGCCACCCATGCGCTGCTGGTAGCTGCCGCCTGTGAACTCACGGCACGCAAGATGGACATGGCCGCGGTCGTGCGGCCGGTGCTGTTTCGCGCCGCGCTGACGATGAACATCAGCATGGCCGAAGAGCAAAACACGCTGGCCCGCCAGACCGTGAAACCCGACACGGCTCAGCGCCAGCTGATCAAGGACCACGCCGGCAAAAGTGCCGCCATCCTGCGCGGTTTTGGCGAGGTCACCAGCGACCTCATCGACATCGTGAGCCTGCACCACGACCGCGACGAATCCCGCGGGCTGGCCCGCAACCTGGAATGCCGCCGCATCCTGCGCATGGCAGACGAATTTGTTGCTGGCATTGCTGCGCGGTCATCGCGCCCGGGGCTGTCGGCAATTGGTGCGGCCAAGAAAACGGTGATGAGCTCGGTCGGTGAAGAGGCCCGCGTGGGTGCCGCCATGACCGCCGCACTCGGGTTTTATCCACCGGGCACCTATGTTCGCCTGGTCAACGGCGAGGTTGCAGTTTCTGCCCGACGGGGCACGGCGGCCAACACGCCGCTGGTGGTGACCATCATCAGCGCGCAGGGTGCGGCACTGGGCACCTATCTGGCGCGCAACACGCGGGAAAAAGCGTTTGCCATCCATTCACCGGTGGGGCCGGACAGCGTCAAGCTGCGCGTGAATGCGCCCCGGGTGTTCAAGGCGCTTCAAAAATTGCCCAACATCAGCTAGGCCAGCAGCTGTCGCAGCACAAACGGCAGAATGCCGCCGTTGCGGTAGTAGTCCACCTCAATCGGGGTGTCGATGCGCAGCTTGACGATCACCTCTGTTTTTGAACCATCGGCGCGTGTGATGTGCAGCGTAGCATCGCTTTGTGGCGTGAGATCGGCATGGGGTATCACGTCAATCAACTCATTGCCCTTGAGGCCCAGCGACTGCCATGAGTCTGCGCCCTTGAACTGCAGCGGCAGCACGCCCATGCCTACCAGATTGCTGCGGTGGATGCGCTCAAAGCTCCTGGCCACCACAGCCTTGATGCCCAGCAGCTGCGTGCCCTTGGCAGCCCAGTCGCGGCTCGACCCGGTGCCGTATTCCTCACCCGCAAAAATCACCGTGGGCACGCCGTCGGCCATGTACTGCATGGCCGCATCAAAAATGAACATCTTGTGGCCCTGATCGGGGCCATCGTGCTGGTAGAGGGTCACGCCGCCTTCTTCGCGCGAGCCGGTGGCATCGGGCGGAATCATCAGGTTCTTGATGCGCACATTGGCAAAGGTGCCGCGCATCATCACGTCATGGTTGCCGCGGCGCGCGCCGTAAGAGTTGAAGTCGGCTTTTTGCACACCATGCGCCAGCAGCCACTGGCCCGCTGGCGAGCTCTCCTTGATGGAACCGGCGGGTGAAATATGGTCGGTGGTGATGGAGTCGCCAAACAGGGCCATGACGCGCGCCTGATGCACATTTGTACTGCCATTTTTGCCTCCAGCCCCCGTCGAATATGCCTGAGCAGCTACATTTTCCATAGCGAAATCATGGAAAAACGGCGGTTCCGCAATGTAGGTGCTGGCGGGCCAGGTGTAGGCCTGACCGGCCACGCCCGTGATCTTGTCCCATAGCAGGCCGGGCTCGGTCTTGACCTTGGCGTAGTTGTCGCGGAAGGCTTTGCCCTTCATCGCGAATTTCAGCAGCTTGTAGATGTCGTCGCTGGTCGGCCAGATGTCGCCCAGGTAAACATCCCTTAACTTCCCATCTTTGCCTTTACCTTTGCCCACGGGTTCGGTCATCAGGTCGCGGTTCACCGTGCCTGCAATGGCGTAAGCCACCACCAGCGGCGGGCTGGCCAGAAAGTTGGCTTTTATGTTGGGATGGATGCGGGCCTCGAAGTTGCGGTTGCCCGAGAGCACGGCGGCACAAACCAGATCGTTCTTCGTGATCACGTCGTTCAGCTCCGGCGTGAGGTCACCCGCGTTGCCGATGCAGGTGGTGCAGCCGTAACCAGCCAGCGCAAAGCCCAGCTTCTCCAGGTACGGCAACAGGCCGGTCTCGGTCAGGTATTCGGTCACGATGCGCGAGCCCGGCGCCAGTGAGGTCTTGATGTGTGGCTGCACCGTGAGCCCGGCTTCCACCGCCTTTTTGGCCAGCAGACCCGCCGCCAGCAGCACACTGGGGTTGGAGGTGTTGGTGCAGCTGGTGATGGCGGCAATCAGCACGTCGCCGTTGTGGATGGACCGGCCATCGGCAGTTTCATACGCACGGCCCAGGTTTTCGGCCGGCAGGTTGAACCCGTTCTCGCTGTTGGGCTTGCTGAACAGCGTGGCAAACTGCCCCGCCACCTTGCCCAGCTCAATGCGGTCCTGCGGGCGCTTGGGGCCGGCCAGGCTGGGCGTTACCTTGCCCAGGTCCAGAGACACCACCTGCGAATAATCAATCTCACCCGAGAGCGGCACGCCAAACAAGCCCTGTGCCTTGAAGTACGCCTCAAACGCCTCGATCTCGGCTTTGGTGCGGCCCGTGCCCGTGAAGTAATCCAGCGTCTTCTCGTCCACCGGGAAGAATCCCATAGTCGCACCGTATTCGGGGGCCATGTTGGCAATCGTCGCGCGGTCTGGCAGCGCCAGCGTGCGTGTGCCTTCGCCATAGAACTCGACAAACTTGCCGACCACTTTGTGCTGGCGCAGTATCTCGGTGACGGTCAACACCAGGTCGGTGGCGGTCACGCCCTCGCGCAGGCGGCCCGTCAGTTCAAAGCCCACCACATCGGGTGTCAAAAAGTACACGGGCTGGCCCAGCATGGCGGCCTCGGCCTCAATGCCACCGCAGCCCCAGGCCACCACACCAATGCCGTTGATCATGGTGGTGTGGCTGTCGGTGCCCACCAGCGTATCGGGGTAATAGATGTCGTCCTTTGTCTTGTGTACGCCGCGTGCCAGATACTCCAGATTGACCTGGTGCACGATGCCAAAGCCCGGAGGCACCACGCGAAACGTGTCAAACGCCTGCATACCCCATTTCATGAACTCGTAGCGCTCGCGGTTGCGCTGGAACTCCAGCTTCATGTTCAGGTCCAGCGAATTTTTCTTGCCGTAGTGGTCCACCATCACCGAGTGGTCCACCACCAGGTCCACCGGCACCAGCGGCTCGATGCGCTTGGGGTTCTTGCCCAGCTTCACCGCCACACTGCGCATGGCAGCCAGATCGGCCAGCAGCGGCACGCCGGTGAAATCCTGCAGCACCACGCGGGAGACGACAAACGGAATTTCGTCCGTGCGCGGTGCGTTGGGCTGCCAGCGCGCCACCTGCGCCACATGCTCCGCCGTGACCTTGTTGCCATCACAGTTGCGCAGCACCGACTCCAGCACGATGCGCATCGACACCGGCAGGCGCTCGATGGAAGGAAACTGCCGCGCCAGTGCAGGCAGCGAGTAAAACTGCCCCTCTTTACCCGAAGCCGTGCGAAATGTCTTGCGGGTGGCTGCGAAGTCGTGTGCAGGGGTGCGTGAAGTGGCCATGGCGAACTCCAGTGGGTTGATTCAGCATTCATTCTGGCAGCCCTCACGTCCGCCCGCTTGCTTCCCGCGAACTTGACCCCACGGCCATTGACACTTTCACCAGGCGGGCTGAGACGCCCCCGTTGCAATCCGAAATACTGCGGCCGCGCCGTCTCCAGAACCACGAGCGCCTGCATCAGCTCCACGCATCTTTTTAAGCAAAATTGAGGGTAAAATTGGGCCTCAGCCCTTGTCGGATATGCGTGAGCAGCTATCTATTTGATAGTAAAACCATTCACTCCAACACAATTGGAGAAGATTTACTTTGCTTCAATTTGAACTTCATAGTCTTGAAGCCTGATGAGCACCGCTTTGTTCTTCCGGTATTTCCGCTTCAGCGCTTCCAGCTGGCGATCGGTCCCAGTGCAGAAGGCTTTCAGCTGCTTCGTCAAAAATTCTCGTCGGGCAGCATCGTAAGGCTCTTCGCCCCTGAAGTGATCACAGTTGTCCCGGCGCTCTACGTAGCGATTTACATCTGGGGGAAGTTTGCCCTGCGCAAAAGCCGCAGGTATTAAAACTGTGAGGAAAAAACCTGCAAAGACGCTGCGGAGATTCATAAAGGCTTGGCATCTGATTTAAGCGGGTGCCACACCACACAACCGCAAGGCGAGTGGGCAGGCGAAAGGGCGAGGTCAAGGAGGAGGCCGCAGGCCGGGGGACACGAGCCCTTTCGCCTGCTCGCTCGCCTTGCCCGCCCAGCCATCTTTACGCTGTCGGAGCCGGCGGCTTGGCAGTCAATTCGTTCAGCTGTTTGCGCAGGTTTTTTTCATCCAGAAACCGCTTGGTGGCGTCGCGCGCAACCGCCATCGACCCGAGCATTTTTCCGGAGGCATCCTTGACCATCGCAAAACTCATGTCCACGTAAATCTGCTCCCCGCTTTTGTGCAGGGAACGCGTGATCATGGATGTTCTTCCCGGCAGCGTGTCGCCCCGCTCAATGGCCTTGTTAAAGCCATCCCAGTGTGCCTTGCGCATGCGCTCTGGAATGATGAGGTCCAGGTTCTGGCCCAGCGCCTCTTCGGCAGTAAAGCCAAATACGTTGACAGCGCCCGGATTCCACTCGCGGATGATGCCGTCCAGGTCGGCATAAATCAGCGCCTCGGGCATGCTTCGCAGAATGTTCGCAGCAGTGGTGTTTTCAGGAATCGACATGGCAGGTCCTCATGATTTTTTAGCGGGGCTCAAACTGTGGGAATAATACGTTGTTCTCCAGATGAATGTGGTTGATCAGGTCGTCGTTCAGCTGGGCGATACCGGCAAACAGGGCCCGCCATGTGTTGCAGGCACCGGCGGGCGGGGTGGCGTCGTTGGTGAGTGCGGCCAGCTTTTCCAGCATCGTGCCGTGGTCCACGTGTTCGTGGCGCATCATGCTGATGGGCTGGGTCACAAAGGGGTTGCCGCCCGCTTTCAGCATCGGGAACAGGATGGTCTCTTCCTTTTGCATGTGTGACAGCAACTCCTCCTGCGCGGTTTCCAGCAATGCGGCCAGGCCAACAGGCACATTCGGGTTGTCACGGTGCACCGCCTCGACGCGGCGGGCCATGCGGATCAGCTCGGGCAACTGCTCCCGGTGCACATCGTGGTAGCGGGACAGGATGTGGTCGATCAGCGCAACCGGCTCCGTCAGGCCCGGCGCGGCCGCGGGTCGTTGCAGGGCGGACAACTCCGCCAGCACGGCGTTCACGTCCAGCCCCTTGTCGGTTGCAGCTTTTGTCAGGCTCACCTGCCCACCGCAGCAAAAATCCAGTTTCAGGCGCCTGAACACGGCGGTTGCGCCCGGGAGCTGGACGGCGATTTGCCCAATCTGCTGATCGGCACTGATGGTTTTTGACTCGGGCCGGGTAGTTTCCAGACGTGCATTCATGGTGGCTTCCTTTAAAGATTCATTTTGAATGAATGTTATTCTAGGCGATAAAATTCACTCAAAATGAATCTTTAATTGATCCGCGACAAATTTCATGCACCTGACCCAATGGACTGACTACACACTGCGTGTGCTGATGTACTGCGCAGCCAGCCAGACGCGCGAGCAACCCGTGACCATCACCGAGATTGCAGACAGCTATGACATCTCGCGCAGCCACCTGACCAAGATTGTTCAGGAGCTGGCCGCCAGGGGGCTGCTGGAAACAACCCGCGGGCGCGGCGGTGGCATGCGGTTGTCAAAGCCGGCCAGCGATATCAACCTGGGCGCTGTGGTGCGCTCAACCGAAACCGATTTCACGATGGTCGAATGTTTTGACCCGGCGATGAACCAGTGCCGTCTGACCCAGCACTGCGGCCTCAAAGGCGTGCTGTCGCAGGCCATGAACGCGTATTTCGCGGTGCTGGATGGCGTGACACTGGCAGACCTGGTAGCCCCCCGGACTGCAACGGCCCGGTTGCCCAGGTCGCTTCGCCCGGGTCTGGTGCCCGGGCTGCCCACCCCGGCACCTTGAGCCGTGCCGCGCCATGGGCTGCACACCAGCTGCACGCAGCTTTTAAGCAAAAACGAGGGTCAAATAGAGCCTTAGCCCTCGTCGGATATGCGTGAGTAGCTACAAAATTAGTAGCATTCACGCAATGCCATTCGTTAAGGCTTCCCTGTCTGCCCCACCAGCGTGCCGGCATCCCAGCCGCCACCCAAGGCTTTGTACAGATTGACCACGGCAGTCAACTGGTTGCGCTGAACATCGAGCAAACCCGACTCGGCCTGGGCCAGATCGCGCTGCGCGTTGAGCACTTCCAGAGAGCTGGAGTAGCCCGCCTTGTAGCGCAGGTCGGCCAGTCGCAGCGTCTGGCGCAGCGCCTCGATACGCCGGGCCGTGGTGGTGGCGATCTCGCGGCTGGCGTCGGCGTTGTTCAGCGCGTCGTGCACGTCGCGGAAGGCGTTTTGTACGACCTGGGTGTACTGCACCACGGCCTGTTGTTCGCGGGCATTGGCAGCCGCCACCACGGCGTCAATCGCACCAGCGCGGAAGATGGGTTGCGTCAGGTTGCCGATCATGTTCCAGAACAGCGAACCGGGGTCGAACAGGTTGGCCATGTCTCTGGACTGGTAGCCCAGGCCAGCGGTGAGGCTGAGCTTGGGGAAGTAAGCCGCGCGTGCCTGCCCGATGTCGGCATGGGCTGCGATCAGGCTCTGCTCGGCGCTCACCACGTCGGGACGGCGGGCCAGCACGTCGGATGGCAGATTGGCCGGCAGGGTCTGGCGTTGCACCAGCGCCCCCAGTTTGGAGCCGCGTGCCAGCAGCGGCTTGAAGACATCGCTGGGCTTGCGGCCCAGCAACACGGCCAGGGCGGACTCGGCATTGCTGCGGCTCTGGCGGGTTTGCTGCAGGGTGGCCTCCAGGCTGGCAGCCTCGGATTCGGCCTGGCGCAGGTCCAGCTCACCGATCACGCCGCCCTCAAAACGGCGCTTTTGCAGGCGCAGGTTTTCCTTGCGGGTGGCAAAGGTCTGCTCGGCCAGCACGGCCTGGGCATCCAGCGCGCGCAGGGCAAAGTAGCTTTGTGCCACGTTGGCGTACAGCGTGGTCAGCACCGTGCCGCGGCTGGCGGTTTGGGCCAGCAGGCGAGCCTTGGCGGCTTCGTCCGCGCGGGCGTATTTGCCCCAGAAGTCGATCTCGTAGCTGGCAGAGAGGCCCAGTTGCCGGTCATTGCTGTACGGGCCAGCCGCACCGTTGTAGGCGGACGAGTTTTCACTGGCCCGCTTGCGCGAGGCGCTGGCGTTCAGATCCACCGTGGGGTAGAGGTTGGACTGGTTCTGGTCTAGCGTGGCGCGAGCTTCTGCGATGCGGGCCGTGGCCATGGCCAGGTCCTGGTTGTGGCTGGCAGCCTCCTGCAGTAACTCGTCAAGCACTGGGTCCTGGAAGGTCTTCCACCAGTTCAGCCAATCCACGCCGGTGGCCGTGCCGGTGCTGGCCAATGTGCCAGGCAACTCCAGCACGGGGCGCTGGTACTCGGTGCCACCCCGCATGGAACCGCAGGCGGTGAGAACGGCCGACGCTATCAACGTAATAGCTAACGAACGAACAGGGACGAGGGCCAGGCCCTTGATTTGGCGCTTAAACATGGTGCGCTCCTTCGCCATGGGCGGGTTTGTTCAGGTATTTGAAATCGTCTGGCGTACTGCGGAAATGCCAGTCGTTCACCAGTTTGAAAAACAGCGGCACCAAGAACACCGCCAGGAATGTGGCTGCCAACATGCCACCCAGCACCCCGGTGCCGATGGACTGACGCGCTGCCGAACCTGCACCCGTGGAGAAGGCCAGTGGCACCACGCCCAGAATGAAAGCCAGTGAAGTCATCAGGATCGGGCGGAACCGCAGGCGGGCTGCCTCCAGCGCCGCCGCCACCGGGGTCAGGCCTTCATGCACCTTCATCATCGCAAACTCCACGATCAGGATTGCGTTCTTGGCCGATAGCCCCAGCAACGTGACCAGGCCAATCTGGAAGTACACGTCGTTGGCGTAGTTGCGCAGGTACACCGCCACCAGCGCGCCGAAGATGCCGAACGGCAAGGCCAGCAGTACCGAGAACGGCAGCGACCACTTTTCGTACTGCGCAGCCAGGATCAAAAAGATCATCAGAAAGCCCGCGCCCAGCGCCAAACCGCTGGAGCTGCTGCTGCGCTTTTGCTGGAACGCAGTGCCGCCCCAGTCGTAACCCATATCGGCGGGTAGCACCTTGTTGGCAGCGCGCTCCATCGCGGCGATGGCCTGGCCCGAGCTGTAACCGGGCTTGGGGTCACCCAGGATCTGGATGCTGGGCAGCGCGTTGAAGTGCTGCACTGACTCTGGACCGGCCGTGAACTTGACGTCAGCAACGGTGCGAATCTGGATCATCTGACCGGTTTTCGACCGCACGTAGAGCGCGCCGATGTCGTCTGGTTTGGAGCGGTACTGGCCTTCGGCCTGCATCAGCACCTGGTAGATGCGGCCGCTCTTGTTGAAGTCGTTCACGTAATAGCTGCCCAGAGTAGCCGACAGCGTGCTGTAGATGTCTGCCACCGCAATGCCCATGGAGCGGGCCTTTTCAGTATCGACCGTGACCGACAACTGCGGCGAGTTGGCCTGCCACAGGGTTTTGACACCCTGCAGCTCGGGTTGCTTGTTGGCCTCTTCCAGCAAGGCGGGCAGCATTTGGGCCAGACGACGCACACCGCCATCACCCTTGTTTTGCAGGTAGAACTCGAAACCACCGGTCTGGCCCAGGCCCTGGATAGCGGGTGGGCCGAACGCCAGGGGCAGGCCTTCCTTGATGCCACCGGTCTTCATGTAGAACTCGCCCACCAGTTCCTTGGCGGACTGGGTGCGGTGCTCCCACGGTGAGAGCGGCATGAACATGGTGGCGGCAGAAGACTTCAGCCCCCCCCCGCCGAGAAAGTTCAAACCCACCAGGCTGAACACAGACTCGATGTTCTTGTTGGTGCTGACAGAGGCTTCGATTTGCTTGACCACCTGGTTGGTGCGTTCCAGCGCGGCGCCTTCTGGCAGGATGGCTGCGGCTATGTAGTAGCCTTGGTCTTCATCGGGCACCAGGCTGCTGGGCACGATTTTGAAGAGCACGCCGGTGAGAACGCCCATGGTGACGAACAGCAGCACGCCCAAAAGCCCGCGCTTGAGGAAGAAGGCCACGCCCTTGGTATAGCCCTTGGTCATGTTGGCAAAGCTGCGGTTGAACCAGTCAAAGAACTTGTTGTGGCGTTCCGCACCCCGCTTGAGAAACACGGCGCACAGGGCCGGGGTGAGCGTCAGCGCCACCACACCCGACAGGCACACCGCGATGGTGATCGTCACCGAAAACTGACGGTACAACTCACCGGCCAGACCGCCGAGGAAGGCGACGGGAATGAAGGCCGCACACAGCACCAGCACGATGGCAATCACCGGGCCGGTCACCTCGCGCATGGCCTCGATGGCGGCGTCACGCGGGCTCATGTTCTCTTCGTACATCAGGCGCTCGACGTTTTCCAGCACCACGATGGCGTCGTCCACCACGATCCCGATGGCCAGCACCATGCCAAACAACGTCAGCGTGTTGATGCTGTAGCCCAGCAGCTGCAGGCCCGCCATGGTGCCGATCAGCGACACCGGTACCGCCAGCGTGGGGATGATGGTGGCGCGCCAACTCTGCAGGAACAGATACACCACCAGGAACACCAGTACCATCGCCTCGGCCAGCGTCTTGACCACTTCTCGGATGGACTCCACCACGAAGGGTGTGGTGTCGTACGGCGTGGAATACGTCAGCCCGGCAGGAAACTTGGACTTCAGTTCGACCAGGGTCTTTTCGAGCGCTTCACGCGTGTCCAGCGCATTGGCACCGGTCTGCAGGAACACGCCGATCGGAACCGACGGGTGGCCGTTGATCCGGCCATAGAAGTTGTAGTCTTTTGAGCCGAGTTCGACCCTTGCCACGTCCTTGAGACGCACCAGCGAACCCTTGTCACCGGCCCGCACCACGATGTTGGCAAACTCTTCGGCCGTCAGCAGGCGACCCTTGGCGGTCACGGTGAGCGTGAGCTCCTCGGTGTTGTTGGGTGGCGCACCGATCTTGCCGGCTGCGTACTGGGTGTTTTGCTCGGTCACGGCGGCAGAAATGTCGCCCACCGTGATGGCGAGCTGTGCCATGCGGTCTGGCCGCAGCCACAGGCGCATGGCGTAGTCTTGCGCACCAAAAATCTGCACATTGGTGGTACCCGGCACGCGTTTGATGGCGTCCAGCACGTTCTGCGTCAGGTAATTGGAGATGAAAAGCGAGTCATAACGGTCATCGTCCGCATAAAACGCCGCGACCGTCATGAAGCTGCTGGAACTCTTGGCCACCGTCACGCCCTGGCGCTGCACTTCCTGAGGCAGCTTGCTCAGCATCTGGTTGACGCGGTTGTTCACGTTCACCGCAGCAATGTCGAGGTCGGTGCCGACGTCAAACGTCACATCGATGCTGACGGCACCATCGCCCGAAGAGCTGCTGTTCATGTACAGCATCTTCTCGACACCGTTGATGGACTGCTCGATGGGTGCGGCCACCGCGGTTTCAAGCACCTCGGCCGAGGCACCCGGATACACCGCCCGCACATTCACGACGGGTGGCGAGATTTCCGGGTAGCGCGAGATCGGCAGCACACGCATGGCGGCCAGCCCGGCCAGCACCAGG
>Ga0116157_10004406_pt1 | contig 13149 bp, 9 predicted proteins | sample AD_UKC048_MetaG_FD_89882 | JGI IMG/M metagenome (GOLD analysis project Ga0116157, IMG submission 89882) | Active sludge microbial communities of municipal wastewater-treating anaerobic digesters from USA - AD_UKC048_MetaG | ecosystem: Engineered > Bioreactor > Anaerobic > Digestate | place: USA...
ATTTTTTCATATTATCCCAAACTTTGTTGATATCATTTTTGGCAGTTTCATAGTATTTGCTTGGGATTGCAACTTTATCAAACAACGATTCTATCAATGCACGAATGCTGACCATGAACATTGCTATAAATAATCCCATCAAAATAATGGTTATCAGACTATCGTTATTCATCAGCAACCCGTCCATCAAAATTGTCGAATCATTTTTCGCCAGCGCAACCTGTAATGCCGATGCACCAGCCCAATTACCAAACATTGAATTCAAAAACATTATTGCAAAAGTAACAAAAACACCAATTAATGCAATACCTGCCGTACCTTTGACAACATCGTCTATGGTGGATTTTATTGATTGCGCCCCATTACCTGGAATTATTGTCCAACCAGAAAACAACCAACCCATCAAAAACAAAGGTAACATTATTAAATTTATCGATAGCTTTATAAATATTTCCAGAAAGTACATTGGTATCGGCAACAAAGCATAAAAGAATAATAACAATATCATCAGTCCAATAAAGAACATTGGAATATTTGGAAAAAACGGCACACCCCAAAGAATTTTATGCATATAGTTTGAATTAAACGACATATTCAACATTGTCCATCCAACCGTCATCCCCAGTCCTGTCATTTGATGAACACCTGCTAATTCACAAGCCAAATTATGCCGCAGTTTTGGTGAAAATGCACCACTGGCGGCTGCACCACTGTCAACAGATACTGGATCTGCTAATGCTGTTGCAACAACACATTCGGAAAATTTTTCATCACCCGACACAACACGGTTTAATGATAATCCAACATTAAAAACTGGTTCTATTACTGCTGTGCTTAATAATCTTGGCAAAGGAAATGCTAATAGTGAAATTACAAAAACAAGCTTTATCAAGTGGGTACCAAAATCACCGGCCATTGACCAAGGTTCTGTTGCCCATTTTTTCTGTGTATTTGCACCGATATAACCTGCCAGTAAATTCCATGCAAACCAAACTGCTGTCAGTGCAATACAAATTGGTATAACGGTTTGACCAATCGCATGATATGCCCGTGGTAATAAATTTGACATAGTTGACATAATGTCGGAAAACATTTGGCACGACCAACATGTTGAGAAAAATGATAAAGCATCCGCCATATTAACAGGCGCAACCGATCTGTAAATTGAAAAACCTGCTATTATACCCACACCAGCAATACCACCTATAACCAATGGTGCAATCGCGCCTGCCGAAAATGGCAAGAACGATAAAAAAACAATCCAAAACTTTTTAAGCCGGTTCATGAATTCAATTATATCATAAAAAGTTCACCGTTTTTATGGTATAATTAAACCCAATGAAGAAACTTTTATTTACTCTTTTTATTTTATTACTTGCGACTCCTGCTCATGCCAGCTGGGGAATTGTTGACAGTTTTAATCTGGCGCCACTGGTTCCGATTGTTTTGGACGCTTTGATGTCAGTTGCAACTGGTACTTATGAATTTTTTGTGGGCAATGGCGATGGTATTATCTATGTCATGATTTGGGGTATTTTGGGTGTATCCATTGGATTATATTTTATAAAAATGTATTTTCCAAAAACATGGGTCGCATTTTTTGGTTTCAGTGGCGGCGGCGAAATGTGGGAAGGTAAAACAACTGCATTGCAAATGGTCCAGGATAAAATATTAAAACCCGCAATGCGCGCAATTATAGCTGCAACTATACTGCTGCAAATAAAGCCTATTTATGTAACTGACTGGATAGTAAATCCTTTTTTGAAATTTGGTTCAATGTACACCCAGGGAATTGCTGACAGCATGAATGTAAACAGCGCCCCCGCAAAACAAATTGAATGTCCTAAACAAATTATTGATAAAGGTTGGATATCCGCAGACAGTTGTAATTTTATGGTACAACCAGTATCAATTTTATCAAATGAAAATAATAAGATTATAAAACGTGGCTTTGAATTTATCACTCGTGGTTTGTCTGGATTGATGACATTGGTTCCACATGGCGGTGAAGATTTTCTGAATTTAATAACCGGAATATTTTTAGTTTGGACATTTGTTGCTAGTAACTTTTTTATGGCTTTGTTAATTATCAATGGAATATTCAATTTTGGAATGTCTTTGATTTTATACCCTTTCCAAGTCCTGACATGGGTCGCTAAGCCAAAAAATCCAGACAAATGGATTGACCCATGGCCCGCTTTTGAAGGCATAGTAAAGTCATTACAACAATTGATAATAACTATGATTGCATGCGTTTTTATATTGGTAATAAATATTGCAATAATTCGTGCACTGTTTCAATGGAACAGTTCTGTATTTGTAGTGGCTGCAGGTGGTTCAGCAACCAGCAATGTTCCAACTGTTGCAAATAATGCGATTGGGTTTGGTCAACATTCTATTTTATGGTTATCGACAATACTAACATTCTATTTAATGTTCAGAATATTTAATATGACCCGCGAAATGATTACAAAATACGCACCTGGTTCGGACGGATTATATAACAAAGTAAAAGATGATCCAAAAAATGCATGGAAGGGTATAAAAGAATTTGGTTCAAAAGTTGGAACCGCAGCAGGATGGTTTAAGAAAAAATGAACGGATGGGTAAACCCGATTATTGATGGAACTGTGCAGTGTTGGGGCTGCCCTGTTTTTGATCGCCTGTTCCAGGTAATTTCATCTGCGGCGGCTGGTGTTTATCGTCAATTTTCATTATTCTGTATTTTAATATTTTGTTTAATACTGGTTTTTTATATTTTGTTTTCTGTTTGGAAAAATCTGCGTGGTGGTGGGACTGACCCTTTTTATCAAAAATCAATCAAACCTGTTTTGATAAATTCTTTGTTTGTTTTTGCTTTGTTGGGATTGGGTTTATATCTGCCCAGATTTATTTCAACAATTACTTTTGAACCAGTTGCGCAAATGACGCTGACATACACACAAAGCATGGTAAACACAAATGATGAAACAGTTAATCAAAAGGTTTCTTACCAGCCACAACCAATGGATGAATCTGGCTTTTTCCGCCCGCAATTACGCGATACAATTATTATGTTGATGAAAACAACAATTACCCAATTCCAATCTTATATGAAATTGGGAATCGCAATAATGGATAAAGCATTTTCATGGGGGGCGCTGACCGGAATCGGTGCATTGGTTAAACATATTATAATGTTTTTTATGGGTCTATATCTGGTTTATCAGTTTTTCAAAATCTTTATAAAATTCTGTTTTTATTTTGTTGATATAATTGTTGCGATGACATTTTTCGCATTCTTTTTACCGTTGTCAGTGGTTATGTTTGCATTCAAAAATTCTGATGGGCCTGAATGGATTAAATCTATTGGTTCTTCATTGGGTATGGGACAAATAAAAAATGTTATAAATGCAATAATATCTTTGGCATCGGCTGTTATTACATACACAGTAATAATGGTTATTATCGCAAAATTCTTTTCAGTATCTGGAGCATCAACAACTGATTTAATGCAAATGATAACCAGTGGACAAATATTTGCAGGTGCATTATCCGATGACAATTTGGCAGCAATGACACTTACTGGAAGTATCGTTTTGGTTTATGTTATAAACTTCCTGGCGGATCAAATTCCAAATGTTACAAAAATGGTCATGGGTGCATTTGATATGAAAGAAGAAAAACCTGCACTGGGCGAAGAAATGGGTAATAATATGTTAAAATTGACCGAAAATATTGTAAAAACTGTAAAAGATGTAGGTTCTGCAGTTATCAGCGGCGGCGAAAAGAAAGAAGAAAAAAAAGACGAAAAGAAAAAATAAATGCTAAAAGCAAAACTGATTTCGATTGCTATAAAATTTATTATGGGTGCAACCGCACTGGGTATTGGTATTTGGTATTTATCTTCTTCAATTGGTGGCACCAGTATAGGTTACAGCAGCTTGAACAATTTCTTGTCCGCAATTGGCGTACAAAATGGCGATATAGCCAGCGCAAACGGATGTTTTTTATGTGGGTATATTGAAAAACTGTTCGGGGCAATTGGAAATGCCGCAGAAACATTTTGGAATGCCATGATTGAAAACATCTGGATATTGATGGCGATTGGTTTTGGAATATTTTTGTTTTACACAACCGCAATGTATTTGTATGACGCGTCCAAGAAAAATGCAACTCTGGATGCAGGTGACAGAAACTTGGATTTTAAACCCTGGTTTGATAAGATTTGGAAACCAGCCGTTCGTGTTATGATGGCGGGCGCACTGTTGGGGGTTCTGGGATTTGGTGGTACAACCGTTTTAAAACAAATTACAAATGTTACAATTGCACCAGTTATGTTTGTCGGATCAGAATTATCAATGGCTGCAACAGGTATTTCAAATTCTGCACAATGCGGAACAACCGTACAAAATGACGATATTTTAAACCCTGTATTAAAACCCTTTATGTGCGTTGTTGGAAATTTAAATACTGTAATGCTGGCTGGGGCTGCTGGTGGATTTTCATTAATGAATTATTCATGGTTGGGTATGGGTGGCGGTGTATTCACATGGATTGCCGGATTGTCATTGGTGGTAATGTTTTTGATTATTGGGTTTAATCTGTTTTTTCAAATTTTAACCATCATATTCAAACTGGTGTTTTTAATTATATTTTTGCCACTGATTATCGCAGCTGGCGCATTCGAAGGAACATGGTCACTGGCATCGGGCGTTGTTACAAAATCAATAAATATGTTGGTGGAATCCGCCATCAGAATTGTTGCAATTACTTTAAAGATTCTAATTACTTATGCGACTGTGTCATTTGCGGCCGATCAATATTTCCCAGGACCAAACGATGGATATAATTCAATATTACCACCACTTGTAACCGAAAGCGATAAACAAAACCTGGATAATAAAACATTGTCGGTGATGGCTGTATTTTCAAAATGCGAAAAGGTTGCAACTGTAAATGGAACAGTTGATAAAAATATGTTCAAAAACTGTTTTACTGCCAGTCGCGCCGAAGTAGAAAGAAAATATCCAAAAGCATTTGATTTTATGGATGATGGATTTGAATTTTTATTGATGATGATCGGAATATTTTTACTGTATTTTTATGTCGTATCACCAAAAATTGATGAACTATTGGGTGGCGGCAGCGAAGAATCCAAAGATAAAAAGGAAAAGTTTGATTATGGTGGATGGTTAAAAGACATGGGTAAAACCATATGGGGTGCACCAACAAAAGTTGCAGAACAAATAACCAAGGCAACAGAAAAGAAATGATTAAAAAGATAATCGCTGTTTTATGTTTTATATTTGCTATATCGGGTAATGTTATGGCGGCTTCGAACGTACCCAGTGGTGATGTCGGTGATTATGGTGTTTGGTCAACAGAACACAATCGTGAATTGTTTATAAATAATCTGACCGATGACATAACTGCGTTTCAAAATAAATTTCAACAAAAACAATCTGTGAAAAATTATGTCCCAGTAGAGGCACGTGTTGGTTTGGCATTTATCGGCGGTATGTCAATGATAAGCAATATCCTGGAAAGGTCATTGGTCAGATTTATAACAATATTTTTAATTGTAATGTTTGCGTTTTGGATAATGTTTGAATCATACCAAATGATGAAAGCTACTCAGAAATCACGTGAACTGGTCGAAGATATTATTAAAAAAGGCGTTTTGATAACAATTTGGATTCTTATAATTGAAACTGGCCCTGCGCAATTATTCATGTGGCTTATGGGACCTATAATAAGCGTTGGCAGTTACTTATCCGATTTGATATTAAATTCTGTAACATCAACTGTTGGAATGTCACTACCCGACACATGCACGGCAATTCATAATTACGTGGCTTCTTCTAATTCAGGCTATGCAATTTTGGATTCTGCACAAACAGCAAACTTACTTTGTATACCGACCCGTCTTTCTGGATTTTTCTATACTGCTGTATCTGTTGGTTGGAAATGGATGATTGCAGGTATTGGAAACAGCGCTTTTACTTTTGTTGCTGGTGCAGCATTTATCGTACTGTTTATTTATAACATTTGGAAATTTGCATTAATGGCATTGTCTGTGATTGCAGATTTGTTCTTTGTTATAATAACACTGCCTTTTACGGCAATCGCTCAGTGTTTTGGTGGAAAATCTGCGGCCAAGAATGCATTTGAATCACCACTGGACGCTTTTAGTGGTGGTGGCAGTGGTGCAACCAGTTATGATGGAATTGCAGGTAAAATATTCAACGGACTTTTAGGACTGTTCAATTCTAAAAATTTCAGTCTGGATGCTCAGATAAAAAAATTTATAAATGCCATGTTTTATTTTGTTTCTTTATCACTGATAATTGCTGTTTGCGCAGCATTAATTTCAGGCGTTATAAATATTGATGCAACAACAGCTGTACCAACATTGGAAAATAATGATTTTATGACATTTTTAATTGTTGGATTTTTGTTTGCATATCTTGCGAACAAAGCCGGCGAATTTGCTAAAAAAATCAGTGGCAGTATCGATGAAAAAGGATTCGGTGACAAATTGGGTGGCGATATTAAAAAATTGTGGGGAAATACACAAAAAACTGCAACCAGTGTTTGGAAAGCAGTTCGTGGAAGCAAATAAATATTATTTATCAAATACTTTGATAAATTTTTTATCCACTTTTTTAATACCTTTGTTGCGAAATGCAACTGTCAGAATTTCACCATTTTCTTCTATTATGACACCACGTCCCATTTCGTCATGTGATGCCAGCTTTCCAACAATTGATTGTGTTTTTATTATTCGCTTTTTGGGTTCATAAGATTTTTCAACCATGGGCTTCACCATTCTTTCTTCGCCCTGAATATTCAAAAAATCTTTATTTATTTCTGCAATGAACCTGCTGGGAACATTGTACTGGCGCTGACCAAAAACCATTCGTGACATTGCATTACTGATTATAGCACGACGTTTGGCGCGCGTAATTGCAACATATGCCAATCTGCGTTCTTCTTCTATACCACCATCATTAATCGCTTTTTCATTTGGAAAAATACCATCTTCCCATGCGGGTAAAAATACTGTATCAAATTCCAAACCCTTGGCTGCATGAATTGTCATTACACTGACCGAATTATTGTTAAATGTTCCATCTTCGACATCATTATCATCTGTCATCATCAGTGCAGCATGTTCCAAAAATTCTGGCAATGTGTCGTATTTTGAAATTACATTTGTCAGCAATTCTTTTATATTTTCCAATCTGTCGGGGGCGTCAATATCTTTGCTGTCGCGCCACATTTTCAAGTATCCAGAATTTTCCAACAATTGTTCTGCAGCATCTGCTGGTTTTATAATATCCCAATCAAAATCAAATGCATGCAAAAATTCATCTGCGGCGATGCGTTGTTTACCAGATAATGGTGCACTGCGCAATGCAGACATAAAATCATTTCCAAAATCACGAAATCGTGCAATTGCTGTATTTCCAAAACCGCGTCGGGGTTTTGCAATTATTCTAATAAAAGATAAATCGTCAAATGGATGTACCAGCAACCTGATGTATGCGATCGCGTCCCTGATTTCCATTCTGTCATAGAATTTAGTAGCACCAACTAATCTGTATGGAATTCGACGTTGTGCAAATTCTTCTTCGAATAAACGTGACAATGAACCGGCACGAATTAAAACTGCAAAATCCGAATAGTTTTTTCCATCGTTATTTTGGCTTATTGCATTTGCAATTACACGCACTTCGTCCCAATCGGCAGGTAATGTTAAAACATAAACTTTTTCACCATCTGGTATTCCGGGTGCGGGACGTAAATCCTTGCCCAGTCTGCCAGTATTGTGTTTTATCAATGAATTTGCAGCATTCAAAATATTTCCAGTACTGCGATAATTTGTTTCCAATCTGATTATTTTTGCACCATTATATTCTTTTTCAAAATTCAATATATGCTTTATTTGCGCACCACGCCAAGAATAAATTGATTGATCATCATCACCAACACAACAAATATTTTTTTTCATCCCTGAAATTTTTTGCAAAAATTGGTGTTGGGCATCATTTGTATCCTGGAACTCATCAACCAGTACGTATTTGAACTGGCGTTGATAATGTTCCAAAATATCGGGCGCACCACCAAATAATTCTAAAACCTTCAAAATAATATCACCAAAATCAACTGCGTTCATTCGCGCCAATTCGGCATTGTATTCTTCATAAATTTTTTGTGTACGACCTTCGGTTCTATGTCCCAAGCCTTTGTCTTTTATTGATGAAATTTTTTCGACCCAGTCGGATGGTGGATATTCTTTGGCATCCAAACCCAAGTTTCCCATAACAGTTTTCAAAACAGATTTTTGTTCATCTTCACCAAAAATCAAAAAATCACGACGCAACCCTGCCCTGTCGGCATTTGCACGTAATATGCGCAAACACATTGAATGAAAAGTACCACACCAAATATCATAAACATTCCATGTACCATCTGATATTTGTGAAATTCTGTTTTTCATTTCAATTGCTGCTTTGTTCGTAAAAGTCAGCGCCATTATTTGCCATGGTTGTGCCAAACCCTGGGCCAGAATATAAGCAGTGCGTGAAGTTAAAACTTTGGTCTTTCCAGTTCCAGCACCAGATAAAACCAAAACTGGACCTTCGGTGGTTGTGGTGGCTATTTTTTGTTCTGGATTAAGATTTTCTAGCATTGAATTCATAACCTGGTTATAATACGCAAAAAAAGTGACGAGATGAAGAGAATAATTTGTTTTGACATCGAAACAACCGGTTTCGAATATTCCCGCGGTGACAGGGTTATTGAAATAGGCGCTGTTGAATTAATAGACGGCACAATAACCGAAAATTCTTTTCACGAATATATCAATCCTGATGGAAAAATTATTCCACCTGATTCTTATATGGTTCACAAACTTTCAAATGCGTTTTTGGAAGATAAACCAAAATTTTCATCCATTGCAAAAAACTTCTTAGAATTCATTGGTGACAGTCAAATTGTTGCCCATAACGGTATTGATTTTGACTTTCCATTTATAAATTATGAATTAAATATTTTGGGTCTGAAACAGATTCCACGCGAACAACAATTGGATTCAATTGTAATCGCCAGAAATAAAGTATTCGGTCCAAAAACATACACTTTGGATTCATTGGCAAAATGGTTTGGTGTATCGTTAACTGCGCGTGCAGACGCCCACGGGGCGCTGATTGACGCGGAAATTTTGGCCAAGGTTTTTCTGGAACTGGAAAACGCAGCCCCAGCAAGAAATATCAAAGATATAATCAAAGAACAACATGCTGCATTTTTGAACCATCCAAAAATCGGACAAAATTTTCCTGCGCGAAAATTCGAACCAACCGCGGACGAATTATCGGCACATAATGAATTTATGCAAAAAATAATTGCGTGATTAAATTACATAAAAAAACGGGATTTAAAATCCCGTTTTTTTATTCTGGTATGCACTGGGTTGAAGAAGTAGATCCAGTCGATGCAGTCGTATAACCAGTAGCACAAGAAGTACAACTGGTAGTTTCAGTTGAACTGGCCCAATATGTTCCAATTGGACAATCTGAGCAAACACCCAACGAAGTACGATATTCACCCGCCACACAGGTCGCTGTACAGGTGCCACTCCATACTGTGTAACCAACATTACACTTACATCTTTCATTAACCCACCCAGCAACTGTTCCATTTGTAGATATCGAACTTGTAGTTGTCTGATACGTTGAATTATCTGGGCATAATAATGACTGATAAAACATTTGTGAAATACTGTTGATACAAGTATCAGGTGCAGCTACTGGACACAAACCAGTTGTATCATTTGCAAATACAGCATATGCACAAGTTAGTGCAACATTATGACATGCACCACGCATAACATTATAAACACTACTGATACTGGCTGTGGAAGACCATGCGTTAACCTGGCTGACCTGTTGATTATAACATGTTGCAATATCAACCATACAACTGGATGCATAATCTGAAATAATCTGTTGTTGTGCGGCATTTATATTTACCATTGCACGCTGAATATAATCAACAACAACTTCATTTTCTGGTTCATATTGACCATTTGAATCATATGTATAATATTGGCATTTATCCAAAACTGCACGGCACAAACCACCATCAGTAACTTTCTGACCAGTACCAATTTTTTCCATCAAATATCTGGCAATACATTTACCATCACTAGTTGTGCAAGAAGTATAAGGTGTTGTCATAGCACTAGTTAAATAAGTTGCATTAACCAAAGCATTATTATAACCAGTCATAAAATCTATTATATTTGATATATCTCTACCAAGTACAACCTTGCCATTTTCATCAATATATTGCTTGGTTGGATCCAGGCATTTTGCATAATCAGAACCACAAACCATGTCGTCTATCATACAATTATTAAGTGCTGATATACATCCTTTGGCATCATATTGATTTTTGTTCTGCAAAACTGCTAAACGTGCTTTTTGTAACATTTGGTTTGCACTACGAACATTTGATTTTAAGGTTTCATTCATTTTGGTCAAACCTTGTTCGTATGCTATACAATCTTTATCAATTGCCAAATCATAGTTTCCTGTTATTTGTTGTGGTGTTCCACCTGCAGTTTTACACTGTGTAAGAACAGAGTTACAACGTTTTTTTGCAGCATTATATAAATCAGTTCCACGCAAATTAGAAAAACTGGAACTGCTGTTACCCAAGAAATCTAAATTAAATAAATCTGATGATGATGAATCTGTTGTAAAATCCAAATCCATATCCAAACCAGTCGATACATTCCCAGAAGAAGAGCTGGTTGCACTAGTAGGATTTTTTATTAATTTTTCTATTTCTGATAACATATTTCTGGATTCACTGTTATCTTTGGTTCCATCTAAAACATCTTCTGCTTCGGTGGCAGACATAATCGCACGAATTTCATCAGCAGACAAACCAACATAACGTATTCTCTGTGCAACATCATTCAGTTCAGAATTAGCACTCTTTACAGCAGTTTCAACTTTGGTATATTTGGACAAATTTCCAGAACAAGAACAACGTTTTTGATTTGCATCAATAACTGCACAAAACTGATCCATGCAATCATTGTACTGTTGTTGACATGATTTGTTTAATTCTGCTGTTTGTTTTAATCTTTCAGTTGCATCTGCAATACTTTCTTTTGTATCTGTTTTTGCGGCACGATTTTGAACAGACCGGCCTTTGTTAAAATTAAAATTTGAACCGGTTTGAATATCTGTTCCATCAATTGTTGCACGACCACCAACCTCGGCTGTGGATGGACGCAAAGACAAACCAGCACGACGAACAGCTGGGTTATTATTTATACTTGCAGACTGGCTGCGTGCACTACGTCCAACTGTGCCAACTGTTTCTTCCAGTTTTTCCCGTTGACTTGGTGTTCCACCAGCCACCACTGATCTTGAAATTGCGGTTCTGTTTGAAACACCAGAACTGCGTGTTGTTTCAGAATTTTGATTTACAGAACCTGATCTTTGTATAATCGATTCAGAACCATTTATATTATCGGAATTATTTATATCTGTCGGTACAACAGGATTTATAATAGCACCCCTGGAAACAGTTGATCGTGAAACAACCGATTGAACCGGGGTTTCTGTTACCTGGGATTGTGACGAAGGTACTGCACGCGAAGCAGTTACAACATCATCGGCAAAAACATTGGATGCACATAAAGCAACTATAAAAAAATTTAAAAAAATTTTCTTCACCCGCCTGCCCCCAGACGTAAATTATTATACCTATCCGATCACTGATGATAATAAATCGAACTTATCTACTGTGAAATTATAACATAAATATTAAAAAAAAATAAGAAGAAACTATTTGAATTATTAAAAAACCGCGCTTAAAGCGCGGTTTATTATTTTGCTTCGGCATCTGGCAAAACAGATACTACTTTTCTGTCGCCAAGGCTTTTTTTGAATTTTACAATGCCTGCAATTTTTGCAAACAAAGTATGATCTTTGCCCATACCAACATTCAATCCTGGGTGAACAGATGTTCCACGTTGACGAATTATGATATTTCCGGCAATAACATGGCTTCCGCCACCTTTTTTAACACCTAATCTGCGCCCTGCACTGTCACGTCCGTTGACCGATGCTGCGCCTGCTTTTTTATGTGCCATAACTTGCTCCTTAAATTCAAGATTTCTGATTTACGACTTCTGACAAAACAGAAATCCAATATTCAGAAATTAACCTTTTATTTCTTTGATTTTCAAAACTGTGATATGTTGACGATGTCCCTTGGTACGACGATAGTTTTGACGTCTTTTCTTTTTGAACACCAAAATTTTGTCATCACGTTTTTGTTCAACAACTTCGGCAACAACCTTGGCACCAGCAATGAATGGGTTACCAATATTTGAACCAACCATTAATACTTGGTCAAATTCAACTTTGCCGTCAGAGTTCAGTTTTTCAACCTTTATAATATCGCCAACTTTTACGCGATACTGTTTTCCACCGGTATGGAAGATTGCAAAATCAGCCATCTTTTTTCCTTTTGTTAAAATTCTTATGCAATACTACGCTATTTTAGCAAAAAGTCAAGTGTTTTGCATAAAATTTTATACATTTTGTAAAAATAATAAAAAAATAACCTGCCAAATGGCAGGTTATATATTTTTACTGTCTGGTCCATTCTCGTAAAGTGTCTGTACCTGTACCAATTGCATTCTGCAAGCACATTTCACGGATTGCAGCCGAGTCACCAGTCGAACCTTCGTTTGGTAATCCAATAGCCGCTGTAGCCGCAGCTTTGGTCAATATTTCATTCAAGGTTACAATATTACGACAGGTGTTAACTGTGTAATCCTGACTCCATGTACAGCTTGTGCTGTCAAGTTTATCTATTACTGCCTTGAATTGTGCACCTGATGGGTTACAAATCATAGTGTCATAACAATGTGGAACGTTTGCCAACTGTGCGCAATATGTTTTTATACGAGATGTACTCCACGAAGGATTAGCTGTTTCCTGGGTTGTATAACAGTCGTATATTTCATTGATACATTCATTAAAGTTTGTACCGGCTGCCAAAGCATCAGACAAAGTTTTTGATTCTTCGTTCTGTGCAAATTCCAAACGTTTCTTTTCCAAAGCTTGCTTAGCTGCA
>Ga0116157_10004410_pt1 | contig 13147 bp, 9 predicted proteins | sample AD_UKC048_MetaG_FD_89882 | JGI IMG/M metagenome (GOLD analysis project Ga0116157, IMG submission 89882) | Active sludge microbial communities of municipal wastewater-treating anaerobic digesters from USA - AD_UKC048_MetaG | ecosystem: Engineered > Bioreactor > Anaerobic > Digestate | place: USA...
ACACGGATGTTCCGAATGGGTCCTGGTGGATCCTCGGTCCCGGGAAATCCGGGGAACGGGCTTCTTCACCGATCCGGATCTCCTCATGATGTCGCTGCAAGCCTACTCCGGCAGCTACAACGTGCAGGTCTGCCGCAATCCCAGGCCCCGGGCGTTCCAGTCGCCTCCAGGCGGCAACAACCAGTTCGATCGGGCGCGCAACCGGGCGGTTCCGCTGGACCAGCTGGAAACCCTGGATTCCACGGTGGTGCTGTGCCGCAGCAAAGGGCGCAGCTCCCAGGAGCAGGTGGCCACCATCGCGGCCAATCTGATGGCCCGCGTGGGCATCAACGAATACTCCGTGGAAACCGCCGGACCTCTGGTTTCGGTGCGCATCCGGTTCCAGCCTTCGCCCCTGCGCCGTTTCGGGACCCTGGAGGATTGCCGTACGGTGTTCGCCCGCCTGGAAGAGCATTTCCGCGATCGTCTGAGCCAGGAAGAGAAAGCCGACATCGAGATCATCCCCAATTCCAGTCCGGAATTGCACGATCCGGTCGTCGGGGTCCTGCAACCATCCGCCTCGGGATGGATCATGGGGCGATGGCTGTATGCTCCGGCCGATCAACCCGATGACGCGCTGGACCGCATGCTGACCGACCTCGTGGCGGGCAAGCCCCTGACCACCGTGGGGCACTCCACTACCGTGATGGCCGTCCGGACGGAAGGTCTGATCTCCGACTGGTCGGCCGACGACCCCTACGGCGACGACACCTTCAACGACGGAGGCGGGATCATCCCCAAGGGGGGGACGCTCAAGATCGAATCCGAGGAGGGAAAACAGGCCAAGGGCCAGATCGAAAACCTGGAAACCCTTTCCCGCGAAGCCTACCTGCGTCGTTGCCGCGCCGTATGGCACGCGCCCGTGGTCACCAAGGCCCTGAACGCCCGCACCGGTGGCGGGGCACGTCCGGGCGAGGTGTGGGTGATCGAGGGCAACTCGTACAAGGTGGTCCAGGACTGGATGCTGTCGGGCATGGAGAACATCCTCCGCGCCCAGGACGCCATGGTTCTCTGGGCTTCCAGCCGTCTCCTGCCCGGGGCGTTCCACGCCCGCGGCGTGGAACGGTTGTCCGGCAAGGCGCTGGAGGACATCGAAGGAATCGCCGATCCGGCCATAGCCGTACAGGCGCAGAGCCAGTTTCGCCAGCAGTTCAAGCGGCTGCCCATGTTGTTTCCGCATGCTCCATCGGATTCCATTGGGCAGATATTGTCGCAGATCAGGGCGTTCCGCCATTCCGACGAGGCCATCTCCCATCTGCCGGGGCTGGCTGTGATCGATGGGTTGGACGACTTCGCTCCCGACGCCGGTCTACGCGAGGTCCGCTACCTGGCCCAGGACGCCCATTGCGTGGTTTGGGCGAGCTCCATCGGGATGTCGATCTCCGAATCCCTGTGCGACCTCCATCTATCGTTGGTGCTGGGCGAAGCCGCCATCCGTTCCTGGTTGGAATCTCCCCTGGTGGCCGGCGATCCTGACCTCGCCCTGTCGCGTCAGGTCCTGCCCCGCCTGTTCGGCGATACCCAAGGGCGGATCCCCTGCGTCCTGCGGGCGCGCCATCCCCAGGAGATGTGGACCGCACACGCCTACCACCTCTACTATCCGGCCACGGGCAGGTTCCAGAACATCATGCCCAAGAAGGAGGGCTGATCCTGGCTTCGGGATGGTTCGGACAAGTGGCGTGGCTGGCCAGGGAATCGCTACGCGGGTTCGGCCGGGCGGGCGGATCGGCTCTGGCGTCCACCTGGAGCACGGCATTGGCGTGTTCGTTGCTTTTCCTGTTCCTCTGCGTATTCCAGGCCGGAAGCGACTGGGCCGCCAAGGAACGCGCCAGGCAGGGGTGGGTGGAACTGTTCCTGGTGGATTCCGTCAACCCCAAATCCGTCCTTGATGTGGTTGGCGCCAGGTTTCCCGGAGGCCAGGCCGTGGTGGTGGACAAGGAGACCGCCAAGAAACGGTTCGTGGAACGCTTCGGATCGGAGATGCTGGAGGCATTGGATTCCAACCCGTTGCCGGTTTCCATCCGTCTGAGGCTGGATGGATCGTCCGAGGAGGTGGCGATCATTGCCCGCTCCCTGGAGTCGCTTCACGGCGTCGAGGCGGTCGATTCCCCGCAAGGTGAACTGGAACGCCTGGAGCGGTTGCGCGGCTGGGCGTGGCGGCTGGGCCTGGCCTGCGCGCTCGTGCTCTTCGGGGTGGTCTTCGGTGTGATCCGCAACGCCATCCAACTCTCCCTCAAGAGCCGGGACCGGCTGATCGACAACATGCGGATCCTGGGAGCCAGCCGCTGGCAGATCGAGGCTCCGTTCGCCATCGAGGGAATGATCCAAGGGGTCTGCGGCGGGATCCTCGCGTCGGCCTTGCCTGCATTCGGCTTCTGGCTTCTGCGAGGAGCCGTGCCCCTGCCGGTCTCCTTCGAGCCCTTTTGGGCCTTGCGGTCGGCCTTGGCCACGATCGGATTTTCCTCCCTGGCCGGCGCGTTGGGCGGCTGGTGGACCGTCCGGCGCGTTCTGCGGTGATCGGCGGCGCGTTCCGAACGGCAGGCAGGATCGCTCTGGCGCTGTCGTGCCTGTGGGGCGGCACCTCGATCGCATCCGGACTGTCCGATCTGGAGGAGCGGATCCACGACCAGAAGCAGGAGCTGGCCCGGATGCGCGCCGAACTGGAGGAGGGAAGGCGCAAGCTCAAGGAACTCGGCGACCGCGCCCGGTCCGAAGAGGTGGGTCTCCAGCAGGTGGAGTCCAATCTGCGACTGGGGGAGAAGATCCTCCAGCGCCTGGATTCCACGGAGAGTCTCTACAAGGATCTGGTGTCCAAGTCGGAATCGGAGGTCCGCACCACCACCTCCACCTGGCAGGAGCGCAGGGCCCTTCTGTCCCACCGGATCCGCCAGATGTACGTCAAGGGGACTCCGGACCCGGTTTCCTCGCTGGTGTTCCAATCCGAGGGAGGTTGGGCCCGGGTGGTGGCCGAGTTCCGTTCCGTGGCGCGTGCCGACCGCAACCTGATGGATCTGGTCAAGGCGCGCAGGGCGGTCGCCACCCGCGAACTGGCCTCGCATCGGCAGAGGGTGGCGGGATTGGAGGAGATCGCCCAACAGAAGAAACGCGACCTGGAAGGGTTGGAGCAGGAACGCGATTCCAAGGCCGGGTCTTTGGCCCAATTGCGCCAGGGGGAGGAGAAGGAGCGTCGGAGATTGGCCGATCTCGAGGCTTCCCAGAAGGTTCTGACCCAGTTGCTGACCGATCTGGAGCAGCGGCGCGAGCGATTGAAGGAGGAGCGGCGCAAGGCGGAGGAAGAGGCGCGTCGCCAGGCGGAAGCGCACCGGATCGCCGAGGAAAAGCGCAGGAAGGAAGCCGCCAAACGCAAGAAGGAAGGGAAGCCGCCTCCGCCTCCGATCAAGGAAGCGGCGAAACCGCCCCCGCCACCGCCAGAGGACAAGGCATTGTCCGGACCTGCACCCGCCCGCAAGGGATTGTGTTGGCCGGTCCAGGGTACGGTCCTGTCCCGGTTCGGTCTGGAGAGGAACGCGATCCTGGGAACCGTCACCCGCAATCTGGGGATCGAGATCGCCGGAAAGGCCGGCCAGAGCGTGCTTGCCGCCGCACCGGGGAGGGTCGCGGCCATCACCCAGCTGCCCGGAAGAGGGACCACGGTCATCCTCGAGCATCCAGGGGGCTATTTTTCCGTCTATGGCCAATTGTCGAAGACGCGAGTCAAGGAGGGAAATGCTGTTTCCTCGTGCACGGAGGTGGGTACGCTCGCTCCCGACGATCCGCCTCGCGTCTATTTCGAGTACCGCCACAACCTGAAGGCCGAGGATCCGTTGGAATGGCTGACACGATGAAACGGGGAATCCTGCCGGACGGGCCCTTCGATGGCCTCCAGGCCGCCGTCGCAAACGGCCGGTTCCCCGCCGCGCTCCTTCTGACCGCACCTCGCGGGGAAGGACTGCCGGTCCTTCTGGAGCTCGCCCAGGGACTGCTGTGCGCCAATCCAGCTGGATTGGAGCCATGCGGGGAATGCGCCGAGTGCAAGCGGTTCCGGACCGGGCATGCGCGACTCTTCTGGCTTCTGCCCCAGGTTTCCGAGGAAATGGCCCAGAAGATCGAACCCTACGGGCCCGAACAGATCCTGCGCGATCCGTGGAGCGTGGCGCTGCCACCTCCTTCCGCGCAGATTCCCATCGGAGGCGAAGGAACCGACCCCACCTACCCGATGATGGTGGCGGGGGTGCGCGGTCTGGCGTCCAAGCTCGCCATGGCGGAGCGTCAGCGGCGCATCGTGCTGGTGCCCTTCGCCGAGCAACTCAACCAGAGCTCCTCCAACGCTCTTCTGAAGATCCTGGAGGAGCCGCCTTCCGGAGTCCATTTCCTGTTGGGGGCGCCCTCGCCGGACCGGGTTCTGCCCACCATCCGGTCGCGTTCCACCCTCCAGTCCCTTCCACCGATGCCGCTGGACCACCTCGTCGCGTTCCTGGTGGAACGGAAGGTGGCCCCCAAGGTGGCGCAGGATGCCGCACGTCGCGCGATGGGCAGGCCCAGGGAGGCTCTGGAGCTTTCCTCGCCGTCGTTGGATGCCGTGCGGGAGAGGGCGCGCGAATGGATCGGGCTCTGCCGGACCCGCGACGCGGAGAAGGCGCTTGGATGGATCCTGGCCAGCGAGGAGCTGCAGGCGAAGGATCGCCGACCATCGCAGCTTCTGCTGGAGACGGCCCTGATGGAGCTTTCCTCCGACGTGGGAAGCGCCCGGCCCGAAGACTTGGAAACGTTGGAACAGATACGCAAAGGAACGGAGCAAGCATTGTTGGACATCACTCATCACGCCCGGCCGCAGATGGCCTTGACGGGCGCATGGCTCGGTCTGCATGCATGAGACGCAGATCCCGAGGGTCCTGACCGCCCTCCTTTCCCGGCGCGGGGTGGAGGATCCCGCGGCCATTCGTCGGAAATTGTCGTGGGATCCCGGGGATCTCCGCGGGGAGATCCTCCCTTCGAGCGGCATCCTCGGGTTCGACAGGGCCGTGGAAGTCCTGATGGGTGCCCGGGAGCGCGGCGAAACCGTGGTGGTCCACGGCGACTACGACGTGGACGGCATGACCGGCACGGCCATCCTGTGGATGTGCTTGCGCCGCGCGGGGCTGCGCGCGGGATGGACCCTGCCCCGCCGCGACGGCGAGGGTTACGGCCTGTCCGACGCTTCCCTGGAGCGTTGTCGCGACGGCGAGGGCGTGGTGGGCCTGCCCGAAGGCGCCGATCCCCGCGCTCGCTGGGTGGTGTCGGTGGACACGGGCATCACCGCGGGCCCCCAGATCGCCCGCGCCCGCGAGCGCGGATTGGGAGTGGTGGTCACCGACCACCACCTGGCGGGGGACGGATTCCCCTCCCAGGCCGAGGTGGTCCTGGATCCCTACCAGGAAGGGTGCGACTATCCGAACAAGGGATTGTGCGGAGCCGCTCTGGCCTGGAAGCTGGGACGCGCCCTGCTGGAGGCCACCGGCACCGACCGCGAGTCCGATCCCTTCCGGCTTCTGCAGTTGGTGGCCCTGGGCACGCTGGCCGACATGGTGCCCCTGACCATGGAAAATTCCGCCCTGGTGCGGCTGGGTCTCCTGGAGCTTCGCGAGCGTCCGCTCTTCGGGGTGGCGGAGCTTCTGCGCAATGCGCAGATTCCCCCCGACGCCGTGCCGCGCGGACAGGATCTGGTGTTCCGGGTCACGCCCCGCCTCAACAGCGCCGGACGCCTGCGACAGGGCGAGGTCGCCGTCCGATTGCTCCTGGCGCATTCAACGGACGAGGCGGCGCGTTGGATGTCCGAGCTCGAGGACCTCAACCACAAGCGCCAGCAACTGGACCAGAGGATCACCGCCGAAGCCTTCGAGCAGGTGAACCACATGCTGGCTGCGGACGGAACCCCGCCTCCGGCCTTCGTGCTCTCCGGCGAATCCTGGCACGAAGGGGTGTCGGGAATCGTCAGCCAGCGGGTGGCCGAACGCTGGAGCCGTCCCACCTTCGTGCTCGCGCCCGATCCCGGCCAGCCCGACGAGTGGCGCGGATCGGGGCGTTCCGTGCCCGGCATCGACCTCCATCTGGCCTTGTCGCGCTGCGCCGATCTCCTGGAAAAATGGGGAGGCCACGCCCAGGCGGCCGGTCTTTCCCTGCGGCGCGACCGCGCCCAGCAGTTCCGCGAGCGTTTCGTAGAGTCGGTCCTGCAGAGCCGCGACCCCTCCGAGGCCGCGGGTCCGTCGGGCGAATGCCAGGCCGATCTCCACGAGATGGACGGCTCCCTCCTGGGCTGGCTGGAGCGACTGGAGCCGTGGGGCGCGGGCAATCCCGCCCCGGTCTTCTGGACGGATTCCGTCCAGATCGTGGCCATGAGCCGGGTGGGCGACGGCAAGCATCTGCGGGTCACCGTCAAGCAGGGCGGACACCAGGTGGACGGCATCGCCTTCAACCTGGGACATCTGGCCGCCCAGCTGCAGATCGGATCGGTGGTCCGGCTGGCCTACCAGGTGGAATGGAACGAATTCAGGGGACGTCGCAGCGTGCAGCTGCGCATCAAGGAGATCCGATGACCACGACGCAATCCGCACTCTGGGCCGGACGGTTCGACTCCGGCATGAGCGAGGCTCTCCGAGCCATTTCCTTCTCGCTGCACTTCGACCGCAAGCTGCTGCCCTACGACGTGCGCGGCTCCCAGGCCCACGCCCGCTCGCTGGGAAGGCTGGGCGTGCTTTCCGAATCCGAGGTCCTCGCCATCGTCGAAGGCCTGGAAGGGATCCTCTCCGACCTCGAGGCGGGGACCGACCTGTACCTCCCTTCCGACGAGGACGTCCACATGGCCGTGGAGCGCATCCTCACCGACCGCATCGGTGCGGCGGGCCGCAAGCTCCACACGGGCCGCTCCCGCAACGACCAGGTGGCCACCGCCTTCCGTCTGTACGTGCGCGACCAGGCGCGTCGCGCCCACGCGGGGATCCTGGCGCTGCAGGAGACGGCGCTGTCCATCGCCCGCGAGCACCGCGGGACCATCATGGCCGGCTACACCCACATGCAGCAGGCCCAGCCGGTGACTTTGGGCCACTACCTGTTGTCCTTGTTCTTCGCCCTGGAACGCGACCGGTGCCGGTTTCTGGAAGCGCGCGAACGCGCCGGCAGGAATCCGTTGGGATCGGGCGCGCTGGCGGGTTCCGCATTTCCCGTGGACCGCCACAAGGTGGCCCTGGAGCTCGGGTTCTCCGGCGTGACGGAAAATTCCATCGACGCCGTGAGCCACCGCGACTGGGTGCTGGAATACCTGTCCGCCTGCGCGATCCTGGGGACCACCCTCAGCCGCTACGCCGAGGATTTCGTGACCTGGTCGGCTTCCGAGTTCGGGTACGTGACGTTTTCCGACCAGTTCACCACCGGCAGTTCCATGATGCCCAACAAGAAGAATCCCGACGGGTTCGAGCTTGCCCGCGGGAAGTCGGGTCGGCTGGTGGGGAACCTCACTTCGCTGATGGTGGCCACCAAGGGCGCGCCCCTCACCTACAGCCGCGACCTGCAGGAAGACAAGGAGCCCGTGTTCGATTCCGCCCAGACGGTGGAAGTCCTCCTGGGCATCTTCCAAGGGGCCCTCGCCGACGCGCGGTGGCATCCGGACCGGATGCTCGCGCGGCTCACCGATCTCCTCCTGGCCACCGATCTCGCCGACCTCCTCGTGGAAGCGGGCGTTCCCTTCCGCGACGCCCACCACATCGTGGGGACCCTCGTTGGCGAGGCTTCGCGATCGGGCGGGGGAATGCTGGACCTTCCCGATTCCGCTTGGCAGGCCGTGCCGGATGGACTGGCGCTGCGTTCCCGTCTCAGCTTCCAAGCGAGCCTGGAACGGCGCAACATCGAAGGCGGGACCGGACCCGCCTCCCTGGAGCGGCAACTCGCCCAGGCGGACGAGTATCTTGCCCAGGGTGGCCGGCGACAGATGGAGCTGGACAAGGGGAGGTTCTGATGGAATGGTTCCACCACCAGAAATCGGGGATCGAGTCGGCGACCAAGCGCGACACCCCCGGCGATCTCTGGGTCAAGTGCGAGAACTGCAAGGAAATCGTCTACACGAGCGATTGGGAAGAGACCCTGGCCGTGTGTCCGGCCTGCGGACACCACCACCGCTTTTCCGTTCGCGACTACGCGAGCATCCTCCTGGACGAAGGCACGTTCGTGGAGGAGGACGCCACCGTGGCTCCGGCCGATCCCCTCAAGTTCTCTGCCAAGAAGAAGTACCGCGACAGCGTGGTCTCCGCTCAGAAATCGACGGGTGAGAAATCGGCCGTCCTTTCCGGCACCGGCGCCATGGACGGCAGGCAGGTTTCGCTGGCCATGATGGATTTCCGCTTCCTGGGCGGTTCCATGGGTTCGGCCGAAGGCGAGAAGATCGCGCGCGCCCTGCTGCGCGGCTTGGAGCGGCGGATTCCCGCCATCGTGGTCTCGGCCTCGGGCGGCGCCCGCATGCACGAGGGCACCCTGTCCCTGATGCAGATGGCCAAGACGTCGTCCATCATCGGCCGCATGCGCGAAGCCGGTGTGCCCTACATCTCCGTGCTCACCAATCCCACCACGGGCGGTGTGACGGCGAGCTTCGCCATGTTGGGGGACGCGATCATCTCCGAGCCGGGCGCCCTGATCGGATTCGCAGGCGAGCGGGTGATCCGCGAGACCATCCGACAGGCGCTTCCGGACGGATTCCAGCGCGCCGAGTTCCTCCTCAAGCACGGATTCCTGGACGATGTGGTGCCCCGCAAGGAGCTGAAGTCCTGGATCTCGCGGTTCCTGGGACTTTTGACGGATTCCGTCCCCTGAACGCCTACTCCCGGGCTTTGTCCGCCCTGGAGGGGCGGATCGGTCTGGGGGTCCGGCCCGGGCTGGAGACGACGCGCGACCTTCTGCGACGTCTGGGGAATCCGGAGGCTTCCCTGCGTTGCCTGCACGTGGCGGGGACCAACGGGAAGGGTTCCACCTGCCGACTGGCGCACCGGATGCTCTCGGGAGCGGGCCTGCGCGCGGGCTTGTTCACCAGTCCACACCTGGTGTGCGTTCGGGAGCGGTTCGTGGCGGGCGAGGAGGCGATCTCCTCGGCGGAATTCGTCCGGTTGGTGGACGAGGTCCTTCCCCACGCGCAAGCCGTCGGCGCCACCTATTTCGAGATGCTCACCGCCATGGGGGCGCTATGGTTCTCCCGCGTCGGCGTGGATGCCGTGGTGCTGGAGACCGGGTTGGGCGGACGACTGGATTCCACCACCGCATTTCCTGCCGAGGTGTGCGTGGTGGCGCAGGTGGGGTTGGACCATTGCGCCATCCTGGGCGACACGGTGGAGGAGATCTGGGCGGAGAAGATCGCCATCGCGCGCCCCGGGAAACCCCTGGTCACCTTGGAGGATCGACCGCATCTTCTGGCCTCGTTGGAGCGGTTGGTCCGGGAGCGCGGAGGAAATGTGGTCCGTCCCCGGGTGGATGCCGATCCGGTGGAAGGTCTGCCTCCGGGAGAGCACCAGCGCGGCAACTTTGCGCTGGCCCGCGAGGCGGTGGAGCGATTCCTGGGGAGGAACCTTTCGGAGACGGAAATCGTCCAATCCCTGCGGGGGACGCGGTGGCCCGGACGGTGGGAGCGAGTGGAAGGTGAGCCTGCGGTGATCCTGGACGTGGGTCACAATCCCGACGCGGCACGGGTCCTGCGCTCCCTGGTGTCCAGCGAACGGCCCGTGGTGGTGTACGGGACCGCTTCCGACAAGGATTGGACCTCCGTGGTGGCCTCCCTCCAGGAAGTGTCCTCTTCGATCCATGCGGTGCCCTTGCCGGTGGCGCGCGGCGAGGATCCCGAGCGCATCGCGTCTTGGTTTCCCGCGGTGCGGGCCCACGCGACCTTCGAGGAAGGTTGGCGCCAAGCCCTTTCCCAGGCCTCCGCCGAGGGCGTTCCCGTCCTGGCCTGCGGATCGTTCCATCTGGTGGGGCAGGCCGTCCGGAAGCTGGTCCAGGAGGGACGCTACGCGGTCTGGCCGCGGGGGATCGAACCGGATCCCACCCTACCTGCCATGGGGTAGGACGGGCTCAGCGGAAGCCCCGGCGCAGGGCCTCCTTCACGAGTTCGGGGATGTTCGATACGCCGAACTTTTCCAGGAGCCTCTTCTTGTAGCTCTGCACCGAGGTGGGCTGGATCCCCAGCAGGATGGCGATCTCCACCAGTCGTTTCCCGTCGAGGATCGCACGGAGCACCTCCTCCTCGCGTTCGGAAAGCGGCTTGTCGGCAACGCAGGGGCAGGGAAGGTGGGGATCGAAGACGCTTCCCCCGGAGAGTAGGGTATCCACTGTGGCAAGGATGCGTTCCGGCGGGTCCGATTTCGAGGCGAACCCCTTGGCACCTGCCCGCAAGGCGTCCATTCGGATACCTCGATCGTCGCAGACGGTCAGGACGAGGGTGGGAGGTTTGTGCGGGGTCTCCCGCAGGAAGTCGATGCCCGCACCGTCGGGCAGGTGATGATCCAGGACCACCAGGTCCCAGGATTCCAGAGCCAGAAGCCTGCGCAGTTCGAACAGGCTGTCCGCTTCCCGGCAACGGCATCCTCGGAAGTGGGATTCCAGCAACGATCTGGTTCCAGCGCGCGTGACCGGATGGTCGTCGACGATCAGGAAACGATGCGATTTGGGTTCGGTCAAGGGAGTGCCTTCGGGAGCGGATCCGCTCGGGTTCGCGACAACCGCGAAGACCGGGCATCGAGGAAAAGCTAGCCCCAAAAGAAGGGATGAAGAAGACCTCCCGAACGATTACTCTTGATGGATCGACACCGGTAGTGCCCCGAGGAGGTTGCTTGTTCTGGGCGGTCTTGTTGCGGTTGATCGCAGGTGCGTTCCTGGACCTTTCCGATTCGCAGAGCGTCGCGTTGTCCTCCGGGACCGTGGGTGTTCTCTCCCGGTCCTGCAACCAGGCTGGCTCCGTACCTCCAGTCAACCTTCCCGATTCGTGCGTGGTTTCCCTTCCTGCAGGTTCCCGCCTGTCCTTCGGGCTTGCCGCACCGGCCTCATGGCTTCGAATCGAGGTTTCCGTACCCTATCCCGGGCGCTGGTGGCTGGTCAACGACCTCCGCACCCCCAAGCGGATCCTGGTGCGGTTGGGAGAACGCGAGCTGGGTGAGTTCGGGGAGGATTTCCGCTTCGCCCACAGGCCTTTGCGCACCACCAATCTGACCGTGCCGTTGGATTTCACGCGTGTTCGGGAAACCTTGTGGTTGCGTGTCCAGGAACCCCGGGGGCCTTGCGACGTGGGCTTCCATCTGACGCCCGACCGGCTGTTTCCCGCGGAAGTCGCCAACTCCGCCTTCTTCAATGCGTTGCAGCTGGGCTACATGTTCGCTGTGCTTCTGGTGGCGCTCTACGTGTGGATCGCCGTGAGGACAGGGGCCCTTGGGTGGTACGTGGTCTACTTCGTGTGCGCGGATTTGTGGATGGCCGCCAAGCGCGGGGTGGGATTCCAGTGGCTGTGGCCCGAGTTTCCGTGGTTGAATTCGGGGATATCCGTGTTCCTGGCGCATCTGGCGGTGGGTGCCTTCCTGTTGTTTCTGCGCGATCTCCTGGAGCTGCGCAAGCACCTTCCTTTCCAGGACCGCCTGCTGCGGCTGGGTGCCTGGCTGCAGTTCGCGGGGGCTCCCTTCGCCTTGGCCTGCGCCTTCGCGACCCATATCGGGTTGCGCCACGCCTTCGAGAGCCTGCAGGTGCTCCTGCCCGGGGGGATGATCGCCGTCCTGGTCCAGCGAACCATCAAAGGAGATCGATTGGCCCGCAGGATCCTGATCGCCTTCTCGCCGCTTGGCTTGGCGATGGTCTACGGGGCCTTGGTGGAGTACGGGATCACTTCCGGAGGTCCGGGCGCCAAGACCACCGTGCTCACGGTGGCTGCCCTCCTGGAAAACACCCTGGCCACCCTGGTGCTCCTGCAGGAGGTGCGTGAGCGGGAGAAGAAACGATTGGAACTGGAGCGGGAATTCCACGCCCGCGTGATGGAACGCACGGACGAATTCAGTCGGAAACTGTCGCGCGATCTCCACGACGGCATGGGCCAGCAGGCATACGCCCTGCGCCTGAAGGTCTTCGCTGCCCGCGAATCGATGCCTCCCGGTGTCGCGAGCTCCTTGGAAGAGAGGATCTCGGATCTGCACCAGGAGCTCCGCGCCGCCTCGCGGAAGCTCCATCCTCCCGTCCTCAGCGAGAAGGGGCTGGAGGAGGCCCTCCGCGACCTGTGCGCGACCGCGGCGACGGATTCCGACATCGACGTCTCCTTCCAGTCGCGGGGCGATCCATCGGGAGTGGACCAGGCGACGGCCACGCACCTCTATAGGATCGCCCAGGAGGCCTTGGCCAACGCGCTGCGGCATGCCGATGCGGATGCCATCCGCATTTCGTTGGAGGTGGGGGCTTCCGGGGTGCGCCTGTCGATCGAGGACGATGGGAAGGGTATGACCGTGGATGCGATGACGGGTTCGAAGGGGATGGGGCTGGCCGGCATCCGCTCGCGCGCCCTGGCCATCGGCGGGAAGGCGGAGATCGGTTACCGCGCGGGCGGAGGAACGTTCGTCGAAGTGCGCTCGGGGAAGGCCTAGGAAAGTCCGGGCTGCCGAGTTTCCACGGCAGACCCGACCTCCGCTTGGCGCTACGTTGGGAGGGTACCCGAACCCGATATGATGGAGGCGTTTCGATGCGTTGGCTGTACTTGGTTACCCTGATCCTGTCCGCCCCGGCGGTCGCCTACGAGTATTCGGAGGAAATGGTCGAGTCGTTCATGGACAATTGCAGGCAGGGAAGCTCCAAGAAATACTGCCGGTGCGCGCTGGAATACCTCCAGGAGAACTATTCCGCTTCCAGGGTGAACGCGATGGGCATGCGGGCGGCCAACGGCAACATGACCCAGAGCGACATCCGCATCATGCAGGAGACCGCCGAGGAATGCGGGGGGACCTTCTCCCAGGGACAATCCGCGGCGCCCTCCACCCGTACCTCCGGCTACGACCATGTCGCCGCCGAATGCACGCGGTTGGAGAAGCGGATCAGGGATTGCAATTCCAGTGCATCCAAGATGCGCGACAAC
>Ga0116157_10004412_pt1 | contig 13144 bp, 8 predicted proteins | sample AD_UKC048_MetaG_FD_89882 | JGI IMG/M metagenome (GOLD analysis project Ga0116157, IMG submission 89882) | Active sludge microbial communities of municipal wastewater-treating anaerobic digesters from USA - AD_UKC048_MetaG | ecosystem: Engineered > Bioreactor > Anaerobic > Digestate | place: USA...
GTTACAATTGTTCTTAGTGCATTGATGGTTAAAATGGGATTATTTGCTGTAGCACGTTGGCTATTACCTATTATTCCTTTAGGAAGTGAACAATGGATGAACGTGGTTATCGGCTTATCTGTAATTAGTATTGTATATGCTTCTTGGATGGCTATTGTGCAAACAAATATTAAACGAATGATCGCCTATTCATCAATAGCGCATATCGGTTTAATGTGTGCTGCCATATTTTCACATCAATTATTAGGTATGCAAGGTGCTGCCATACAAATGTTTAATCACGGTATCACAATCGCTGGACTTTGGATCATCGTTGGTATTATTGAAAATAGATTAGGCACTCAAGATTTGAGAGAAATGGGAGGAATTGCAAAAGTGGCTCCTTTATTTACTATTGCTTTGGTGGTTATTTCATTAGCCAATATTGCCCTTCCTTTAACCAATGGATTTATTGGAGAATTTATGATGTTTAATGCCTTGTTTAAGTCGGCATCAGTTTATAGTACCTTATTTACTGTGCTTGCAGGATTAGGAATTATTTTAGCAGCGGTTTATACATTGAATATGATTCAAAAAGTAGCGTATGGACCAGAAGGATTAAAATCAGCCTCTTTCAGCGATTTAAAACTAAACGAAATTATTGTGATGATAGTTGTTGTATTGATGATATTAGTTCTTGGATTTTATCCAAAATTATTAACCGAATTAATTTATGTACAACCTTATTAAATAAAAGAAAAATACGTGAACTTGTTGAAAGATAGGTTTACCTAATGAATTAGAAAAATGAATGCAATTGTAATATCGGCTTTATTGGGTGTTGTCATGATGTTTGCAGGCATAGTGCTGAAAAAATCTGAACAAATACAATGGATTGCTCTCTTTGGTATCATGGGTTTACTAGGGGCTTCCCTTGTTGATTTAAATTTGGTGTTTACCGAATCAAAATCATACTACAATATGATTGAATTAAATTCATTTACCGCATGGTTCAATGTGTTAATTACCTTTTGCGCCATGATCTATTTCTTTCTATTTCATAAAGATATTGCCGAAGTTGGTAAAAACGATTCTGATTATTTTGCCCTATTGTTTTTTGTCATCTGTGGGGTATATCTACTTTCATCTTATTCAAACTTATTAATTTTATTTCTAGGGATAGAAATTTTATCTATACCACAATATATTTTAGCTGGATCTGATAAAGAAAATATTAAAAGTAATGAAGCCTCTCTCAAATATTTTTTAATGGGCGCATTCAGTACCGGCATTTTGTTGATGGGTATTACCCTAATTTATGGTGCTACCGGAAGCTTCGATATTTTTAGTGAAGGATTCAATAATCAATTTCAAAATATAGGCCAACTGAATACCCTTTCATTTGTTGGCATATTATTATTGGTTATTGCCATTGGTTTCAAAGTGTCAGCAGCACCAATGCATTTTTGGACGCCAGATGTATACGACGGCACACCAACAGCATTTACGCCATTTATGGCAACCATAGCCAAGGTTAGTGTATTTGTTGCTTTTATTCGTCTATTTCATTTTTCGTTTGGAAGTATTAGTCAAGAATGGCAAGCCGCATTAGCGGGTATGATTGTATTAACCTTACTCATTGGAAATATTACTGCGGTTTACCAACAAAGTGTAAAACGTATGATGGCCTATTCATCAATTGCACAAGCAGGGTTTATGTTGTTCACAATTTTCGCCTTAAATCCAACATCATGGAGAGGTTTATTATTATATAGTGTAACGTATACATTGGCTTCATTAGGTGTGTTTAGTGTTTTAATAAAAATGAAAGATTATACATTTGATGGCTTCAATGGTTTAGCAAAAAAGGAACCAGTGCTTGCAGCAACTGCAACTATCTGTGTTTTGTCGCTGGCGGGTATTCCGTTAACTGGAGGATTTTTTGCAAAGTATTTTGTATTAAGTGCAACAGTTGAACAGGGTAAATGGATAGGACTAGTTGTATTTGCTGTGTTGATGGCAGCAGTGAGTGCATACTATTATTTCCGTTTAATAAAAAGTATGTACTTCAATGATGGAGATACCGATTTAAAATATTCTCCAACGCAAGTTGAAAAAACCCTATTAATTATCAATGCTTTTATTTTGATTTTATTAGGTGTTTTGCCTGGTATTCTCTAGAGTCTAGTATTATACAAGCATTTAAATCTTTCCAAGAATTATTTTTAGTTAGGGTGGCGAACACGCTTTCGGCTCATACGCCGCACAGGTTTCAGCGCATTTTGTGTTTTCGTTCGCGGGGTACCGCCTCAATCGTTGCCACAAAGATAAACCAACATGTCTACGTTATAGTTTACCAAGCCGTAATGAAATTTAGGCAAGACCCAATTCTTTTTTCTGCTTATCATCTATCACATCGGGTGCATCAAGCATCATATCTCTTCCAGCATTATTTTTCGGAAAAGCAATATAATCTCTAATCGATTCTGATCCGCCCAATAAAGCACATAATCTATCAAAGCCTAACGCGATACCACCATGCGGAGGTGTACCATATTCAAAAGCACTCAATAAAAATCCAAATTTTTGGTTGGCTTCCTCTTTTGTAAAACCAAGTGCTTTAAACATTTTTTCTTGAAGGTCTTTTTTGAAAATTCTAATTGAACCACCACCAATTTCAGTTCCATTTAAAACCAAATCATAAGCATTGGCTTTAATATCTTTATATTTTGTTTCATCCTCCATCCATTCAATATGTTCTGGCTTAGGTGATGTAAACGGATGGTGACAAGCAATATATCGTTTAGCCTCATCATCATATTCAAATAAAGGAAAGTCCATTACCCATAAAGGTTTAAACACTTGAACATCTCGAAGTCCTAATCGATTACCCATCTCTAAACGTAGTTCACTGATTGCTTTTCGTGTAAGCGCATCATCTCCAGCTAAAACTAAAATCAGATCTCCAACTTGTGCATCACAATGTTTGGCTATTTCTTTTAATTTGCTCTCATTAAAAAACTTATCAACCGAACTTTTTATACTTCCATCTTGATTCATTTTGATATAAACAAGTCCTTTCATGCCTAATTGCGGACGTTTAACCCATTCTGTCAATTCATCTAATTGTTTTCTGGTATACTCACTGCAACCTGGCGCTGCAATACCTATCACAAGCGAGGCATCATCAAAAACCGGAAATCCATTTCCTTTGGCTAAATGATTTAAGTTTTTTAATTTCATTTCAAATCGGATATCTGGCTTGTCGTTGCCATAATTTTCCATGGCTTCTTCCCAAGTCATTCGTGGAAATGCCTCTTCAATACTTATGCCTTTTACATCTTTAAAAATATGTTTGGTCATTTTTTCAAACATGTCTAAAATATCCTCTTGATTAATGAAACTCATTTCACAATCAATTTGTGTAAATTCTGGTTGTCGATCTGCACGCAAATCTTCATCACGAAAACATTTCACAATTTGAAAATATCGATCATAACCTGCCACCATCAATAATTGTTTAAATAACTGAGGCGATTGAGGAAGCGCATAAAATTGACCTTGATGCATTCGACTTGGTACCACAAAATCGCGTGCACCTTCTGGTGTTGATTTGATTAGCATAGGGGTTTCAACTTCCATGAATTGATTCTCATCTAAAAAATTGCGTGTAGCTCGACTCACTTTATATCGTAAGTCTAAATTTTTTCTGATAGCATCTCTACGTAAATCGAGATATCGATATTTCATGCGAAGCTCATCACCTCCATCTGTAATATCTTCAATGGTAAAAGGGGGTGTTTCAGAAGCATTTAAAACACTATACTCCGATACTTCAATTTCAATTTCACCTGTTGGGATATTCAAATTTTTATTGCTTCTTTCTAAAACCTTGCCTTTAATTTGTAATACAAATTCTCTTCCTAAAGGATTGGCTTCTAACAATCCGTTCATCGCTTCATTAAAAAATAATTGTGTGATACCATAGCGATCTCGTAAATCAATGAAGGTAATACTTCCAAATTTGCGTATGGTTTTAACCCATCCTGATAAGGTAACTTCTTTTTGAATATTAGCTATTCTTAATTCTCCACAAGTATGCGATCTATACATAGTATTTTTTATAAGGGCGCAAAGATAGAAATTCTATGAATTATAATGATAAATACTATCAAAGACTATTTGCGAACATGAAGATCAGATTGACTTCATCTTAAACCAATTCTAATTTATAAAAAGTCCTAATTACGCATAAATTATAGAATCGTTATTGCCGATATTCCGATAGCTATTGAAACAGTTTAGATGAATGCCTTATTAGACTATTACTGATATGTAATGGATATTATTTAAATGATCAGCTATAAAAATATAGATTGTAAAAGGATCAGCTTACCAAAGTAAGCTTTGTGCGTTATTCTTTTTCCAACGCAAATCAAATGCAAGCCCACTCATTACCATCCAATGATTTTGATAAAATCTTTTTCCGTTCATTGGCACATATCGATCAATTTTGTATTCATTTCGAAGATAGTTAAAACCTAATCTCCATTTCAGTACATCATTTAATCGGAATGATCCATATGCCTCTCCTAAAAGGGTTCCATAACTATCAGATCCTCCTGTATTTAAATTGAAGGCATACGGTTCTGATTTATATTTAATTTCATTTTTTGGATCAGGATTTGTTTCATATGAACGGAAATAACCTGATTTAGAGTCACCAAAATTAAGTCCACCAATATCCCAATTGAAAAATATATCAACACCTCTTTTGATATGAATTTTTAGGGCTATATACGCATTCAGTGTATTAGTTTGTACTTCAGGCATATATAAAGTATCAGCTCCTCCCGGATTTAAAGCGGTTAATTTAGCACTTGATGTGGTGTATTCTCTTTTTTTAGTACTAAAAACATTCGCACGTAAACCCACGCCCACACTCAACCATTGTTTTTTTCTACCAATTCCGTGAAGGTAATGTATATTGGCTCCAGCACCCCAATGTGGATTGCCATAATAACCCAAATTGCCATAAACACAGGCCTCTGCGGTTCTTTTCTTCAATGCTTTTCTCATATTCTGAGCCTCAGATGAAAAAGATATCATCACCAATAGCGTGTATATGAATAGACGTTTTAACATAATCATGTGTTTATTCTAAACCTTAAAAATAAGGAGTTGATCATAGATATGCAACTATTTTTTTCAATTCCCTCGATTTAATCTTCAACTATCTTTCATTAATGGTTTTTTATAGAATGGAACTTAGAAGGATTTTAACCTTAAAAGGTATTAAAGTTGATTTTAATCATCCTTTTAAAAAGTGTCTGTTCCTACAGTGGTGGGTCTGTAAAGAGTGTTCGAGTTCGAGGCTAACAAAGAAATCGGACTCTATTTACGGACTAAATAATAGGTAATTGAATTTTAACTGTTGTACCACAAGCTTTCCCATCGGCATCATATAAATCAGTAAATTCAATTGGATTGGTTATTTCACCGTTTGAAAGTCTAATTAATCTTTCTTTCGTAATCTCTAATCCTTTTGATTTATGATGTTTTAGACTATTTTTATTTTCAGCACTTTTTTTTCTGCCAACGCCATTATCAGTTATTTCGCAAATAATTTGATTTGCATCCACCTCGTACTCAATAAATTTTATTGTCAATTCGCCAATACCATCTTCCTTATTCAATAAGCCATGCCATATCGCATTTTCAATAAAAGGTTGAAGCACCATAGAAGGTATTTTATAATTTGCATCTTCAACTTCTTGTGAAATTTCGATATGATAATTGAAACGTTGCGAAAAACGCATTAGCTCTAATTCAAGATATAATTTTAGCATTTCAACTTCGTCATCGATATAAATAAAACTTTGTTGAGAGGCATCTAAAATTTTTCGCATTAAGGTTGCAAATTGAGCAAGGTAATTACTAGCAATATGGGGTTCGTTTTTAATGATATAATTTCGAATTGAATTCAACGAATTAAAAATAAAGTGTGGATTCATTTGCGAACGCAACGATTTAACTTCAAGTTCAGCGACCTGTTGATTGTATTCAGACGCATTTTTTTGTTCATGTAATTCAAGATTATGTTTTTTATTTTGAAACGATCGATATAAAAGAAAGATTGAAAAAAAGGCAAGCAAAAGTGCCACTGCAGATGCAATGAGCAACCAATTTTTTTCGAGAATTTCTCTTTTTTGATTCATCTCAACATGCTTCAATCGCAGGTTTTCTTGATCTTTTAATTCGGTTTCATATTGAGTTTGAATAAACGCCAGATGAGCAAAGTTTTTATCGCTCAAAACAGTGTCACTTAAGATTTTATGTTTGCGCAAATAATACATGCCCGAATCGTAGGTTTTTGTTTGTTCAAAATGTTCAGCAAACAAATTGTAGATTTCGCATTGTTCATTTTTATTGCCTAATAACTGCGCAGCCGCTAAAGATTTATGTAAGTATTCTAATGTCTTTTCGTGATTTTTTAATTTGGCATGAGCGGTTGCGTAAGCTTTATAAGTTAATATTTGATATAAAGTTTCATTTCGTGAAGATGTAATTGAATCGGCAATTTTTAATTTTTGAAACGCTTTATCCATTTGATTGGTTTCAATATAATATTTACCAATATCAACATTTATTTGAGATATAATATTTGGATCCATTGATTGAACCGCAAGCTCATAACCTTTATTCCATATGGCCAATGCAGTATTAAATTCTTTCTTTGCAAAATGCACTGATCCAATCATTTCAATATTGATGGCTTGTCCACGTAATTCATTGATGCTTTGATTTAATGCCAACGCCTTTTCTGAGTATTCGATGGCTTTATCATATTCTTTTAAACGAAAATAATTTTCACCAATATTGTTATAAGAGATACTTAAGCCCCTTGTAAATTTAATTTGTTCAGCAAATTGTATAGCTTTTAAATAATAGTCGGCACTCGATTTGAAATTTCCTTCAACAGCTTCTAAAATGGCATAATTGATATTTGCTAAACACTCACCCTTAATATACCCTAATTGCTTAGATAGAATTTCTGTTTCTTTAGCATATTTCCATGATTTTGATGCATTGATTTCAGAAAATCGATAGGATAATTTATGCGTTGCCATCACACGAAGTGTATCACGTTCAGGATGCTCTTTTAATCGTGTCATTAAACTATCTACATAAGCATTTTGAGCCAATGAAAACAAATTCAAAAGCATGCAGACGAGTGCAAGAGATGATTTCTTCAGCCAAAATGAAAGCATGCTATAAAGATAAGGTTCTTGTTTTAATATCAAAATAAATTAAAACTTGTGCAATTATATAAATTGAAAATGGATACTTAACCTCGCATCAATTCACTAATATCCATCATCAATTTTTTTGCAATATTATTGGCGGTATTTTCTGAAGTGCTTTCAGCATAAATACGAATAATAGGTTCGGTATTGGATGTACGTAAATGAACCCATTCAGAATCAAACTCAATTTTTAAACCGTCCTCCGTATTGATTGGTTGGTTTTTATATTTTTCTTTAATGCCTTCAAATATTTTTTGAATATCAATCTCCTTATCTAATTCAATTTTGTTTTTCGACATATAATAATCAGGATATGTCCTACGTAAATCAGAAATTGGTTTATCAAATTTTGCTAAATGAGTTAAAAACAACGCAATGCCAATTAATGCATCTCTTCCATAATGCAAATCGGGCACTATGATGCCGCCATTACCTTCACCTCCTATAACTGCATTCACTTCCTTCATTTTTTTCACCACATTCACTTCGCCCACTGCACTTGAATAATATTCACCACCATGTTTCAAGGTAATATCTTTCAATGCCCTAGTACTTGACATATTTGAAACCGTATTGCCTTTTTGATTCGATAAAATATAATCAGCAATTGCAACCAAACTATATTCTTCTCCAAACATCGAACCATCTTCACAAACAAAACATAAACGATCTACATCTGGATCCACTACGATACCTAAATCTGCTTTGTGTTTTACAACTGTATTGGCTATTTCATTTAGGTTTTCAGGAAGTGGTTCAGGATTATGATTAAATTTCCCGTTCACTTCGGCATTGATCACTTCTATTTGTTTAACCCCAAGGGCTTCTAATAAAAAAGGAACAAAAGTTGCGCCAGTGCTATTAATTCCATCCACTACGATTTTGAAATTCTTTTTTTCAATCAATTGCTTGTCAACGAACGAATGATTTAAAATGGCATCAATATGCTTTTGCATATAGGTGTCATTCTTTTCAATGCTTCCAAGTTTTGTAATTTCAGCGAAAACGAAATCGGCATTATTTCCCTTTTCAAGTACTTGCTCACCATCAGTTCCTGAAATAAATTCACCTTCGTGATTTAATAGTTTAAGGGCATTCCATTCTCTCGGATTATGACTTGCCGTAATGATAATTCCACCACCGGCATGTTCCATTTTTACCGCCATCTCAACAGTGGGTGTTGTACTTAATCCCAAATCAATTACTTGCATACCTAATGCTTGTAAGGTGCTAACGACTAAATTATTAACCATTTCGCCACTCATACGCGCATCACGACCAATAATTATTTTATTGTTTTTTGTTTTTTCAAGAACCCAACTACCAAATGCAGCGCTGTATTTTACAATGTCGATTGGAGTTAAGGCTGTATCTGGTTTTCCGCCAATGGTACCCCGAATGCCTGATATAGATTTGATTAAAGCCAAAATATGTGATTTATGATGATTGGCGGCGAATGTACAAAAAATACTGCTTACCGTGAATTCAAAATTTCATTTTTGTTCTCATTACCTATTGATATCATTTATAACTATATTCTAAAATTCCTATCATTATCAGTTAATTCAGGTGGCTAAAGTTCTTTTTATTCGGCAATTTCTTTCAACAAAATCTGATTTTCTTATTTTTCAATGGATACATTTGTCAATCTAAAACAAACAAGCATGCAAGAATGGTTTGAAGATTGGTTCGACTCACCTTATTATCATATTTTATATAAACAACGAAGTGAAGATGAGGCCAGTGAATTTGTTGAAAAATTGGTAACGTATTTTGATCTTACATCACCCACAACCTTACTTGATTTGGCCTGTGGTAAAGGTCGGCACTCTCTTGCCTTTGCTAAACACGGTTTAGATGTGACTGGAGTTGACCTATCAAAAAATAGTATTGAATATGCTTCGCAGTTCGAAAATGATCATCTTCATTTTTATGTACATGATATGCGACGCACTTTCAGATCAAATTATTATGATATCGTTTGTAACCTTTTTACAAGTTTCGGTTATTTCAAAACCAAGCATGATAATTCGTTGGCTGCCAAAAGTATGTTTGATGCTGTTAAAAAGAACGGTCATGTTTTAATTGATTTTGTGAACAGAAATTTTGCGATTCAAAATATTGAAGCCAAAAGAGAGGAAATTGTGCAACATGATCAAATTAAATTTGTTATTAAAAGGCATTATACTGAAAGCAGACTAATTAAAGAGATTGCAATTTATGACGATACAAAAGAACTTCATTTTGAAGAATCGCTAAGCAGTTTTACACTTACCGAAATGAAAGATTTATTTGAGTCTGTTGGATTTACTCATTCTAAATCATTTGGGAATTATCAATTAGATGATTACAATGAAACTTCATCACCAAGAATGATATTGATTTTTACGAAATAGATTGTATGATGAACTGGATACAAAATATGGATGAAACTGTTTTACACTTTATTCATACTCAATGTGCTTCTTCATGGCTAGATACTTATGTTTTGTTTTTACGAAATCCTTATTTCTGGGCACCCGTATATTTATTTTTATTGGTATTTGTAATAAAAAAATCAGGACTAAAGGGTTTGTGGTGGTGTGCATTTTTCTTTGTCACCTTTGTGTTTTGTGATTTTATCAGTGCAAGCATCATCAAGCCATTTATTCATCGTATTCGACCATGTAATAATCCATCCTTATTTTTTTCAATTAGAGAATTAGTGCCTTGTGGACGCGGTTTTAGTTTTCCCTCTAGTCATGCAACCAATCATTTTGGTATGGCTATTTATTTGATTTCAACCTTAGGTCAAAAAAGTAAATTTGTAATGCCACTTGCGTTATTATGGGCAATATTGGTTTGTTATGCGCAATTGTACGTTTGTGTTCATTATCCAAGCGATATTTTGGCAGGCGCAATATTAGGATCAATCATTGGTTGGATGATTGGATTATATTATCGAAAAAGATTTGGTGAATTGGGTTTGAGTTGATTATTTTAAACGTGGATGATTGAAAAATATTACCAGAAATAAAATTAGATAAACAATAATTTTTTCATCACATTAAACATACTACATTTACAGACACAATTCTTTTCAATTTAAGTGCAAATGGATATAAATAAATACATCGGTAAATTCTTATTAAAAAACAAATATTGTAGTCTACCTGGTTTGGGCGTTTTTGATTTAAAAAAAGAAGGTGCAAAGCATAATTCAAGTTCAGAAACTATTTCAGCACCTCAGTACAAAATTTCATTTACCCCTGTTGGCAGTATTGACGATACTTTTGCATCTTTTATTGCAACCGCCGAAAATGTAAGTATTAGCAATGCATCAAATAATATTAAAGAATATTGTAAATCTGTTAAAGAAGAGATTGCTAAAACAGGTAAATATGATATCGAATATTTAGGCAGATTTTCAATGTCCAATAATAAGATTGTCTTTCATCAATCCGATGATTTAGATCTGGGTGTTGAACCTGCGCCACTTGCACCATTAGTTGAAAAGTTGAAATCGGCTGAAACAATCGAAAATAAACCCGATTACAGTTATCCTCCTGCCAATCGCCGAAGTGAAACGTCTATTTTAAAAATTATTCTTCCTATTGCCTTATTAGGATTATTAGCAGCAGGAGCTTATTTTGGATACGAATTTTATCAAAAAAGTAAATCAGCTGCACCAGAAGAGGCTACTGTTCCATTACCTGAACCTACTGAAGTTGACACCATGCCAACATCAGTTATTCCAGATAGTTTGAAGGTTGCAGATTCAACAACAAATGTACACGATACCTTATCTCAAGTTAACCCAAATACTCCCACAACATCAACCACAACACCTAACGCAGCTCCAGTTGCATCAGGCAAAAGGTATAATGTTGCCATTCTTTCATACGATAATGAAGCTAGTGCAACAGCAAAAGCCAATAAGCTAAAAAATTATGGTAACAATGCCAGTGTTATCAATAGTAATGGTCGCTTTGTTGTTATTATTAATGCTTCTCATCCAATGAATGATACCACTTTATTAGTTGATTCACTCCGTAGGTTTTTTAACCCGAAAGGACCTGTGTATATTATGAAGTAAGTTTCGAGGTCATGAATTTATTTTGGAAAGAGATTCCTTTTTTACGTCTACTCCTGCCATTAATGATTGGAATAGGCATCTACCTTTACATGCCATCCAATGCTTGGTTACCCCCTTTTATTTTAATTGCTATTTTATGTTTGGGAATTAGTTTGTTTCAATTTCTACCTGATTTTTCAAAATTAAAATTTCGGTATTTAAAAGGAATTGGAATTCAGGCATCTCTAATGAGTTTAGGGTATTTACTATGTGTCATTCATACCATATCAAGTTCTAAGCAGTGGTATCAACATTCATTAAAAGATTTTGATTATGCATTGGTTCAAATTACTGAGGAACCACAAAATAAACCAAAGACTAAAAAGGCGAATGTTGAAATTGTTCAGTTGATATCAGAAAACAAATCAATATCCACAAAAGGTGAGGCCATCGTATATTTTCAAAAATCAGCTCAGGCAAATAGTTTGAAACAGGGAGAGATTATTTTAGTAAAAAATGTATTTAAAGATATCAAGCCAAATGGCAATCCAGGTGAGTTTAATTATGCTCAATATCTTCAACATAAAAATATTTTTCAATCTGCTTATTTAAAAGAAGGGGAATGGTCAAGTTCTCAAATCGTTCAATCAAATTTGTCAAGCTTTTTTTCACAACTTGGAAAAAGTACACGTTCTTTATTACGAAAATATATACCCAACAATCATTCATATGGAATTGCCGAAGCAGTTCTAATTGGATATAGAGATGATATTGATCATGAGATTTGGCAAGCGTATTCAGATACAGGCATCGTGCATATTATTGCAATTTCGGGAATGCATATGGCCATGATATACATGAGTATTAGATGGTTATTGTTTTTAATACCTTTTATGAAGCGATACAGAATACTAAGTTTAAGTGTTGCTATCGTATTTATGTGGCTATTTGCTGGTATCACAGGTCTGCCTCCATCAGTAACACGCGCAGCCATTATGTTTACATTTATTGGTGTCGGTGAGATGTTGAATAGAGAAATATCAGGTTTTAACAACCTCGCCGTTTCAGCATTTTGTTTACTATGTATCAATCCATTTTGGTTGATTGATATTGGTTTCCAATTGTCTTATTTAGCAGTATTGAGTTTATTGTTTTTCTATAATAAAATTTATCATTGGTTTTTTATTCAATCAAAAATTTTAGATGCAGTTTGGAAACTCATAGCGGCAACGCTTGCAGCACAAATACTAACATTTCCGCTTTGTATTTATTATTTTCATCAATTTCCATTATTGTTTCTTTTAACTAATTTAATTGCGGTACCAGCAACCACCATCATTTTATATGCCGAAATTATTCTGGTTAGCTTGAGCTGGATCTCAAGTTTATCTAAATTGCTGGGAATCTTTATTTCAACAGCGATTCAGTGGTTGAATGAAGCTGTTTTCATGGTCAGTAAATTATCATTCGCAGTTTGGTCAGGTATACAAACTAATTTATTTGAAACGATGATATTCTTTGTCATCATTTATTTTGTATCGATTTGGTTCATTCAAAAGAAAAAAGTGTATCTACCTTATGCATTACTTTCAGTGGTGATACTTTTAAGTTCTTTTACAATCAATAGAATTCAATCTAAATCGCAAATTAAAATGATTGTCTATCATGCACAAAAGCAGAAGGCCATTGAATTTATAAAGGGAGAAACTTATTATTCTCCTGATGATGATTCACTTATGACCAATAAATCAAGTGATCGATTTTTATTAAAACCAGCTCGATTGTTTCATAGATTAAAAAGAAA
>Ga0116157_10004413_pt1 | contig 13142 bp, 12 predicted proteins | sample AD_UKC048_MetaG_FD_89882 | JGI IMG/M metagenome (GOLD analysis project Ga0116157, IMG submission 89882) | Active sludge microbial communities of municipal wastewater-treating anaerobic digesters from USA - AD_UKC048_MetaG | ecosystem: Engineered > Bioreactor > Anaerobic > Digestate | place: USA...
CGCGCCTTGGGAGGCAGGCAGGTCGCGCCCGCTTTGGATCTGCTGGAAAAAATGCTTTCCTCGGATTGGGCTTCCCTACAGGTGCTTTTTATCATCAACCGTTTTTACATGCACATCTATCACATCCTGCTCTTGAAAAAGAACCACATCAGCAATGCCGAGATCAATAAAAATCACCTCGGCGACCTCTTCCCCAAGCAACGCGGCGAATTTCTGCAATTTGCCGAAAACTACACGCTGCGCGACATGCCGCGGATCTTTGACATCCTGCTGGATACCGACAGCAAGATCAAAACGACTGCCGCCAGCGATCCCGTGCTGCTGACCAATTGCGTGCTGCGGCTATTGGAGAAGGCTTGAAAAACAACGGCCTGCTGCTGCACATCAGTTCGCTGCCTTCGGATTACGGGATCGGCGATCTCGGCCCTTCCGCCTACCAGTTTGCCGACTACCTGGTCGAAAACGGCTACAAATATTGGCAGATCTTACCCCTGTACCAGACTGGATATGGCAATTCGCCCTACAATCCGCTCTCGGCTTTTGCCCTGAATCCTTATCTGATCAGCCCAGACCTTCTCTACGAAGACGGCCTGATCGACCAGCAGGATCTGGAGGATGCTCTGCTGCCCCGCGGCAGCCAGGTCCCCTACGATTCGGTATATAAACTCAAAGACCTGTTATTGGCCAAAGCTTCCGATAATTTCCTTTCCGACATAGAGATATATGAGTTTATCGAAAGCAACGCTTTATATATGAAGCCGTATCTGGCATACATAACATTGTGTAAACTCTATGGAGATTCGGACTGGCGTTGCTTCAGGGAAGAGCACCGCCGTTATTCGGACGAGCTTTACGAAAAGCTGTTCCAGTCTTACAGCCGCGGCATCCTGCAGGCGGCGGGAGCACAGGCTATCGCCAAAGACCAGCTGCACCGCCTCAAGGACTACATCAACTCCCAGGGACTGGAATTGATCGGCGACATGCCGCTCTACCTGTCCTACCACAGTTCGGAGGTTTGGGCCAATCAGGAACTTTTTGAACTCGATGAAAAAGGCGACCGCATTAACGTGGCTGGAGTTCCGGCAGACGCGTTCAGCAAGGATGGCCAGCTGTGGGGCAATCCGCTTTACCGTTGGGAAAAAATGTGTGAAAACGGCTTCCAGCTCTTTGTCCACCGGCTTCGCGACGCCTTGCTATATTTGGACAAACTTCGCCTGGACCATTTTATTGGCTATGTTAATTATTGGTCGGTGCCCTGCCTGCCCAATCCCGCGACCGGCGAGACCGAACTGCCGGAAAACGCGCTGGGCGGATCATGGAAAAAGGCCCTGCCGGAGGATTTCTTTCCGCTGCTGGCAAGGCTTTTTCCCAAAGAGGCGTTCATCGCCGAGGATCTGGGCATCCTCAACCATGACGTCTGTAACTACCGGGACCAAAACGGATTGCCGGGCATGATCATTTTGCAGTTTTGCTTCGAAGAGAGCGTTCCCAAGGTGCGTGATTTCCCGCCCGAACGTTATATTTACACGGGCACGCACGACAATCCCACCCTGCGCGAATGGTTTGCCGACCTGGCTGCCGATTCTCCCAGCCGCAAAAATCTGCTGGCTTTCGTAAAGAAAAATCCGCTGCTGTTTTCGGGTTTGGGATTGGAAAATGAAAGTGACGTCGAGGCCAACGTCCATCGCGTGATGTGCGTGATCGCCCAGGCCTCGGGTTGCCAAAACGTAGTCGTCCCCGTGCAGGATCTGCTGGGCCTGGATTCCACGGCGCGGATGAACATACCCGGAACCGCTCTGGGCAACTGGCAATGGCGTTTGACGAATTTCGACGGCTTGTTCAAGGTCCGCAGGCCCTGCGACACGGATTTATAAACAAGTTTTCCAGCTTGGCATAATTTCCGTCATCGGAGTGAGACCGCCCTTGGAAGCTACTCGAGACTATCTCCAGACTATAAGCAGAGATGACCGGGCCAACCACAGCCATTCCTCCTTCATCCCGGAAGTTTTACACACTGGCCAAGAAAGAGAGCTGTAACTTGGGGCGTCTGGCTTATTCCGGCTGACAAAGAGGTTGACAAAAACAGGGCCGTCAAAAAGGGTGGCATACAAACGAAGCTGCTTGCTTCTGCCTTACTGCAATCGCGTAGGTAAGGCCATGAAAATCAATAATATAACTGGTAACGTTTACCATGAAGCAGGCGGAAAAAATTTTCCGCCTTTTTCATTTCCGGTAAGAAGGAGGTTCTTATAATCCGGTTTAAACGTGGAAAGGCGCAAACCAAGGAAGTTGTGCCGAAGGAAAGGATCAACGAGCAGATCACGGCCGCCAAGGTCCGTTTGATCGGAGCCGACGGAAAACAGATCGGAGTTGTGCCGCTGAGGGAAGCCTTGCGCAAAGCGGAGGAAATGGATCTCGACCTGGTGGAGATCTCTCCCAATGCCGACCTTCCCGTCTGCCGCATCCTGGACTTCAGCAAATACTATTTCCAGAAAGAAAAGAAAGCCAAGGAAGCCAAAAAAAGGCAGCATGAAATCGAGGTCAAGGAGATCAAATTCGGTCCCAACACCGATGTGCACGATTACAATTTCAAGAAGACCAACGCCATTAAGTTCTTCCGCCAGCACAACAAGGTGAAATTCACCGTCCGCTTCCGGGGACGCCAAATGGCGCACAAGGAATTGGGATTCACTGTCCTGGACAGATTGAAAGCCGATCTGGCTTATCTGGCCGATTGCGATAATGAGCCGGTGGCCGAACGGAACCTGCTTTCGATCGTGATGACTCCTAAAAAGGACATCGACCGCATCCTGGCCAAGTTGGACAAGGAAAAAGCGCCCGGGGCAGAAGTTGCCGAAAGCATGCCCGTGGAGCCTCAAACCGAAGTCGCAGCCGAAGTGAAGGACTCCAGCGAGCCAGCCGCCGAGGCCAAAAAACCAGCCCCCAAGGTCAAAGAGCCCACCGGCAAAGAATAAGCAGCTTCCTGCGCCCAAACAGATTTTATCAGTAAGGAGATAAAAATGCCCAAGATCAAGTCAAACCGTTCCGCCGCCAAGCGGTTCAAGGTCACAGGTTCAGGCAAGATCGTGCGCCACCACGCGAAAAGCGCGCACATCAAGACCAAAAAATCACCCAAACTGAAACGCAACCTGCGTACCAGCGCGATCGTGCGCAAATGCGACGAAAAGCGCGTCAGCAGGATGCTGGGGATGTAAGGAGGAACCATGCCAAGAGTAACCAACAACGTAGCCGCACACCGCAGAAGAAAGAAATACATGCTGGCCGCCCGGGGCTATTTCGGACGCCGGAGTAAAACCTACCGCATGGCCCGCCAGACTGTCGAACGCGCCATGGCTTTCGCCTTTGCCCACCGCAAACAGAAAAAACGCGAGTTCCGCAGCCTCTGGATCACCCGCATCAACGCCGCCTGCCGCATTAACGACATGTCCTACAGCAGATTCATCGACGGCCTGCACAAAGCAAATATCGAGATCAACCGCAAAACCCTTGCCCACCTGGCCTGGCACGACAGCGACGCTTTCGCCAAACTGGTGGAGATCGCCAAAGGCTGATCGCCGCTTAAATATCCAACATCAATAAATCCTGATCCCCGGACAGGGAAGGTAATGTGAAAGAAAAACTCAAGGAAGTCGCAGCCCAGGCGCAGACCGATATTGCCGCCTGCAGTTCCATCAACGACCTCCTGAACGCCAAAGCCAGGTATCTGGGTAAAAAAAGCCTAGTCAGCAACCTCTACGGCCAGCTGCGCGAACTTCCGGAAGCTGACAGGCCTGCCTTCGGCCAGTTGCTCAACGAACTAAAGGCCGATGTGGAAAAGATGCTCAAGCAGCGCGAGCTGGAACTGAAACAAGCCGGCCGCGAGCAGCAGGATCTTTCCGGTTTCCAGGATCTCAGCCTGCCGGGTATCTATCCCGCCCGCGGCGCGCTGCATCCCTTGACCCTGGTGCGCCGCCAGATCGAGGACGTCTTTATCGGCCTGGGTTTTGAGATCGCCGAAGGTCCGGACATCGACGACGAATTCCACAATTTCGACGCGCTGAACACGCCTGAGGACCATCCTTCCCGCAACCTGGCGGACACCTTTTACCTGGAAAACGGTTACCTGCTGCGCACCCAGACCTCCACGGTGCAGGTGCGCACCATGGAAAAATACGCTCCGCCGATCTATATCATTTCGCCGGGACGCTGTTACCGCAACGACAAACCGGATCCCTCGCACTCGCCTGTGTTCCATCAGGTGGAAGCACTCGTGGTGGACAAAGGGATCTCCATGGCCGACCTCAAGGACACGCTGCAGAATTTTGCGCAGATCATGTTCGGCCAGGAAGTCAGATCCCGCATCCGGCCGCATTTCTTCCCCTTCACAGAACCGAGCGCGGAAATAGACATCAGCTGCGTCAATTGCCAGGGCCAGGGCTGCCGTGTGTGCAAAAATTCCGGCTGGCTCGAGCTGGGTGGCGCGGGCATGGTCGACCCCAATGTGTTCAAAATCCTGGGCATCGATCCCGAGATCTATTCCGGATACGCGCTGGGAGTGGGAGTCGAACGCATCGCCATGCTCAAATACAACATCCCGGACATGCGCATCCTCTTTGAAAACGACGTGCGCATGCTGCGCCAGTTCAGCGGGGTGCTCCAATGAGGATCTCACTTAGCTGGCTGGGCAAGTACATAGACCTGCCCGCCGATACCGACAAACTGATCCAAACCCTTACCTTCAGCGGGATCGAAGTGGAAGCCGTGGAAAAACTGCCCGCGCTGCCGGAAAGCGTCGTGACGGCAAAAGTCATCAGCGCGTCACGGATCCCGGAAACCGACCATCTCATGGTGTGCCAGGTGGAATACGGCGGATCGCAGGCCACACAAGTCGTGTGCGGCGCTCCCAACTGCCACGCGGGGATGATTTCCGTTCTGGCTTTGCCGGGGACCGAGCTTCCGCAACTGACCATAAAAAGCGCCAGACTTAAGGGCGTCGAATCACACGGCATGCTGTGTTCTGAAAGGGAATTGGGCGTTTCTGACAATCACGCCGGGATCATCGAACTGGATCCTGACACCCCGGTCGGCGTTTCCGTGAATGGCATTTATGAACTTCCCGACGCGGTCCTCGAACTCGAGATCACGCCCAACCGCTCCGACCTGCTGGGATATCTGGGCATCGCCAGGGATCTTTCCGCTTCGCTGGGTCTGCCGCTGAAAATGCCGGAAATAAAACCGGTAGAGGGAGAACCCTGCGCTGACACCAAGCTCGAACTCATCCTGGAAGACTCGCAGAAATGCCCGCGTTACACAGCCCGCCTGCTGTCCGGCGTCACTTTGAAAGATTCCCCCCAATGGCTGAAAACGGCGCTGGTCAAATCCCGCCTGCGTCCGATCAACAACCTCGTGGACGTGACCAACTATGTAATGCTGGAAACCGGACATCCTCTGCATGCTTTTGATTACGACAAATTGCTGCCTTTGCAAGCTGAGGACGGACATCCGGCGATCGTTGTCCGCAAAGCCAGATCCGGCGAGGAATTCCTGGCTCTGGATGGCAAAAGCTACCAGTTGGATGAAAACGACCTCGTGATCGCCGATGGGCAGAGAGCCTCCGCACTCGCGGGTGTCATCGGGGGAAAAGACACCGCCATCAGCGATTCCACGCGGAAGATCGTTCTGGAAGCCGCGTCATTCGAGCCCATGACGATCCGATCGACCTCCTATAAACACAAAATTTCCACGGATTCGGCCTATCGCTTCGAGCGCCAGCTCAGCCCCTCCGTCACAGCTCAAGCCAGCGATCGCGCGGTGGAGCTGCTGTTGGAGACTGCAGGCGGTAAGGTCTGCCACGCCATTTACGACGCCTATCCGGAGCCGGAACGCCCTCGCTGTCTGGCCCTGCGTCCGCGCCGCTTTACGGAACTTATCGGCTATCCCCTGGAAAGCGAACAGATCATCACATATCTGGAAGCCTTGGGCTGCAAGTTCCTCCAATACGGAACCTGGCAAGAAAAACCGGTGTATGACCCCCAACAGATACATTGCCACCACTTGGAAGAGCAGAAAGCCGGAAAAACGGAATTTACTGAGATCGACTGCGACCACGCCCTCTACTTCCAGATCCCGCATTACAGGGTGGATCTGACCCGGGAAGCTGACTTGATCGAGGAACTGGCGCGCCTGGACGGATACGACAAGATCCCGCGGAAAAAGGCCGTCCAGCGGATCATGGACCGCCACGCACACCGCGTAAGACGGGAGATCGAAGATCACTTTGTCCAGGCCGGTTTTTACGAAATGCTCAACTACAGCTTCTCCGATCCGGAGCAACTCACCGCGATCAACTTCCCTCCGAATGAAGCAGAAAGCAAGCTCCTTCGGCTGGTCAATCCCCAAAGCAGCAACCAGTCGGCCATGCGCGTATCGCTGTTGCCGCAATTGCTGGCCAATCTCAATTACAACCTGAACCACGGCGAACGCGACCTGAAAGTCATGGAAATGGGCAAATTGTACTGGAAGGACGGCAACTCCTATCGCGAACCCCTGCACCTGACCGCGCTGCTGACGGGCAAGATCGGGCCCGGCCATTGGCAGGACAAGCCCGCAGACATCGGATTTTTCCACGTGAAAGGGATCGCGGAAAGCCTGCTGGACAAGCTGGGGCTTCAAATCGCCTCTTCCTGCGAAGATCAGCAACCCTGGCTGACAGCCGCCGACAACCTTGCTTTTTACTGCGCTGATACGCTTTGCGCCTGTCTGGGCAGGTTGAAATCGGAAATCGCGGAAAAGGCGGGAATCGACATCCACAACCTCAAACAGGACATTTGGGTGCTGGACGTCGAGGTGGAAAACCTGATCGGACTGACCCGTGACAGCCAGCCGAGATTTGTTCCCCTTCCCCGCTACCCGGCCGTCACACGGGACATTTCTTTCGTGATCGACCTGACCGTGCCTTATGCCAAGATCGCAGCAGCGATCGAAGCGGTCGATCCGCGCTTGATCAGCTCCGTCAGCGTTTTTGACGAATACCGCGGCAAACAGGTCCCCACGGGGCAGCGCAGCCTGTCCTTGCGCCTAATGTTGCAGGACAAAGAAAAAACATTGACAGATGAGCGAGTGGAGCAAGTAGTTGCATCAGTGCTTAAAATGCTGGAAAGCACCTGGCAGATACAAATGAGGTAATATAATGGACATCAATGCTGTAAGCTTGCAGGACAAGATCCAGAAACTGATAAACCAATACACAGAGGACAAAAAGAAACTGGACAGGCTGGAAGAGGAAAACGCCAATCTGCGGGAAGAGAACGGCCAACTTATGGCCCAGATCGAGAACATCAACAGTTCCAAAAACAGCTCCTCCTCCCGGATCAAGGAATTGGAAAACCAATTGAAGACCCTGGAATCGCAGTATCAGGAACTGCAGGAAACCATCTCCGGATTCGAGTCGATCGCCAATGACGCGATCAGCAAGATCGACAGCATCATTCCGGATACGGGCCACCACCAAAAATGATGAAATCGGTGGAAGTTGAGATCTTTGGACGCAGATTCCGCCTGCGCAGCGACAATCCGCGCGACACAGTCGCCGTGGCGGATACGATCAATGAAGAGCTGAACCAGCTGCGCGAACTCTACGAAAGCCTCGATTTCACCAAACTGCTTTTACTCCTTGCCCTGAAAAAGCAAGACGAGATCAACTCCCTCAACGATAAAACACGCGAACAGGAAAAAGAGCTCGACCGTCTGAATCAGATGGTGGAAAAGATCGTCGGGGAGATTTAAGCTATAGCCTGCGGAACTCGTGATATGGATTGCAGAAAAGCTACTAAAATTACGGGAACCGAGCCATGGGTGGCATGCATGCCGGCTTGTTCCGGATCCATAAAACCCACAAGGTAGGCGCCCACCTGATGCTTGGCTTTATCAGACAAGCATACACGGTTCACGCGGGCTTTATTATTTCTTAATGGCGGTTTTGCCGCCTGCATAGATCATAAGGACGAATCAATGCCAATGGATAAATTAATATGGTTGGGCGCGGGCCTGTTGGGCGGGTTGATCATCGCTTTCCTGATCTACCTCATCCGCCGCAGCACCACTTTCCGCTTTATCTCCCAAGCCAAGCAGATCGCCGAGGAGATCAAAGAATCCGGCCGCAGCGAGGTTGAAGGCATTAAAAAGGCCGCCATCCTCGAAGCCAAGGACGAATGGTTCAAGCAAAAACGCGTCCTGGAAGACGAGATCAAGGACCGGCAAAAAGAACTGCGCATTCAGGAAAAGAAATACGGCGACCGCCTGGCCAGCCTGGACAAGAGACTGGACGCCCTGGACAAGAAAGAGACCAACCTCGGAGAACAGGAACGCCGCCTGAAAAACCGCGAAGAAGACATCAGCCGCAAGAACCTCGAATGCGAACGCATCATCGGCGAACAGCGCGCGCGGCTGACCGAGATCGCCGGCCTTTCCCGCGAGGACGCAGTGCAGATCATGCGCAACGAACTGATCGGCCAGGCCAGGCAGGTGGCCGCAAATGACGCCCGCCTGACCATCGAACAGATCAAAATGGACACCAGCAAAAAGGCCGCCGAGATACTTTCCACAGCGATCCAACGCCTGGCGGTGGACCATGTGTCCGAATCCACGGTTTCCGTGGTCTCCCTGCCCTCGGATGAAATGAAGGGTCGCATCATCGGCCGCGAAGGACGCAACATCCGCACCTTTGAAAAGGCCTCCGGAGTTGACCTGATTATCGACGACACGCCCGAAGCGGTGGTCCTTTCCTGTTTTGATCCCGTGCGCCGGGAGATTGCCCGGCTTTCCCTGGAAAAACTCATCTCGGACGGACGCATCCATCCCGGCAGGATCGAGGAAGTCATTTCCAAAACCGGCAAGGAAATGGAGGAAACGCTGATGAAGATCGGCGAGAAAGCCGTGCTGGAAACCAACATCCACAACATCTCCTCCAACCTGATCAAGATCCTCGGCCGGTTGCAATACCGCACCTCCTACGGCCAGAACGTGCTTAAACACTCCATGGAAGCGGCCTGGATCTGCGGCATCCTCGCCGCCGAACTCGGCCTCGACCAGGAAATCGCCCGCCGCGCCGGACTTTTACATGACATCGGCAAGGCCGTGGACCAGGAATTCGAAGGCACGCACGCCATCATCGGCGCCAACATTGCCCGCAAGAACGGCGAGAGCAAGATCATCGTGAACGCGATCGAAGCACACCACGAAGAAGCGGAAGCAACCTCGGTCTATGCCGCGCTGGTGCAGGCTTCGGACGCCATATCGGGTGCCAGGCCCGGCGCCCGGCGCGAAATGCTGGAAACCTATATGCAACGGCTGGCCAAGCTGGAGGAGATCGCCAACTCCGTGGAAGGCGTGAACAAATCTTATGCCATCCAGGCCGGACGCGAACTGCGCATCATCGTGGAACCCACCATGGTGGAAGACGCCCAGACTCCGCTGCTGGCCACCGAGATCGCCGCCCAAATCGAAAAGGAAGTCCAATATCCCGGCCAGATCAAGGTCACAGTGATCCGGGAAACCCGCCAGATCGCCATGGCAAAATGATCAAAGCGCTCTTTTTTGGGGACATTTACGGCAAGCCCGGACGCCGGACCTTGCTGGAAAGCCTGCCGGGATTGAAACACGAGTTCGAACCGGATTTCGTGATCATCAACGGGGAAAACCTTGCCGATGGCAAAGGCCTGACGGAGAAGACGGCCAAAACGCTGTTCCATTACGGTGTGGACATCATCACGGGCGGAAACCACCTGTGGGACCGGCCCGAGTCTTGGGACTACATCCGCGGCAACCGCCAAATCGTCAAACCGATGAACTACCCGACCGTCACACCAGGCAATCCCATCTGCACCCTGTCCAAAGACGGCAAGCAACTTTCTGTGATCACCCTGTGCGGCCAGATCTACATGCCGCCCTGCAATTCGCCTTTTGAAACATTTGAGAGCTGGGCAAACGCCTTTGAGCACAAGGGTTTTGGCGTGATCGTCGATTTCCACGCCGAATCCACCTCCGAAAAGCGCGCCCTGGGCTGGCTGGCGGATGGCCGCGTCTCCGCTGTTTTAGGCACCCACACCCACATCCAGACAGCTGATGAGGAAATCCTTCCCCAGGGGACCGCGTACATCACGGATGTCGGAATGACCGGCCCACACGACAGCGTGATCGGCGTGAGAAAAGGCATCATTCTGGAAAAGTTCCTCACCTCCCTGCCTTCCCGCTACGAATCATCCGACCGCGGCCTGCAGGTCAACGCGGTGTATCTGGAAATCGACGAATCCACTGGTAAAGCGCTGTCCATCCGCCGTATCCGCCGCGCCGTGGAACTTTCCCAAAACGACGGGCAAGGAGACTGAGATGGATAAGGTTTTATCGGGAAAGCCGATCGCCGCGCTGATCAAGACCGCGCTGAAGGACCTCATCGCAGAACAGGACATCAAGCCCCGGATGGCGCTGATCCAGGTGGGCAGCGATCCCGCCGCGGATTATTACGTGCAAAACATCGTCTCCAATGGCTCCAAACTTGGCTGCACGGTCGATCTGGACACGTTGTCCGCCGAAACATCCCAGGCCGAATTATTGGACCGTATTACCAAGGCTAACGTCGATCCGTGCATCCACGGCATCATGCTCCAGAAGCCCCTGCCAGACTGGATCGACGACACTGCGGTTGGTTGCGCCATCACTCCGGAAAAAGACATCGACTGCCTTAATCCCGTCAATCTGGGCAAGATCGTCCTGGAAGCCGATTCCCTCGTTCCCTGCACGCCCCTGGCGGTGCTGTGCACTTTACGTTATTATCAGATCCCGGTTCAGGGCCGCCATGTGGTGATCATCGGCCGCAGCGCGATCGTTGGCAAACCCCTGGCCAATTTATTCCTCTGGAAAAAAACCTGGGCCAACGCCAGCGTGACAATCTGCCACAGCCGCAGCCAGGATCTCACCGCTATCACGCAAACTGCGGACATCCTGGTCGCTGCGCTGGGCAAGCCGGAATTTGTCAAAGCGGACATGGTCAGGAACGGCAGCGTGCTCATCGATGTGGGGATAAACGCGAAAAACGACGCTTCGGGAAAGCTAGCCTATGTGGGCGATATCGACTATAATTCCTGTCTGGACAAGGCTGCGTCCATCACTCCCGTTCCCGGGGGCATCGGTTCGGTGACCAGTTCCCTGCTGTTCCTGAATCTGGTCAAAGCCTGCCTCCTGCAGCGAGGCGTAAATAAAAATATTGACGATTTTATCGGCCTGATTTTTGGTGCTTAGAAGAAAAAAACACTCCATAACGATACACGGGAGGAACGATGCCACGTAAGAGTACAACGCTCTTAGTCCTATTAACGATGCTGGCTTTGGCCGCGCTGTTGTTATCCGGTTGCGGTAAATCCGGAAACAAGTTTGCCAACCAGCCTCCCACAATTTCCATCACATCCTACGAAGGTTACGATGACAGTGAATTGCTGTCCCATTATGCCGACAGCCTTTTTTCCTTCCAGCAAAAGATCTTTTGGAATGCCACCGATCCCGATGGTGTGATCACTGGATTCGCTTACCGCGTCAAAAACCAGGATGGCGAGCCATTGCCCACTCCGGGAAACCAATACATCGATATCAACGGCGATATCACCCCGCAAAACGTGATCGACCGTTTCGGTACCGGCTGGGTCATGCATTACAAAACCAATGCCGACCAAAGCATCCCGCTCGACGAACCCGAAGCGAGCCGCACCATCTGGACCTCCCAGAAATACGCCACGATCAATTTCCCAGCTGCTGACGAAAACGGAAATCCCATCAACCTCAGCAGTACCTTCGAGGTGATAGCCATAGACAACCGCGGCGACATCACTCCCGTGGATCCGAACCATCCCAGCATGAGCATGGCCTGGCGCAAATTCAACGCTGAATCACCCCGTCCCACCTGTTACCTTACAACCACAAAGGGCAATCCCGGCGGCGGTGAGGTCGGCAGCGGCATCAGGCTTGAATTCATCATGCACGACACCGATCCTTTCATTCCAGAAACACCCTACCGGTTCCAGTTTAAAATGATGAAGATCGATCCTGTCACCGAAGCCACTATCGCCGGGACTGAATCCCCGTGGTATGATTCGGTCACGCCCGAGGATCCCGATCTGGATAATTTCCTGTTGACCCGCTACACTACTCCCAGCGTGTTGGGGACCACCAATGAATATGACGTGGAAAACGGCACCACACACACCAAAACCAAGATCATTTCCCGCGCCTACGACATGGCGGGTGTGGTTTCCGCGGTCAGCGATTCCGCGGCGATGAAATTTGCCGTCAAGGCCGGATTCCGACCCAAAACCTGGTTTTATCCGCAACGCGTCTACGCTTTGGGCTCCAATCATTACATAGATTACACCGACGAATCGACGCCCGAGGTCCTGCCCTTCACCTTCGTGGAAGGCGCCCAGCGTTTTGCGACACCTTTCTTCGTCGATCCGGACAGCACCGGAACAGCGCGTAAAACGGCTGTTTGGAGCAACAACATCAAGGTCTGGCTGCGCTGGGGCTGGTGGGGCGAATACGGATCGCTGACCTCCAACAACGATATCATCTATCCCCCTGATCCCGATCCCTACTTGAAAAAAGTGGATACTGTGCTCGACCGGACCACCGGCGAGAACTACTTTAGCGAGATCACCGCGTTCGACCTACGGCTGGATGGCGCCCCCTACAACTACCAACCTTACTCGCAATCGATCTTCACTGATGGCGACGGCAAACGCTGGCTGCGCGTGCCCGCTACCTCACCCCTGGGACAGACAGTGGTGTTGACGGCGCAAACTCCGGGAGAACACACACTCGAAGTGAGATGTGTGGATCTGCAGAATGAGGTCGATCCCATTCCCGCGGTGCTGAAATTCTTCCTGATCCCGCCTGTCGCCGCGGCTGACCGCTCCGGTGTCCTGGTGATCGACGACGACCGCGCCAACGACTCCACTTCGCCAGAGCCGATCGTCCTGCAAAAGTACCAGGCCATGCTGGCCGACTATTCCGGAAAAGTGGATTACCTCAAACGCACAAATACCCTGGAAGCCGGCGACACGGTTGCCGACAGCCGCTTGCGCCATCTGGCCACGACC
>Ga0116157_10004416_pt1 | contig 13138 bp, 10 predicted proteins | sample AD_UKC048_MetaG_FD_89882 | JGI IMG/M metagenome (GOLD analysis project Ga0116157, IMG submission 89882) | Active sludge microbial communities of municipal wastewater-treating anaerobic digesters from USA - AD_UKC048_MetaG | ecosystem: Engineered > Bioreactor > Anaerobic > Digestate | place: USA...
CAGGGCTTCGCGCAGGCTGGCCGGATCGGCCACGGATCCGCGGCGCAGCTCGACGCGAGGCAGATGATTTCGGACGAACTGCAGATCGCTGGTTGGCCGCGCCAGGAGGACCGCGGGAATGTCCCGGGCGCACAGCGCATCCAGGATATGACTGCCCACGAATCCGTTGCCGCCAGTCAGCAGCACTTTCATGGGCAACGGCTCAAATCACACCGAGTTCGCGTCCGACCCGGTCCATCATTTCGAGGGCGAAATCGATCTGGTTGTCAGTGTGGGTGGCCATGAGGCTGATGCGCAGCAGCTCCTGGCCTGGCGGCACGCCGGGCGAGACGACCGGATTGACGAACACGCCCTGCTCTTCGAGCTGTCTGCAGAACTTGAATGTCGTCAACAAATCCCGCACGTACACGGGCAGGATCGGCGTCTGCGATGCCCCAAGGTCAAAACCGAGCGCCAGCAGGCCCTGCTTCATGCGGTCGGTGTTGTGCCAGAGCCGCTGGATGCGCTCCGGCTCGCCCGTCATGATCTTGAGGGCGGCGAGCACGGCGGCGACGTTTGCCGGGCTCATGCTGGCGCTGAAGATCAGCGGCTTCGAGTGGTGTTTGAGATAATCGATCGTGGCCTTGTCGGAGGCGATGAAACCGCCCAGGCTGGCGAGCGATTTGCTGAACGTTCCCATGATGAGGTGCACCTCATCGGTCAGGCCGAAATGGTTCGCCGTGCCCGCCCCTCGATCCCCGAGCACGCCGATGGCATGGGCGTCGTCGACCATGACAACGGTCCCGTACTCCCTCGCCAGCTTGCACAGATCGGGTAGCTGGATGATGTCGCCCTCCATGCTGAACACGCCGTCGACCACAATCAGCTTGCCGGTCTCGCGCTCGATCATCTGAAGCCGGTTCTCGAGCGCCGCCATGTCCTTGTGGGCGAAGCGGACGAATTTGCCCTGGCACAGGAGGCAGCCTTCGACGATGCTCGCGTGATCGCTCTTGTCGGCGAGCACATACTCCCCTTTGCCGACCAGCGAACTGATGACCCCCAGGTTGACGTGGAACCCGGTGCTGTAGAGCAGCACCGCCTCCTTTTGCACCAGCCGCGCCAGCGCCTCCTCGAGTTCGAGGTGGATGTCCAACGTCCCATTGAGGAACCGCGACCCGGCACAGCCGCCCCCGTACTTGTCCACCGCCGCTTTGGCGGCTTCCTTGATCTTCGGGTGGTTGGTCAACCCCAGGTAGCTGTTGGACCCCAGCATCAGCACCTTGCGCCCGCCGATAATGACCTCGGTGTCTTGCGCCGAGGAAATGGTTCGGAAATACGGATAGAGCCCCAGGCGGCGCACTTCCTCCGAAGTGCGGAACGCGCGCGTCTTCTCGAGCAGGCGCGGCACGTGGTTCGAGGGGCTTCGGGCGGACTTAACCCCCTTCCGGCATTCGGCGGGGGCGGCGTCTGGAACAGCGTCCGCGTCTTCCGGCGCATCGGAGTGCGCCTGGTCTTCGAGTTCCGTCTTGTGGTCAGTGCGTTTCATAATGCGATCGAAGGCCCGGCGCGTCACTTCGCCCCGGCAGGCACCGGAAATCCCCGATCGCGCATGAGCGCGGCGATGCCGGCATCGCGCCCGCGGAATTGCCGGTAAGCCTCGGCCGGCTCGACCGTGTTGCCCGCGGAAAGCACGTGACGTTTGAACCGCGCGGCGATGGACTTGTCGTAGAGGCCGCCGGCTTCGAGGAACGCCTCCGCCGCATCGGCGGTCAGCGTGTCGGCCCAGAGGTAGCTGTAGTAGCCGGCGGAGTAGCCTTCGCCGGCAAAGATATGGGCGAACTGCGGCATGCGATGGCGCATGACGATCTCGGAAGGCATGCCGAGTTGCGCCAGTTCATCGCGCTCGAATGCCGCCGGGTCGATCGCCCGCTCCCCGGCCAAATGCAGTCGCATGTCGATCAGGCCGCTGCCCAGGAACTCGGTCGTGGCGAACCCCTGGTTGAACTTCGAAGCCTTCTGGATGCGCTGGGCCAGCGCGGCCGGCATGGGCTCTCCGGTCTTCGAGTGGAGCGCGAAGCGGTTGAGCACCTCGGGCGTCGCCAGCCAGCGCTCGTTGATCTGCGAGGGCAGTTCGACGTAATCGCGCGGCACGCGCGTGCCCGACAGCGACGGGTAGGTCGCGTCCGAACAAAGGCCGTGCAGCGCGTGGCCGAACTCGTGGAAAAGCGTCTTGGCATCCTCCCAGGACACCAGAACCGGCTCGGCCGCCCCCCCTTTCATGAAATTCGAGTTGTTCGAGACCAGCGTCGTGATCGGGCGCTCGAACCGTTCCTGGTTCCGATAGGCGTTCATCCAGGCCCCCGACCGCTTGCCCGCCCGTGCATACGGATCGAAGTAGAACAACCCGACGTGGCGTCCGTCGGCGCCTCGAACCTCCCAGACACGAACGTCGCCATGATACACCGGGATGTCGGGTGCGGGCGTGAAAGCCAGCCCATAGATTTGGCCGGCCGTCCAGAACATCGCCTCGCGGAGCTTGTCGAGCTGCAGGTAGGGTTTCACCTCGTTCTCGTCGAGGTCGTATTTCGCCTTGCGGACCTTCTCGGCGTAGAAGCGGTAGTCCCAAGGCGCAATCTTGATTCCCGCGCCCTCGGCGTCGGCGATCGCCTGCATGTCGGCGACCTCCTCGCGCACGCGCGCCAGGGCCGGTTTCCAGACCGCTTCCATCAATTCCATCGCCCGCTCGGGGGTCCGAGCCATCGAGTTCTCGAGCCGCCAGTGGGCGTGGGTCGCGTAGCCCAGGAGCCGTGCCCGCTCGGCCCGGAGCCCGAGGATTTCAGGGATCAACGCCTTGTTGTCGTGCGCGCCGGAATGATCGCCGCGGCTGACGAAGTTGCGCCAGACCTGCTCGCGCAAGTCGCGCCGGGTCGAGTAGGTCAGGAACGGCTCGACGCTCGACCGGGTGTTCGCGATCACCCACTGGCCCTTCTGCCCGCGCGCCTCCGCCTCGGCTGCCGCGGCGGCCCGGAACGACTCCGGCAGCCCGGCCAGCCCGGCGGCATCCGCGATCACCGTGGCGTAGCCTTCCTCGTCGGCGAGGAGATTCTGACTGAACGTGGTGTAGAGGGTCGCAAGGCGCTGGTTGATGGCCGCGACGCGCGCCTTGCCGGCGGCGTCGAGCCGCGCGCCGGCCCGGGCGAACTCCGTGTGGTGCAGCCAGACCAGGCGCTGCTGTTCGGGCGTCAGCCGGGCCTTGTCCGGCGACTGGTAGACGGCGTCGATGCGCTTGAAAAGCGTCTCGTTCTGAAAAACCTCGTCGCGCAACGCCGCCAGCTTCGGCTCCAACTCCTGCTCGATGGCCCGGAACTCCGGCGTGCTCATCGTCGAGCCCCAGACGCCGTAAACGGCCTCGACCCGATCCAAGGCGCGCCCCGCTCTCTCGAGCGCCGCAATCGTGTTGTCGAAACTGGCCGGAGCGGCCTGGTCGGCAATCTGTCGAATCTCGGCCCGGTAAGCCCCGATCGCGGTCTCGAAGGCCGGTTTGAAATGCGCCACCTCGACCCGGTCGAACGGCGGCACGCCCCCGTGCGGGCCTTCCCACTCGGACGCCAGCGGCCCGGCGTCCGGCGCGTCGGACGCGGCCAGGCCGGAGGCGAGGCTGAGCGCTCCGACACCCGTCGCGAGAACGCGGCTCATAGAACGAAGGAACCCGGCGCGCGATGCGCCCCTCGAATAGCCATGATCACAATGCACAAGTCAGATGTAACGAACGTTCAACGTTCAACGCTCAACGCTCAACGTTCAAAGGAACGTCTTGTTGAATGTGTTGGGTGTCAGTTCCCTGCGAGCCACGACACCCTCGACAAACGGGCGGCATGGTAGAGCCTCGACCGGCGGAGTCAAATCCTGGTGTTGGCATTTGGCGCATGAAGCCAATCGTTCCGGAGCCGAGCAGGTCTGCCATTCTCGGGGCAATCGGTCTGCTGGCATATGGGGTATTGCGCCGCCGCACTTGAGGCTTGAAAGCCGGTGAACTTCGGCTGCCCGGTTCAAACGCGAGACCGGGCAGCGGTATCCTTCTATTGGGTTAGAGGGCTGAGCAGTATCAACTACAAGCTCTGCTCAGGATCACCCTTAAGAGTCAGTTCTTTCATGGCCGCGCTCGTCAGAGCCCAAACCGCGGCCATGAATCACGAATGACTTGTATCCAAGATCTCAAATTTCAGATCTCAAATCACAAATTTGAGATTTCAAATTTGAGATTTGAGATTTCAGATGAGGCCATCGGCCTCCGCCTCCCTGCGTTTCGGATGCCAGGCGGGGAGTCCGCGCAGCAGCCTTTTCTCGAAGGCCGCCGCCCGTTGCCGGCGCTCGTCCGCGGCACGCGATTGATCAGTCAGGTGGCGTTGCCCCTTGATCGCCGAGTTTTGCAGCGAATCAGCCCAGCCACGGAGTTGGCGAGAACAGTTCTCGGCGAGGGACTTCAGATTCGAGATTCGAGCTTGCAGATCGGCGGGCCAACCGGCCTTGCCAGCCCGGCGCAGCTTCAGAGTGAGCATGGACCGCACCTCGCCGGCGGACCCGCGAGCGATGTAGAGGAACGACAAGAGTTCGTTGGTCGTCCCGCGCTCGAAGCCCTCGGCGATGTTGTTGGAAACGGACAACGCCGCTCGGTCGAGCTGATCGCGATAGCCGCGTGTGGCCTGGAACGTCTCGTCTTCGAGCAGGTCTTCCGTCCATTCGTAGAGTTCAGCCGCTTCCCGCCAAACCGGCAGGTCCTCGAAACGCTCGTAGGTCATCCCATTCTCCTCCTTGCGGTCCAAGATCGTCGCGAATTGCGGGAACTTCAACCGCGGAGTCGGAGAATGGACAGGTGTCAGTTCGCTGCGCGGCCCGCGATGCCTTTGGTGCCTTTGGCGATGGCGCGGGCGGGTTCCTTGGGCCGGAGAGCGCGCACGGCGGCACCGGCCTGCCACATCTCGGAATCGCGGATCGCGCGCAGTTCCTTTTGGAGTTGGGCCTGGTAATTGGGGGCGCCGCACGCCTTGAGCACACGGGTGCATTCCTTGCCGGTCTTGACGCGCTGATAAAGCTCCTTAAACACCGGCAGGACGGCCTTCCTGAACCGCGGCTTCCAATCGAGCGCGCCGCGCTGGGCGGTGGCCGAGCAGTTCGAGTACATCCAGTCCATGCCGTTTTCGTCGACCAGCCGGATAAGGCTCTGGGTCAGTTCCTCGACCGTTTCGTTGAAGGCCTCGCTCGGCGTGTGGCCGTTGGCGCGCAGCACATCGTACTGGGCCTCCATGATGCCGGCCAGGGCGCCCATGAGCACGCCGCGCTCGCCGGTCAGGTCGCTGAAGACCTCGTGCTCGAACGTGGTGGGGAAGAGGTAGCCCGATCCGATCCCGATCCCGATCGCCAGGCAGCGCTCCTCGGCGCGTCCGGTGGCGTCCTGCTCGATGGCGAAGCTCGAGTTGATGCCGGCGCCGGTCAGGAAGTTGCGGCGCACCGAGGTGCCGGACCCCTTCGGGGCGACCATGATGACGTCGACGTCGGCGGGGGGCACGACGCCGGTCTGCTTCCTGTAGGCGATCGAGAATCCGTGGGAGAAATAGAGGGCGTCGCCGGGTTTGAGGTTGGCCTTGATGACGGGCCAGACGGCGCGCTGGGCGGCATCGGAGACCAGAATCTGGACGATCGTGGCCCGGCGGACCGCCTCGTCGATCTCGAAGAGCGTCTTGCCCGGTTTCCATCCGTCCTGGACGGCGCGGTCCCAGTCGCGCTTGAACTGGCTGGCCTGGCCGACGATGACGTTGAAGCCGTTGTCGCGCAGGTTGAGCGATTGGGCCGGGCCCTGGACGCCGTAGCCGATGATGGCGATGACCTCGTTCTTGAGGACCTTGCGCGCCTTGGCCATCGGGAATTCCTTGCGCGTGATGACCTGTTCCCGTGTGCCGCCGAAATCGATAGTTGCCATGGTCGATATGCCGTGATGGTGGTGTGACATTCACATAGCCACACCGGGTTGTGTCTCTGTCTGTCTGTCGATCCGCCTGGCCCCACCCGTGTGTCGGGCTCCAGGACTCGAACCAACCGGACCCGATGTTCGCCGGAGGAGGCGCCAGGCGTCAAATAGAAAGCCGAACCCGCGAACCCGTGCCCCCGCCGTCCCGCCTCATTTGCGCGGCAAAGCCACCTTGCCCGTCCGCGTCAGTTCGAGGATGCCGAAGGCCTTCATCAGTTCGATGAACTTCTCGACCTTGCTCTCGTCGCCCGTGATCTCGATGGTGAGCGTCCTGGGCTGGACGTCGATGATCTTGGCCCTGAAGATGTCGGTGATCTGCATGACCTCGGCGCGCGTCTTCGAGTCGACGCCCACCTTGATCATGGCCAGCTCGCGGTCCACGAATTCGCCTTCCCGAAAGTCCTGCACCTTGACGGTCTCGACGAGCTTCTCGAGTTGCTTGACGATCTGGTCGACCGTCGCGTCGTTCCCCCGCGTGACGATCGTCATGCGAGACATGGTCGCATCCTGTGTCGGAGCAACGTTTAGCGTGTCGATGTTGAAGCCGCGTCCGCTGAACAGACCGGCCACACGGGTCAGCACGCCAAACTTGTTCTCGACCAACACGGAAATGGTGTGTCGCATAGTGCAATTGCTATCAATCGCCCCGCCCGGCGGTCAAAACAAATCCAGAAACAGCTCTTCCCTCGCACACGTGCCTCGAAACTGTTGCGCGAACGCGGTCAAGCGGCTAGTTTGCGCGCAACTTGACCATAGCGCATTAACCATGACACGCAGACTCAGTGCCATCGCCCCCGATTGGTGGGATTACACAACGCTGGATGAGGAGATCATTCGGGCCGCCGCCCGGCTCACGCCGGAGAAGATGCTGCGGCTTGCGCGTCCGGGTTTCAAAGTGGTGTTTTACGAAACACTCGAGAGCTTCTACCTGGCGGAAGCGCTCGAATACATCGACGCCTGGCGCCAGTCGACCGACGACAATCCGGTGGGCATCTGCGGGCCGATCGGCCCGACCGAGCAGCTTCCCCTGGTCGCCCAGATCGTCAATCACCTCGCCCTCGACGTCCGGTCCGCGCATTTCTGGGGCATGGACGAATGGTACCTCGACGGCCGTGAGGCGTCAGTGGACCATCCGCTCTCGTTCGAACGGGCCGACCGCGCTCTCTGCTTCGATCGCATCCGCAAGAATCTCCGGATGCCCGACGCCCACCTCCACTTCCCGAAGGCCGACACGGCGCCGTATCGGCGGAGCTGGGACGGCGTGCGTTGCGCCGTCATGCAGGGCGGCCAGGGCGACGTGAAGCATTGGGCCTTCAACGATCCTCCCCGGCGCCGAGGCAAGTACAGAGACCAGCCGCCGTCGCCGGCGGAATACCGGAAGCTGGCGACCCGTGTGGTGGATTTGCATCCGTTGACGGTGGCGCAGAATGCCCGCACCTCGGGAGGCGGCAACATCGCGTTGGTGCCCACGCAAGCCTTGAGTGTCGGCCCGGTCGAGACATGGAAAGCCGAGAAAGTGTCGATCTGGCATGCCGGCAACCACGACAACCCCTTCGGCCAGCGGCTGACGGCATTCATGATTGCGGAGCGGATCGCCGATTCGGCGGTGCCGATGTCTCTGCTCGCCGACCATCCGAACGTCCAGTTCAATTACTACCGCCGGGGCATCGGGACATGCGACGTCGAGATGCACTGAGACCGACCGGGTCTTCGGGTTCGAACGGCTCGCGCCGCGATTTCCTGCGCAGGAACCTGCAGGCGGGCGGCCTGCTGGGGGTCGTGGGCGCGTTGGCCGGGTTCGGACCCAATGTCCGGGCGGCCCGGAGCAGCGCCGAGAACCCGTTCGCCTACGACATCGGCAAGTTCGAGCGGACGAATCCCGATCTGATTCACTACGCGGAGACGGCCCGGTTCCAGTCGCCGCGTCCCGAACCGCGGCGGCTTGCGCTGGGGCCGGATGGCGCGCTCCACATGGCCGCCGGCAACTCGGTCGTGCGCTTGGCGGAGGGCGGCGCGGTGGAGTTCGAGATCGCGCTCGCCGGGCCGGCTCAATGTCTGGGTGTGGCCAGGGACGGCTTTGTCTACGTCGGGCTGCGCGATCATATCGAGGTCTTCGATGCCAGGGGCCAGCGGACGGCCGTCTGGAGTCCGCCGGGGTCGAAGACATGGCTGACCGGTGTGGCGGTGGGCGAGGACGGTCTTTTTGCGGCGGATTCCGGCGGTCGGGCGGTGCTGCGGTACGATCGCTCGGGCCGGCTTCTGGGGCGGATCGGCGAACGGGACAAGGAACGCGGCATACCCGGTTTCGTGCTTCCGAGTCCGTTCCTGGATGTCGAGTTGCAGCGCGACGGTCTCCTGCGCGTGAACAACCCCGGCAGGCACCGGGTTGAATTGTACACGGCGTCGGGCGATCTCGAACTGGCGTGGGGGAAACCGACGGCGGCCATCGACGGTTTTTGCGGCTGCTGCAATCCGATCAACCTGGCGACGCTGCCCGACGGGCGCTGCGTGACCTGCGAGAAAGGGCTGCGGCGCGTGAAGGTGTACAGCGCCCTGGGCGAGTTCGAATCCGTCGTTGCCGGGCCGGAGTCGTTTGCCCAGAGCGTGCCTCCGGACGTCAGCATGGCGAAGGCCGCGCTGGACGCGGTGGCGGATGCGCAGGGCCGCATCTTCATACTCGATCCGCTGGCTGGGGAGATTCGCGTGATGGCCCGCACGCGCGGCACGGCTTCCTCATGACGCCTCCATCTCGAGAAGAGGGCCCGGTGAGCCGCCGCGATTTCCTGCGCAACGGAGCGCGGGTGGCGGCCCTGACGGGCGTGGGCGCGGTGGTTGGGACCCTTGTGCACCGCACCAGTAGTCAGACCACCGTGTGGCAGATCGATCCCTCGAAGTGTTTGCGCTGCGGGCGTTGCGCGACCGAGTGTGTGCTCGATCAGTCGGCGGTGAAGTGCGTGCATTCGTACGATCTGTGCGGCTACTGCGAGTTGTGCACGGGCTACTTCGTGCCCGAACCCAATGCCCTCAACACCGGTGCGGAGAACCAGCTTTGCCCGACGGGCGCCATCCAGCGCAAGTACATCGAGGACCCGTATTACGAGTATACCATCGACGAGGCGCTGTGCATCGGATGCGGCAAATGTGTCGAGGGGTGCAACCGGTTTGGAAACGGCTCGCTCTACCTCCAGGTGCGCCAGCATCTCTGCCTCAATTGCAACGAGTGCGCCATCGGGCGGGCCTGCCCGGGCGACGCCTTCCGCCGCGTGCCGGTGAGCCAACCGTATTTGCTCAAGACCTCGCACTGAGCCGCGCATGAGGGACGATACGCCACGAGGTCGGAGGGCCGAGTTCCACGAGGCCCTGATCGGTGACAGTGATTGTCTCGAACCAGGGACTCGCGGACCTCGTCCCTCCGACAATGCCCGCTCCGATAATGGTCTCTCCGACATTACAGAGAAATCCGTGGGATGTGAGACACCGTCACCCTCACCCGTCCCGCATCGCGGGACACCCTCTCTCATCGGATGGGAGAGGGACGGGGTGAGGGGTCTTTGTCGCGTATGCTGCGGACTCCTCAGTCATTCCTCCGGGGAGGGTTCAGGGAGGTCACATTCCCGCTCGTGGTGGCAGCGCGCGTGCGCGCAGGGTTTCTGGCCCGCTTTGCTGGCCGTGGCGATCGCCCTGATTTGCGGCATGGCAGCGGCCCTGGGCGAGGCGCGGTTCCCTCCGCCGGAATTCGAAAGCGGGCATGCGCTGCCCCTGACCGCGACGCCGAGCCCGCGGTCTCTGGCCATGCAGTACGTCGACGTGGCGGCGCTGCTGGGGGCGCTTGGGTTGGCGTGTTATCTGGTGCATCGGCGGCGTTCGCGACGGGGCATCGTTGCGCTGTCCCTGTTCTCGCTGATCTACTTTGGGTTCTACCGCGAAGGATGCATCTGCGCGATCGGGGCGGTGCAGAACGTGGCCTTGGCCTTGTGCGATGCGAGCTACGCGTTGCCCATGACGGTGCTCGTTTTCTTCTTTGCGCCTTTGGCGGTGGCGTTGTTTGCCGGGCGGACTTTTTGCGCCGCGGTGTGCCCGCATGGCGCGTTGCAGGACTTGGTCCTGGTCAAGCCGGTGAAGGTGCCCGCCTGGCTCGATCACGGGCTGAGCGTGGTGCCGTTCCTCTTTCTCGGAGCCGGTCTCGCGTTTGCGGCGACCGGCAGCGCGTTTGTGATCTGCCGCTACGACCCGTTTGTGCCGCTCTTCCGACTGACCGGGAGCGCGACGCTGCTGGCGTTGGGCGGGATTTTTGTCCTGGCGAGCCTCTTTATCGGGCGTCCATACTGCCGGTTTCTCTGCCCGTATGGGGCGTTGCTGCGGTTGGCGGCGCTGGCGTCGAAATGGCGGGTGCGCATCACCCCGGACTTCTGCACCCAATGCCGCCTCTGCGAAGAGGCCTGTCCCTACGGTGCGATTCGCGAGCCGGCGCTGACGCCGGCCACGCCGCAGGCTCTGGTGCCGGCCCGGCGGCGCCTTGGCCGGCTGCTGCTCCTGCTGCCGGTCGCTTTGGTTGTCGGGGGCTGGGTGGGGTCCAAGCTGAGCGTTCCATTCTCGAAAGTGCACCCGACCGTCGCGCTGGCGGAGCGCTACGCCGATCCCAACAAGCCGACCGTGATGCCCAGCCCGGCCACGCCGGACAGCCTCGCGTTGGGGCGCGCCGAGCGGGATGCGCCGCGGTTGGTTGCGGCCGCTGTGGACATTCGCCGCCGATTCGTTCTGTCCGGTTGGCTCTTCGGCGGTTGGACTGCGCTGGTGGTCTTTGCGAAGCTGATCGGCTTGTCCGTGCGACCGGATCGGACCGACTTCGAGCCGGACCGGGGTGCCTGCGTGGCGTGCGCGCGCTGTTTCCTGGCGTGTCCCAACGAGCGGGTGCGGCTCGGGCTTCTGCCTGCGTCCGCCATTCCGAGCCGGCCCGAACCGGGACTTGGCACCGGCCCGACGGCGGCTGGAACGAAACGGGATTGAAGCGCCCCGAGTCGCATGGCTGCAACGAGTCAAACCCCGCCGGCGAACGGCCCCGAAGCGCAACGCGCGGCACGCCTTCTGTGGATCACGGCAGCGATCGCCGCGGTCTTTTGCATCGGCGTCATCAGCGCACTGGTGATTCGACATGTTCAGTCGAAAGTGGACGATCCGCTCAAGTCGCGGGAATTGACCGCGCTCAAGGCCAAGCTGCTCGAAGCGCCCCAAGACGAGCAACTCAAGGAACAGATTCGCGCCCTGGATTTGCGGTTGCGCCAGGTGTATTTCCGCCAGATCGCTTTTCAGGCTGTCGGCGCGTGGCTCTTGGTGGCGGGCGGCGCGCTGCTGGTCTGGTCGGGGCGCCAGGCGGCCCGCGTCCAGGCCCAGGTCTATTGCCCGCGCCTGGTCACGGACGCCGCGGAGCGGCAGGACCGCCTCGCCGTGTGCGCGCGGCGGGCGGTGATCGGCATGGGTGCCTTGGCGGGTTTGGGTCTGGTCGCGTTGGCCTTATCGAGCGGAACAGCCCTTCCCGAGCGCCCGGACCAGATCGGGAAGTTCCTGGCCAGGCTCGCGGGCGGCGAGGACGAGGAGGCGTCCGGCCCGATGCCGGCGGCTGTGTTTGCGGCGAACTGGCCGCGCTTTCTCGGTCCGACGGGCAATGCGTACGCGAGCAACGGCGTGCCGTTCGAGCCGTGGGATGTGGCGACGGGCGCGGGCATACTGTGGCGCGCCAGCGCCACCAACCAGGGATTCAATTCGCCCATCGTCTGGAGCAACCGCGTCTTTCTCTCAGGCGCTGAGCAGCAGCAAAGGGAGGTGTTCTGCTACGACGCGGACAGCGGGGCGCTCGTCTGGCGGCGGCCGGTCGCCAACATCCCCGGCAGCCCAGCGCAGTTGCCCGAGGTCCCCGAGGGCACGGGCTTGGCCGCGCCGTCCATGGCGACCGATGGCCGGCGGGCATTCGTGATTTTTGGCAACGGGGATTTGGCGGCCTTCCGTTTCGACGGCACGCTGGCGTGGGCCAAACATCTGGGCGTGCCCAAGAACGCGTACGGACACGCCACGTCGCTGGTCCCCTGGCAGGACCGCCTGTTGGTCCAACTCGATCAAGGCCAGGCCGAACAGAATCGTTCGCGCCTCTACGCCTTCGATGGCGCGACGGGACGAATCGTGTGGGAGCGGACACGCGCGGTCCCGGAATCGTGGGCCACGCCGTGCGTCGCGGACACGCCGGCCGGCCCGCAGATCATCACGCTTGGCGGCCCCTGGGTGATTGCGTACGCGGCGACGGATGGCGCCGAGTTGTGGCGCGGCGAGGTCCTGATGGGCGAGATTGCCCCTTCGCCCATTTACGCCGGCGGCCTGGTGCTGGCATTGAGCCCGATGGACAGGCTGGTGGCGCTGCGTCCCAACGGGCAGGGCGACGTCACCCAGAGCCACGTGGCCTGGACGGCCGAGGACAACATCCCCGACATCACCAGCCCTGCCAGCAACGGCGAGCTTGTGTTCCTGGCAACCACGTACGGCACCCTGACCTGTTACGACGCCAGGAGCGGCGAGAAGCAATGGGAACACGAACTCGAAATCGAGATCAACGCCACCCCCGCCATCGCCCGGGACCGCCTGCTCGTCCTTGGCAAGAAGGGCGAGGTCCTGATCGCCGAGGCGGCGCGCGAATTCAAGGAGGTGGCCCGTTTCGACATGGGCGAACCCGTTCTCGCCAGTCCCGCCCTCCTGTCGGACCGGCTGTTCATCCGCACCACAAAGACCCTGTTCTGCATCGGCGCGAAGGCGGCGGAATCCAAGGCGCCCGAGAAACAACCGTGAAACCGCCCGCCTCGACGACTCACAGTGCGCCCTCGGCCGGACCCGGCCTGGCAGCCAATCCGCCCGGTGCGGTGGATTTGGTCTTTGTGGACGCGGCGGTCGAGCGGCTCGGGCGGACGCCTGCGGCCCTGATCCCGATTTTGCAGGCCGTGCAGGGGCATTACGGCTATCTGCCCGCGCGCGCGCTCGAGCGGATTGGCGAAATCACGGCGATCACACCGGCGGCGATCACGGGCGTGTCGACCTTCTACGACATGTTCCGGCACGCGCCGGTCGGGCGGCATCTGGTCCGCGTCTGCCACG
>Ga0116157_10004420_pt1 | contig 13131 bp, 7 predicted proteins | sample AD_UKC048_MetaG_FD_89882 | JGI IMG/M metagenome (GOLD analysis project Ga0116157, IMG submission 89882) | Active sludge microbial communities of municipal wastewater-treating anaerobic digesters from USA - AD_UKC048_MetaG | ecosystem: Engineered > Bioreactor > Anaerobic > Digestate | place: USA...
ACCCGGCATGCGCACGTCCAGCAGCAGACAGCAGGGCTGTGTGGTCTGCACCCGGCCCGCGCGCAACTGGTCGTCAAAGGCCTGCGCGCTCTCAAACGCCTCACTCGGCAGTCGACGCGAACGCAGCAGCCAGGCCAGCGCCTCGCGCACGCTGGCGTCGTCGTCCACAATGAATATGGTGGCGTTGAGGGTGGGCTGCATGGCGCAAGTCTAAGGGGAGATACACCAAACGCGTGCTGCGCACGGTTTAGCGTTTGACATCTCTCGGAATGGAATAGGTGCCCACCACGTGCGCCACCAGCTCGTCGCTGCCTTCCGAATACAGCGCCACCTCGCCCACCGCCAGCGACCGGCCCAGTTTGATGAGCTTGCACACACCGATGATGGCCTTGTCGGCCGAGGGTTTGCGCAGGAAGTTGATGTTCAGGTTGGTGGTGACCGTCAGCGGAACAATGCCGATTTCGCCCAGGATGGCGATGTACAGCGCCACGTCTGCCACCGTCATCAGCACCGGGCCCGACACCGTGCCGCCGGGGCGCAGCTCGCTGATGCCGATCTCGTGCCGGATGGTGGCGGACATGCCGCCCACCGCTTCAATGGTGCATTTTGTCTGCGGGAATTCCTGTTTGATGAAGGCTGCGATTTCTGAAAGAGTGGCCATGGGTAGTTTTTTGGTGGAACGTGGAGCCAGGCGGACCGGACGGCAAGGTCTCGCAGCACTATAGCCCCCTATAGCCCCGGAACCCCGGACACCGGCAACGTGAACCGGAACACCGTGCCCTGCGGGTAATTGGCCTCAAACCCGAGAAAGCCGCCGTGCTGCTCCACCACGGTGCGGCACAGGCTGAGGCCCAGGCCCATGCCTTCTAGCTTGGTTGTGAAAAACGGGGTGAACAGCTTGCTGGCCACCTCGGCAGAGATTCCGGGGCCGACGTCGGCCACTGAAAACTCCAGCCAGCCGCCGGTGTGTGAGGTGCGTTCGCTGGAGGCCGCGCGTTTGACCTGAATCACCAGCGTCTTGTCGCGGATGCCGGGCTGGTCCATGGACTGCATGGCGTTGCGCGCCAGGTTCAGCAGCACCTGCTCCACCATGGTCCGGTCGCAGGTGACCTGCGGCAGGTCGTCTTCCAGCCGCGTTACCACCCGGACAAACAGCTTGCGCGCCTGCAGATTTACCAGCGGCATGATGGCGTCCAGCAACGCTTGCGGCGCAACCGCCTCCCGCGCCTGGTCGCGACGGCGCACAAAGTCGTGCACGCTTTTGATGACCTTGCCCGCGCGCTCGGCCTGCTCGGCAATGCGGCGCATGGCCAGCTCCAGATCGGCTGTGGCAGGTGGGCCGTCGTCCTGCAGCAAATTCATGGAGCCCGTGGCATAGCTGGAAATGGCGGCCAGCGGCTGGTTCAATTCGTGGCTGAGCAGCGATGCCATTTCCCCCACGGTGGCCAGTCGCGCTGTGGCCTGCAAACGGTCTTGCGACGCGCGGGACAGCTCTTCCACCCGGCGCTGCTCGCGGATATCCAGAAACGCGCTCATCCAGCCGGTCTGTTTGCCCACGGCGTTGATCAGCGGCGCCTCAATGATCAGCACCGGAAAACGCGAGCCGTCCTTGTGCATGAAGACAGACTCGAACCCGTCACGGGGTGGTGCGTTGCCGGCCAGGCGGATGGCCTGGCGCTGCTGGTATTCATCAGCCAGCTCGGGCGGCCAGTAGGGCGCGGGGGTGCCGGTGCCCTGCAGCTCCTGTGCTGTGAAACCCACCATCTGCGCAAACGCGGGGTTGACGTAGGTGATGCGGCCCTGCAGGTCGCGCGCGCGCAGGCCGGTAACGAGCGAGTCTTCCATCGCCTTGCGAAAGGCCAGCGCGTCGGCCAGGCCCCCTTCGGCGCGCAGGCGCCTGCGGGTATCGCGGCCCAGCAACACCAGCACACCGACCAGTGCCAGCGTCATGGCGGTGACGATGGCCGTCAGCAGGTTGGGGAAAAAGTCGGGCGCGCCACGCCAGCTGTCAATGCGCAGGACGAGTGTGAACCCCGGCAAATCCAGCAACTGGCGCGAAGTGAAAACGCGGCTACCGCGCCGGGCCACACCATGAAACGCCAGCCGCGCGCCGTCTGCCTCGGTAAACGACACGTCCTGGCTGCGCGAGAGCTGACGACCCACCAGCTCGGCCAGAATTTCCTGCAGCGAATAGGTGGCAACCACATAACCCACCAGATTGCCCGCTGCCGAGACGGGCAGGCACATATCCATGACCTCCAGCCCAAGACCGTCGCTTTGCGGCAGAAAATAGCTGGTCGAATACGATGCGCCGCTGATGCGTCGCGCGTTGGCACAGGCTAGCTGCACATCGGGCAACGAACTGCTTCGCCCCAGACGGTCAAACACCGGTGTGCGAAAGGGGCTTTCCACCACGGCCAGAACCGCAAGCGACGCGTCCCGCCACTCCACATGCAACACCTCACGGTGCGCCCGCAGTAGCGCGCCAGTGTCGCCGACCCAGGCCTCGGGCCTGAGAAGGTTGATGGCCTGTAAAGCCTGCAGCGCCTGCACGTTGCGGGTGAGGCCGGTGCGGACATCGCTGACAGCGTCTATCGCATCACGGTCCAGCCGGTCTTGCCACTGGCTGGCTTCATAGCGACCGGCAAGCCAGATCAGAATGGACAGCAGCCCGGCGATCAGCACCACCAGCGCACCCCAAAGCAGCCAGCGTCGTGTGGACGGGTTCACCGGAGCGGTGATGCGTTCGACCCAGCCCATTACAAAACGCGGTGCTCCAGCGCGGGCAGTTGTAGCCTGGCCTCACGCAGGCGCGCAATGTCCAGATCGGCCAGCACCACGCCTTCGCCCCCGGCCTGTTCGGCAACAACGCGGCCCCATGGATCCACCAGCAGGGTGTGCCCCCAAGTGGTGCGACCGTTCTCGTGCAGGCCGCCCTGGGCAGGCGCGGCGACAAAGGCGAGGTTTTCCACCGCGCGCGCGCGCAGCAGCAGCTCCCAGTGGGCCTGACCCGTGGTGTGCGTGAAGGCGCTGGGCACCAGCAGCAGGTCTGCCCCCGCTGCCGCGTACTGGCGGTACAGCTCGGGGAACCGCACGTCGTAACAGATGCTCATGCCTACGGTCCAGCGGTGCCCGTCGCGCGAGGGCAGCTCAAAGGTCACCGGGGTGTTGCCACGCAGCAGCGCGCGCGATTCGTCATACCGTTCACGCCCGTTGTCAAAGCGGAACAGATGAATCTTGTCGTAACGCGCCACACATTGGCCTTGTGGGGAAAAAGCCAGACTGGTGTTGAACACGCGGGCCGGAACAGCGGCGCCCGGAGCGGAGAGCTCACCGCTTGAAATGGGCAGGGTGCCGCCCACAATCCACAGGTTCAACCGCCTGGCGGTATCTGACAAAAATTGCTGAATGGGGCCATGGCCAAAAACCTCCTGCACCTGGAGTTTGTCGGTATCACGGTGGCCCAGCAGGCAAAAATACTCGGGCAACACGGCCAGTTCGGCGCCTGCTGCAGCGGCGGTCTCCAGCAGGCGCCCCGCCGCGCGCAGGTTGGCATCAACCTGCGCGCCCGAGACCGTTTGTAGGGCGGCTACTTTCATGGTGTGCTGACCGGATTGCCGTTGGCTGCTCTGGAAGCATTGCCGGATGGCGTGGTCACCTTTCGGTCGACCTTGGAGACCTGGGGGTTGGCCCAGGAGCCATCAATATGAAACTCCTGCGTGGCCGCCTCGATGAGCGGCTTGCGCAGGAACCATTGGGCCAGAAAACTGCCCAAGCCGATGGCGGGGTTGATGGCGGTGGCAATCAATGAGGCCGTTCCCGCATTGATTTCGGGGACCACCACCACCTTGATGTCCTGCGTTTCTTTGGCAATATCGGCCCGGCCATCCATCAACACGGCAGCGTTGACGCCTTTCATCTGCAAGTTGTTGGTCTTGGCAATGCCCTGCTCGATGGCGATGTCGCCGCGTACAAAATCGAATGGAAAGCCCTCGGTAAACACATCGCGAAAGTCCAGCGCCAGCCGGCGGGGCAACGATTGCAGACTGAGCACGCCCAGCAGCTTGGCCGCACCCGCGTCCGCCTTCAGAAATTGTCCGTTTTCGACATTGACGCCAAACGCTCCAGCCATGCTGGGGTAGTCAGGCGCCAGCGGAGAGCCCATCCAGGCCACCTGCCCTTCCATCTTGCCTTTGCCGCGGCGCACCACGTCCTTCATGCCAAAACGCGCCAGCAATGCGCCGGCGTCGGCAATATCCAGCTTGAAATTCATCACGGTGCGCCGCTTCTCAGTCGCACCACGGGCCGCGCCCGACGTGACAGGCTGGGCAGCCAGCGCATTGACCGTTGCCCAGTTGCCGGACGCGGTGAAGGCGGCTTCCGGCGTGGTCACATTGAGCTTGTTGAGCCGCCATTCGCGGGCACCGCCCTCACGCGCCACCTGAGCTGCACCGCGATTGACAGCGTCAATGTCAACCCGGCCCAGCCGCGTGCCGCGCAGCTCAAGGTCTTCCACCACAATGTCCAGCGCAGGGATGGACGCGGGCTGCTCATCCAGCAGGGCTTCCACCTCCTGTGCAGAGGTTTGTGCCAGCGTCAGCCGGGCGAGCCGGGCGTAAACGCGACCCAGGCTGGCGCCTGCAGCCTGGCGGTATTCCAGATAGCCGTTCAGCTCCTGCGCATCCATGTTGGCGCGCCAGGTCAGGCCTTCGCGCGAGCCACCGACCACGATGTTGTTGAGCTTGCGCCCGCTGACCTTGAGTTCACGCGCGCGAATGGCAAAAACGTCGGGCAGGTATCCCAGCGTCACCGGGCTGCTGACGCCAGACGAACCACTCGTGGCCTGCGACAGCACCGAAGTCCAGGCGTCGATGTCCACACCCGAGAGATTGACGTTGGCCGCGACGCCTTCATCCGGCAGGGGTGCCGATTCGTCCGGCGACAACCCCACGGCAATGGCACCCCGCACCACACGCGGTTCATCCGATGCCAGATCACGCACATAGGTGAGCGAGCCGACGCGCCCCATGTCGAGCAGCATTTTTTGGAGGCCGGGTGGCGCATTGCTGGAACCCGCCGTGGCCCCATTGAGTAGCGACGACTCGAAACGAAATGGCATTGTGGATTCAGCGGCTTTATTCAACGGCGCGGGCAAACTCAAACCCAGGCCCTGCAGGCTGCTGGAGAGGGTCAGCTCCGGCACGGCACTGCGAAAGGTAAGGACGGCTGAGTAGGCGGTGCTGCCACTGGCGAACTGGGCGAGCCGTGCGGCATAGCCCAGCTCTTTGGCCTGACGCAACCCCTCTGCCGAGACGGTGCCTTGCGCACGCAAGACCGTTCCAATGGCAGGCTTGGCGGCCGTGCCACCTTCCAGGCGCAGATCACCGCCCAGCATGCGGGCTTGGCCACCCGAGATGGAAAAGCCCCGCTCGGTAAAGCCCACCACGGCTTTGGCGCCATACATTTTGGGGGCGCCCTCAGACATCAGGATGTCATTGCCACTGAGCGTCACACTGCCCTGAACAGTGGACTTGTCCACTGCAACCAGTGGAATCGTCAACTTCAGGCGATAGTCCGCATTGCCGGTTGCGGTGGCATGCTCCAGCGCCTGGCCAGTCATCTGACCCAGAGGCGATGTGTTTACCACGGCCAGCGCGTCGGTCACGGGGCCTGTGGCTTCGGCGTTCACAGAGACCGTAACGTCACGAAACAGATCGGGAATCTTCCCTTCACCCCGGGTGATCTGCAAACCAGTACCCGCACCCACGCGGCCCCGCACACCCTTGAGCTGAAGCAGCTTGCGGTCGATCAGCAGATCCGCCGAAAGTTGCGTCAGGCCAGGCCAGGCCAGGGCATCAGCGGGCTGAAAAGAGCGCGGCAGGTAGGCGAATGTGGCGTCGTTCACCCTGGCGGAAATCTGAAACTCGCCCTGCCTGGCGTCTGTGAAGGGCAACTGATATAGATCACCCTTGACCTTGAATTTCACATCGGTCGCATAGCCGCCCACAATGGCGTCGCGCACATACTCCCGCGGCAGCGAGCCCAGAATCAGCGGCAGGTAGCGGTGAACACGCGTGCCGTCGGCCCGGCTCAAGCTTCCCTGCAAGTCCAGAATACCCGGGAATCGACCCAGACCGGATGTTTTGCCAGTCTCTCCGGTCTGCCACTTGAACCGCGCCTCGCCCTCTGTATCGGCATTGGAAAATTTCAGACTGGAAGATTGCAATGAGATTTTTTCACCCTGCACGGTCCATTGCACTTCGCAGGCCAGCTGGTCCATGGGCAATACCGGTTCTTCGAAAACACCGGGGAAATCCAGCGTACCGTTTTGCATGGCAAGGCCGGCCTTGCCACCGTTCTGGGTCAGGTCAAACGTGATGTCCATTCCCTTGATGCCTGGGGAGCCAATGGGTACCTCGGTGCCCGGCGCGCCAGTCAGCAGTACGCCGGGCACGGAGGCAATGGCCAATCCCGTGACTCGACCCCTGGCCTGGTACTTGCCCAGAGTCCCGGCTTCGCGCTGCCAGGAAGCCTTGATTTCGTCCACCACGCCCGTCGGTGCGTAGCGTGCAATGGCCTCATGCGCCTGGTCACTCAGGGGGATACGGTTGGCAATGTGGGACAACGCCGCCAGATCAAACTTGTCGGCAGCCAGTTCGCCACTCGCAGGCGTCTGCGCATTGCCGCCCCGATAGGCCACACGTAGGTTCCCGCCAGGCCAGTGCAGTCCGTCTCGGGTATCAAACTGCAATGCCTGCGTTGAAAACTCAAATCCGTCGGGCAGAAAACTTCCCGCCAACCGGCCGGACAATGACGACAACTCCAGCGGCAGCAGTTTTGCGTCCAGCGTGGTGCTGACGCTGGACAGTGCCACGTCGGCCGTTGCGCGCTCCACCTGCGCCCGGTTGATATCCACCCAGGCGCGCACCGCCCCAGCGCCCTGTGCAATGTCAATGCCCAGGTCGGCATACAGGCGCAGCCGGGAAACATCCACGTGGTCGAACGCCGCATACACCTCTCCGTTCCAGTCCCGCCAGCGGCCCTTGTTCATGGACAACAGGGGCTGCCTGAACGCAGCCATCAGGCCAAACCGTTCGCCCCATTCAGGTGGAGGCGTGGCGTCCAGCCTGAGCAGATGGCTCTGCGACTTGTTGCGAACCACGAAATCGACCTGCCTCAAGGCGAGGGTAGGCACACCCCGCAGTTCGTCATTCCATTGAATCGTGCCTTGGCGGATGACAAATTCGGGTTGGGAGAAAAACCAGTCGGCTGCCGAGTTGTCATCGCCCTGCCCGTTGGAAAAATCCAGACCAGCTACGAAAATCCGTCCATTGGAAGCGCGGCGAATGCTGAGTTCCGGCTGGTCGATGTAGAGCTGCTCAAACCCCAGACCCAACAAGGAGCGCGGCGACAGGGCAGCCAGAATTCGCGGCAGGCGCAAGGCTTCGCGGCCCTGCGCATCAAAAAGGCGCACATCGGTCAGCTCAACCGAGGGAATCAGGCCCGTGGATCGCGCGCTGATGGCGCCAATGCTAACCTTGACCCCCAGCACCTGCGAGGCCCGGGTTTCAAGCTGGGAGCGCCATTCCCCGATTCGCGGCACAATCACCGCGTGCAAAGCGCCCCACCCGATCATGAACACCAGCCAGGCCGATACCAGCAACCCTAGCGACCACTTGGCCGCCAGAGCAGAGATTCTCAGTAGCCGCGATGGCGAAGGCGTCAGGTCAATCATGTCGTACTGGGCAGGGTAAATGGAATTATGACCCGCACCGGTCTGTCAGGTTATTCACGTTTTGCCCAGCGCATCCGCCGGCGTTATGCCGATCAATTGACGCTGTTGCCGGCTGGCATGCCGGATCGCGCCGCGATAAAGCAATTGTTTGAAGTGCTTGGCCAGCAATCGAACGAACCCGGTGCGGCCTTGCGCATCACGCGTCAGCTGATACTGGAACGCTTGGTCTCGCTGGATTGTGATCAGGCGGCGCCCCTTCAGACGATTACGTCCGTGATGACCTGGCTGGCCGAATTTGCCCTTGATGTGGCTTGTACCCATACCCTGCAATCGCTGGATGAGGTACACGGCACGCCATTGTCGGAAAAGGGCGAACGCGCCAGTCTGTGGGTCATTGGCATGGGCAAGTTCGGCGCGCGCGAACTGAACGTTTCCAGTGACATCGACCTGATTTATGTCTACGACCAGGACGGCGAGACCACAGGCAGCACACCCGAAGGACGCGGACGAATTTCCAATCAGGAATATTTCGCCAAGGCAGTACGCCAGATTTATGGCCTGATCGGCGACACGACCGAACATGGTTTTGTGTTTCGGGTGGATCTGGCCCTACGGCCCAATGGCAATTCGGGCCCGGCGGCCGCATCGCTGGGGGCGCTTGAAGAGTATTTTCACGTTCAGGGCCGCGAATGGGAACGTTTTGCCTGGCTCAAGAGCCGGGTGGTGGCGCCCGCCCGCGCGGTGGCCGACGGATCGGCCCAGGGCCTGCGCGCTGCCGTCCTGCCGTTCGTTTTCCGCCGGTACCTGGACTACAACGTCTTCGACTCGTTGCGGATATTGCACCAACAGATTCGCGACCATGCATCCAAGCGCAGTGCCGGGCGCCCCGACAGGGCCAACGATGTCAAGCTCTCGCGTGGCGGCATCCGCGAAGTGGAGTTCATTGTTCAATTGCTGCAGGTGGTTCGCGGCGGGCAGTTCCCCGAGCTGCGCACCCGTCCAACACTGGCCGCCCTGCAACGCCTGGCCAAAGCCGGCCTCATGCCACAAACCACCGCCGACGCGTTGGCGCAGGCCTATGTGTTCCTGCGCCAGGTGGAGCACCGCATCCAGTACCTGGACGATCAGCAGACACATCTTCTGCCAACCGGTGATGACGATCTGGCGTGGATCGCCAGGGCGATGTCGTTCGACTCGACCCAGCCCTTTTTGGCCCAGCTGGATACCTGGCGCGAACTCATCGCGCAGGAATTTGACTCGCTGCTGGGCGGTGGCAAGAAAGAATGCAAAAGCTGCAATGGCGGGAAATCCGGTTCGGCCACACCGGCAGATATGGACGAACTGCTCGAACAACTGCCCCGCGCGTTTCGGGACCGGGTTGCGTTGTGGCGTGACCATCCAAGGGTTATGGCGCTGCGCGAAGAATCTCGCTCCCGGTTGATCAGACTGGTCGGGCGCACCGGCACCTGGCTGCGCGAAGGCAAGGTGACTGAGGAGGCCGCGGTCCGCATTGCGGACTGGATAGAGCCCCTGTTGCGGCGGGAAAGTTATCTGGCGCTATTGCTGGAGCGCCCGCTGGTGCATGAGCGCCTGTTGCGCATGCTGGGTGCCGCCCGCTGGCCCGCACGGTATCTGCTGAAACACCCAGGTGTGATCGACGAGCTGGCCAACGACAACATGCTCGATGAGCGGTTTGTAGCCTCCGAGTTCGAAACCGAACTGGCCCAACGCCGCCAGTCACTGCAGGTGACCGGTGAAGACGATGAGGAAAGACTGCTCAACCTGCTGCGCCAGGCCCACCATGCCGAAGTATTCAGGACACTGGCCCGTGATGTGGAGCAAAAACTCACGGTGGAACAGGTTGCCGATGACCTGAGTGCACTGGCCGATTCGGTGCTGCGGGTCGCCACCCAGTGGTGCTGGAGCCGCCTCAAAAACCGTCACCGCGAGGAGCATCAGTTTGCCATCATTGCCTACGGGAAGCTGGGTGGCAAGGAGCTGGGTTATGGCAGCGATCTGGATATCGTTTTCGTTTACGAGGACGACGATGAACGTGCTGGCGAGGTCTACGCCATGCTGGTGCGAAAGCTGATCAACTGCCTGACGGTGAAGACAGGCGAGGGTGATCTGTATGAGATCGACACCGCATTGCGCCCCAACGGCAACTCGGGCATGTTGATCACCACGTTTGCCGCCTATGCCAACTACCAGCAGCAACGCGGCAGCAACACCGCGTGGACCTGGGAGCACCAGGCCATGACCCGCGCAAGATTCGTACTGGGCGATGACCACTTGAGCCGGCGTTTTGACGCCATCCGCAAAGCCGTTATTGAGGCCCCGCGCAATGCGCAAAGCCTGTCAGCCGAAATTGCGTCCATGCGCAACAAGGTCCGGTCGGCGCATCCAGTCAAGAGCGGCATGTTTGATGTCAAACACAGCCCTGGCGGCATGGTGGACGCCGAATTTGCCGTTCAGTTTCTGGTTTTGTCCCAGGCCAGCCGATACCCCGAGCTGCTGCCCAACGTCGGCAACATTGCCTTGCTGCGACGCGCGCAAGCTTGCGGGTTGCTACCCGAAGGTGTGGGCGACGCCGCGGCTGACGCGTATCGCCAGTTGCGCCACATTCAGCACCGCGCCCGACTCAACGAGGAACCCACGCAAGTCAGTGCCGACTTACTTTGCGCCGAACGAGACGCCATATTGGCCGTCTGGACTGCGGTTTTTGGGGCTCCCCTGGTCTGATCTGACGGGTATCCGGGCGGTCAGCCCCTCAAGCTTGGCCACGATGTGTCGATGACAGGCACATGTTGCCGCCAAATTCATGAACCTCATTACCGTCAATGTCGAGTCCGTCCGGATCGGGCAACCGCTTCCTTTTTCGCTTCGGGGTGAAGATGGGAGGCTGCTGGCCAACAAGGGCTTTGTGGTCCAGTCCCGTGGTGATCTGCAGGCGATGGTCGGGCGCGGTTTCCACCTGTACGTGGACGTCACCGAGTCAGAAAGCCACCATCGCGCGTACGTGGGCAAACTCCATGCTCTGGTTCGTCAGGACAAGCCACTGGGGCAGATTGCCGTTGCCCAAATTTCCACCAGCGACCTGGACACCCCACGGGTTTCATCAGATGACGGCCCCAACTGGCTGGATCTGCAGATGCAGACCAACGCCTTGCTGCGCGATCACAATCCGGCCCATTTTCTGGAGCGTCTTGAAAAGCTGCAGGTCAGTCTGAGTCATCATTCCCGCCGGAATCCGGACGGTGCATTGTTTGCCCTAATTTACCTGTCAGCCACCGAGCCGCGGTTGTACAGCGCCACGGAAGCCATGCTGGTCAGTGTGATGTGCGGGCTCGCCGTGCGCGAAGTATTGAAGTGGTCGCCCGAGATGGAGGCGACCATCTGCAAGGCGGCTCTCACAATGAACGTGGGCATGATCGAGCTGCAGGATCGTCTGGCACTGCAGATGGAAACACCCAATCAGGCACAACGAAAAGTCGTTGACGAACATCCCGCCCGCTCGGTGGCACTGCTTCAGGAGCTGGGCGTGAATGATGATGCCTGGCTGGAGGCTGTTCGCGACCATCACAACAAGACGCCTGGCCCCTTGCAATCGCGTTCGCCGGGTCAGCAGATGGGTCGCCTGATACAACGTGCCGATCTGTTTGCCGCGTCTCTGGCACCCCGCGCGTCCCGCCTGCCCATTTCGCCCGCGGCAGCCATGCAGGCCAGCTACTTTGACGAAAACAAGGCCATTGACGACGCAGGCGCTGCTCTGATCAAGGCGGTTGGGGTTTACTCGCCAGGCTCATTTGTGCGCCTGGCGACCGGCGAGATCGGGGTGGTGGTCCGCCGGGGCCTCAATGCCGCAACGCCCAAGGTTGCCGTGCTGGTCAATCGCGAAGGTATGCCCACGCTAGAGAACAGCACCCGTGACACAAGCCAGCCGATGTATCACATCGTGGCCAGCGTCTCCCAGCGGGACGTGAAGATCAAGATCAACCTGGAGCGGCTCATGCCGCTGACGTTGCCGACGGCTTCAGACCGCCCCTGGTAGCGCGCCGGGTGTCAGCGCGGCACCCAGCTCGCGGGCCAGCTCCTTGCGGTATTTATTGAGCTCCTGAACCGTGGAAAAACTGCGGTCCAGCAACAGGCTCATGTTGTGCAGGATGCGCTCGACCACCTTGGTCTCCCACACAGTGTCGAAGTTGATCTGCTTGTCCAGCCAGTGCTCCAGCCACTCCGGGTTGGGTAACCGGCTTTGAATGGTGTCGCGCGGGAACAGCGTCTTGTTCACGTGCAGGTTGGTCGGATGCAGCGCCTGTGCCGTGCGCCGGGCACTGGCCATCAGCACGCCCACTTTGGCAAAAGCGGTTTTTGCCTCCAGCCCAAAGGTGTTGATGGCCCGCTTCATGTAGCGCAAGTAGGCACCTCCGTGGCGCGCTTCATCCTGACTGAGCTTGGTGTAAATGTTCTGGATCACCGGCTCGGTATGCCATTCGCTGGCGCGGCGGTACCAGTGATTCAGCCGGATCTCGCCGCAAAAATGCAGCATGAGTGTCTCCAGCGCAGGGGCTGGGTCGAACTCAAACCGGACATCGTGCAGTTCTTCTTCTGTCGGCACCAGCTCCGGGCGAAAGCGTCGCAGGTATTCCATCAGCACCAGTGAATGCTTTTGCTCCTCAAAAAACCAGATCGACATGAACGCCGAAAAATCGGAGTCTTCCCGGTTGTCCCGCAGGAACATCTCGGTCGCAGGCAATGCTGACCATTCAGTAATCGCGTTCATCCGGATCGTCTGTGCCTGCTCGTCCGTCAGTCTGGTGGCGTCAAACGTGCCCCAGGGAATGTCTTTCTCCATGTCCCAACGGACAGATTCGAGCTGTCTGAAAAGTTCAGGGTAAAGCATGGTGTGCCTTTGGGTTGTTGTCTCTGTTACTGCAGTCATGTGAATCAATTCTAGTTTGCCAGCATGAACAAACCATTACAAATGCGGGTGCTTCGCAAGAGGACAGGCCTGAAAATTACCATTTAGTCTTTTTGATACCGACTAGTATATAATAAGCCTGATGCGTACAAATTTGTTTTTGCGAAGTCACTCAACACCAGCTGCCCCTGCGGGGAACTCTGGGTCGGGAGTCGGTATCGAAACGGGCCTGTCTGGAAGATGGGCGCCGTTTGAACCCATCGCTGTTTTCCTGCTGCGAAGCCGTGCCGGCAATTTTGGCCCGGGCACAACCCCGAGGCGGTTTTTCTCCTCCTCCCCCTTGTTCGTTTCGGGGCGCTTCGCGGCAACTTTCCTTGGTTTCGGCTCGCAGGCGTTGCGGTCATGAAAGTCGCCATCGTCGGCTCAGGCATTTCCGGGCTGGCAGTCGCCCACACGCTGCAAGGCATCGCTGACG
>Ga0116157_10004423_pt1 | contig 13127 bp, 9 predicted proteins | sample AD_UKC048_MetaG_FD_89882 | JGI IMG/M metagenome (GOLD analysis project Ga0116157, IMG submission 89882) | Active sludge microbial communities of municipal wastewater-treating anaerobic digesters from USA - AD_UKC048_MetaG | ecosystem: Engineered > Bioreactor > Anaerobic > Digestate | place: USA...
ACAACGTGTCGATCACCGTGAAGCTGATCAACCCGATCGCCATGGAAGAGGGTCTGCGTTTCGCCATCCGTGAAGGTGGCAAGACGGTGGGCGCTGGTGTCGTGGCCAAAATTATTGCGTAATAGTTGCCAAGCTGGTTTTTTGTAGGGGCGTAGCTCAATTGGCAGAGCGTCGGTCTCCAAAACCGAAGGTTGATGGTTCGATTCCTTCCGCCCCTGCCACCTGATTCAGATTGAAAAGGTGGAATTCAGGCCCGCTCCGCAAGGTGCGGGCTTCAGCGTCTAAGGTGCGCTGGTGTGGTTTGATGGGTTAGCTCTAAGTGCGAGATTGATAAAAATGGCGACGTCACAGGTTCAAACAGTCAGTACAGGGGTCGATAAGGCCAAGCTTGCTGTTGCCGCTGCGTTGGTAGTGGTGGCGTTGGCTGCCTACTACCTGCTTGCCAAGCAGGGGCAGGTTGCGCAGTGGGGCGGTCTTCTGGTTGGTATGGCCGTTGCTGTGGCGGTGTTTTTCTCCTCTGAGCCGGGCAAAGAGCTTTTTGCTTTTGGGCGTGATGCCTGGCGCGAAGTCAAGAAAGTTGTTTGGCCTGCCCGCAAGGAGGCGATCCAGATGACTGCATATGTGTTTGCTTTCGTCGTGATCATGGCGCTGTTTTTGTGGTTGACGGATAAAACGCTCGAGTGGGTGTTTTATGACCTGATTCTGGGGTGGAGAAAATAATGACTGATGTTGTAGATACCCCGTCTGGCGAAATGGCTGTGACCGCGCCGGTCAATCCTGACTTGCGCTGGTATGTTGTCCATGCCTATTCGGGCATGGAGAAGGCGGTCGAGCGCAACATCATCGAACGAATCAACCGAGCGGGCATGCAAAGCAAGTTCGGGCGTATTCTGGTCCCGATGGAAGAGGTTGTTGAAGTTAAAAATGGCCAGAAGAAAACGACCGAGAGGAAGTTTTTCCCGGGTTATGTTCTGGTCGAAATGGTCATGGATGACGACAGCTGGCATCTCGTGAAACACACCAACAAGGTCACTGGATTTGTGGGTGGTGCGAAAAATCGCCCAGCCCCGATTTCTGAGGCTGAAGTGATGAAGATCGTCAACCAGATGCAGGAAGGCACAGAGAAGCCGCGTCACAAGGTTGAATTCGAAGTGGGTGAATATGTGCGCGTCAAAGACGGGCCATTCACTGATTTCAATGGTTCGGTTGAAGATGTGAATTATGAGAAGAGCAAGGTCCGTGTGTCGGTCACCATTTTTGGTCGCGCCACGCCAGTAGAGCTTGAGTTTTCACAAATCGAGAAGACCTGACAGAGTAGTTTTAGAGATTCCGCATTTTTCGACTCGATGCGGATGTTTGAAGTGAGTCGTTAACCCCGGGGAGCCTGGGCCTGTTGATGTGCAACGGGGCTGGGCGTTATGACCCGCAAGGAGAAAACTATGGCGAAAAAAATCGTCGGTTTTGTCAAGCTGCAAGTTCCAGCTGGTAAGGCCAACCCATCACCACCGATCGGCCCTGCGCTGGGTCAGCGCGGTCTGAACATCATGGAGTTCTGCAAGGCGTTTAACGCGCAGACTCAGGGCGTTGAGCCGGGCCTGCCATTGCCTGTGGTGATCACCGCATTTGCAGACAAGAGCTTTACCTTCATCATCAAGACGCCGCCTGCGACGGTCCTGATCAAGAAGGCCATCAAGCTGGACAAGGGTTCTGCGCGCCCGCACACCGACAAGGTGGGCAAGATCACGCGTGCCCAGCTGGAAGAAATCGCCAAAACGAAGATGAGAGACATGACGGCTGCCGATATGGATGCCGCCGTCCGTACCATCGCTGGAACAGCCCGTTCAATGGGTGTGAATGTGGAGGGTGTCTAAATGACCAAACTAACAAAACGTGCAAAGACCTATGCAGGCAAGGTCGACAGCGACAAGCTGTACGCCCTTGTTGATGCGTTGAGCATCGTCAAGGAATGTGCAACTGCCAAGTTCGACGAATCCATCGACGTGGCTGTCCAGCTTGGCATTGATGCCAAGAAATCTGACCAGGTGGTGCGCGGTGCTGTTGTGCTACCAAACGGCACGGGTAAAACCAAGCGTGTTGCAGTGTTCGCCCAGGGTGCCAAAGCTGAAGAAGCCCGTGCCGCAGGTGCTGACATCGTCGGCATGGATGATCTGGCCGCTATGGTCAAGGCAGGCGACATGCCGTTTGACGTCGTGATTGCTGCACCGGATGCCATGCGTGTCGTCGGGACGTTGGGTCAGATTCTTGGCCCCCGCGGTTTGATGCCCAACCCAAAAGTTGGAACGGTTACACCTGATGTGGCTACGGCTGTCAAAAACGCCAAGGCTGGCCAGGTGCAATTTCGTGTCGATAAAGCCGGTATCGTGCATTCCACGATTGGTCGCCGCTCGTTCGATGCGGACAAGCTTCGGGGCAATTTGTCCGCGCTGGTTGAGGCGCTTACAAAGGCCAAGCCTGCGTCAAGCAAGGGTGTTTATTTGAGAAAAGTGGCAGTTTCGTCAACGATGGGTGTGGGGGTCCGCGTGGATACCCAGACCATCAACGCGTAATTGCCTTGAATTTGGGCTGCCCTGCAAGGGGCGGCTCAATGTGGTGGGCTGGAGGCATCGCAAGACTGTCTTCAGGTCATCCAAGACCGTTGGTGTGCAAGCCTTGAGTGGTAGCACTTAATCAATCAACCAACGCAGATGGCGATCCCGCTGCAGATGGAACAGGTTCCTGAAACAGTTGGTCGCTGCAATGTGGCGTGTTTGAAGGCAAGTAATCGAAAGATCGAGCCAATAGACACATTTAGAAGGAGTAGACCTTGAGTCTTAATCGCAGTGAGAAAGAAGCGGTCATCAGTGATGTGACTGGCCTCGCCGCAAAAGCTCAAACGCTCGTGATGGCGGAATACCGTGGCGTCACGGTCGCTGACATGACCAAATTGCGTTCCAACGCGCGCAGCAACGGTGTGACCCTGAGTGTTTTGAAAAACACCTTGGCTCGCCGTGCTGTTGCCGGTAGCGCATTTGAAGTTGTGTCCGACCAGATGACCGGTCCGCTGATCTATGGTTTCTCTGTCGACGCAGTTGCTGCCGCGAAAGTGGTGGCTGAATTTGCGAAGACCAACGACAAGTTGGTGATTCGTGGTGGTGCGTACGGTGGCAAGGCTTTGGACGTGAACGGCGTTAAACAATTGGCCAGCATTCCTCCCAAGGAAGTGTTGTTGGCTCAATTGCTGGGCTTGATGCAGTCCCCTATTTCGCGTACGGCACGTGTGCTGGCAGCGATTGCGGAGAAAAAAGGCGTCGGTACGGCAGAAGTTGCACCCTCTGAAGCAGTTGCGGCCTGAAGGCCGGCTGCATGTAGTAACCAATATTTAGGAAATCAAAATGGCATTCGATAAAGACGCATTTTTGACCGCGCTGGACAGCATGACGGTCATGGAACTCAACGACTTGGTGAAAGCCATCGAAGAGAAATTTGGTGTGAGCGCTGCGGCTATGTCTGCACCTGCAGCGGGTGGCGGTGGTGGTGCTGCCGCTGCTGCTGAAGAGAAGACCGAGTTCAACGTTGTTCTGCTGGAAGCCGGCGCGAACAAGGTGTCGGTTATCAAGGCTGTGCGCGAAATCACCGGTCTGGGCCTCAAGGAAGCGAAAGACCTGGTTGATGGCGCTCCGAAGAACGTCAAGGAAGGCGTTGCCAAGGCTGACGCTGATGCCGCCATGAAGAAGCTGGTGGAAGCTGGTGCCAAGGTCGAACTCAAGTAATTGATCGCCCGAAAAGGCTGGGTAGCTCTCCAAAGGGCTCCCAGCCTTTGGTGCTTGTAAGAGCGCACTGAAAAGCAGGTTCTCCACCTCTTTTTCAGTGTCTTCTGACCCCGACTACAGAAGATGCCTTGGTTCGGGTTGCACGCAATGTGCAGCCGTCCGCCAATGATTGGTAGTGGCCAATCACCAAGACTGTTGAGTGTGGTGCTCAACGCGACCGTCGCCTGGAACCCCTGGATTCCCAAGTCTTTGCCCCGGAGAACTCATGGCTTATACATACACCGAACGCAAGCGAATTCGCAAAAGTTTCGGCAGCCGCGACAGCGTGCTCGAAATTCCTTACCTGCTGCAAATGCAAAAAGATGCGTACACCGCATTTTTGCAAGCGGACATAGCGCCCAAGAAGCGGACGACCGAAGGCCTGCAGGCCGCCTTTGACGCGGCCTTCCCCATTGTTTCGCACAATGGTTTTGTCGAGATGAAATTTCTCGAATACAACCTGGCGAAGCCGGGTTTTGACGTTCGTGAATGCCAGACCCGGGGCTTGACCTTTGCGTCAGCCGTGCGCGCGAAGGTTCAGCTGATCATTTATGACCGTGAATCTTCCACCTCGCAAAACAAGGTGGTCAAGGAAGTGAAGGAGCAGGAAGTCTATATGGGTGAAGTGCCGCTCATGACGGGCAAAGGCTCCTTCATCATCAATGGTACCGAGCGTGTGATCGTGTCGCAGCTGCACCGCTCTCCAGGCGTGTTTTTTGAGCATGACAAGGGTAAGACCCACAGCTCAGGGAAGCTGCTCTTTTCGGCGCGGATCATTCCCTACCGCGGTTCGTGGCTCGACTTTGAATTCGACCCGAAAGACATCCTCTACTTCCGTGTTGACCGTCGTCGCAAAATGCCGGTCACGATTTTGCTCAAGGCTATTGGCCTGAACCACGAATCGATTCTTGCCAACTTCTTTGTCAACGACAACTTCCGCTTGATGGACAGTGGCGCCCAGATGGAGTTTGTGGCGGAGCGCCTGCGTGGCGAAGTCGCCCGCTTCGACATCACCGACAAGAGCGGCAAGGTCGTGGTTGCCAAAGACAAGCGCGTAACTGCCCGTCACACCCGTGAGCTGGAGCAGAGCCAGACCACACACATCAGCGTACCAGAAGACTTTTTGGTCGGCCGGGTGGTGGCGCGCAACATTGTTGATGCCGAGACTGGCGAGATCATCGCGAAGGCCAATGAAGAGTTGACCGAAGCGCTGCTCAAAAAGCTGCGCACCGCGGGTGTTCAGGATGTTGCCTGCATCTACACCAACGAGCTGGATCAGGGCGCATACATTTCGCAAACCTTGCGCAGTGACGAAACGGTGGACGAGTTTGCCGCTCGCGTCGCTATCTACCGCATGATGCGCCCTGGCGAGCCGCCGACTGAAGACGCAGTTCAGGCGTTGTTTCAGCGCCTGTTCTACAACCCGGATACGTACGATCTGTCGCGCGTTGGCCGGATGAAATTCAACGCCAAAATGGGCCGCGCCGAATCAACCGGTCCGATGGTGTTGACCAACGAGGACATTCTGGCTGTTGTCAAGATCTTGGTGGACCTTCGTAATGGTCGCGGCGAGGTGGACGATATTGATCACTTGGGCAATCGTCGTGTTCGCTGCGTTGGTGAACTGGCCGAGAACCAGTACCGCACTGGTTTGGCACGTATTGAGAAGGCTGTGAAAGAGCGACTGGGTCAGGCAGAGCAAGAGCCACTCATGCCGCATGACCTGATCAATTCCAAGCCAATCTCTGCCGCATTGAAGGAATTCTTCGGTGCTTCGCAGTTGTCGCAGTTCATGGATCAGACTAACCCTCTGTCCGAAATCACCCACAAGCGCCGCGTATCGGCTCTTGGCCCTGGTGGTTTGACGCGGGAGCGTGCAGGCTTCGAGGTGCGTGACGTGCACGTTACGCATTACGGCCGAGTTTGCCCCATTGAAACACCGGAAGGTCCAAACATCGGCCTGATCAACTCGCTGGCCTTGTATGCGCGCCTGAATGAGTATGGTTTTATCGAAACGCCGTATCGTCGTGTGGTTGATAGTCTGATCACCAACGAAATTGATTATTTGTCGGCCATTGAAGAAGGCAAATACGTCATTGCCCAGGCTAATGCAACGCTGGACAAAGACGGCAAGCTGACTGGCGATCTCGTGTCTGCCCGTGAAAAAGGTGAATCAATTCTGGTAGCTGCGGAGCGCATCCAGTATATGGACGTTTCTCCGGCGCAAATCGTGTCAGTCGCAGCATCGCTGGTTCCGTTCCTCGAGCACGATGATGCAAACCGCGCGTTGATGGGCGCAAACATGCAGCGTCAGGCTGTGCCTGTGCTGCGTCCTGAAAAGGCATTCGTCGGAACCGGTATTGAGCGTGTGTCGGCTGTCGACTCGGGCACCGTTGTAACCGCTACCCGTGGTGGGGTCGTGGATTATGTGGACGCAACTCGCGTCGTGATCCGTGTGAATGATGCCGAGGCACTGGCCGGTGAGGTGGGTGTTGATATCTACAACCTCATCAAGTACCAGCGCTCCAATCAGAACACCAATATTCACCAGCGACCCATCGTCAAAAAGGGCGACCTGCTTGCAAAAGGTGACGTGATAGCCGACGGCGCGTCAACTGACATTGGCGAATTGGCCCTGGGTCAAAACATGCTGGTGGCATTCATGCCGTGGAATGGCTACAACTTCGAAGACTCGATTCTGATCAGTGAACGCGTGGTTGCTGACGACCGTTACACGTCGATCCACATCGAAGAACTCGTGGTGATGGCTCGTGACACGAAGCTGGGGGCTGAAGAAATTACGCGGGATATCCCCAACCTGAGCGAGCAACAGCTTAACCGTCTGGATGACTCGGGCATCATCTATGTGGGTGCTGAAGTTCAACCTGGTGACACGCTGGTCGGCAAGGTAACACCCAAGGGTGAGACCACGCTGACGCCTGAGGAAAAACTGCTTCGCGCCATCTTTGGTGAAAAAGCCAGCGACGTGAAAGACACGTCTCTGCGTGTCGATCAGGGTTCACAGGGTACGGTCATTGACGTGCAAGTGTTCACCCGTGAAGGAATTACCCGCGATCGCCGTGCCCAGCAAATCATTGATGATGAGCTGAAGCGCTTCCGTCTGGATCTGAATGATCAGCTCCGAATTGTGGAACTGGATGCTTTTGATCGTATCGAGAAGCTGTTGAACGGAAAAGTTGCCAACGGTGGACCGCAAAAGCTGGCCAAGGGAACGAAGATTGACAAGGCCTATCTGGCGTCAATTGAAAAATTTCATTGGTTCGACGTTCGCCCCGCCGACGACAAAGTGGCTTCACAGCTCGAGAGCATCAAGAATTCGCTGGAGCAGACCCGTCACAGCTTTGACCTGGCATTCGAAGAAAAGCGCAAGAAGCTCACGCAGGGCGATGAGTTGCCAGCGGGCGTACTCAAAATGGTGAAGGTCTATCTTGCCGTCAAGCGTCGCCTGCAACCCGGTGACAAAATGGCTGGCCGTCACGGCAACAAAGGCGTAGTGTCCAAGATCGTTCCGGTCGAAGACATGCCCTACATGGCCGACGGCACGCCATGCGACATCGTCTTGAATCCGCTGGGTGTGCCCTCGCGGATGAACGTGGGCCAGGTTCTGGAGGTTCATTTGGGCTGGGCAGCCAAAGGCATTGGTCAGCGCATTGGAGACATGCTTCAGGCAGAAGCCAAACTGGCCGACCTTCGCAAGTTCCTTGAGAACCTGTACAACGGCTCCGGCCGAAAAGAAGACCTGTCCAAGCTGAGCGATGTGGAAGTCCTGGAAATGGCCGACAACCTGTCAAAAGGTGCTACGTTTGCCACGCCCGTGTTTGACGGTGCTTCGGAGGAAGAAATCCGTACCATGCTCAAACTGGCCTATCCGGATGACATCGTCAAAGCCAAGGGTCTAACGGCTGCACGTACGCAGGCCAATCTGTTTGATGGCCGTAGTGGTGATGCGTTCGAGCGTCCCACCACGGTGGGTTACATGCATGTGCTCAAACTGCACCACTTGGTGGACGACAAGATGCATGCCCGCTCGACGGGTCCTTACAGCCTGGTTACACAGCAGCCTCTGGGTGGCAAAGCCCAGTTTGGTGGCCAGCGATTTGGCGAGATGGAAGTCTGGGCGCTCGAGGCCTATGGGGCTTCCTACACGCTGCAGGAAATGCTCACGGTCAAGTCGGACGACGTTCAAGGTCGTACCAAGGTGTACGAGAGCATCGTCAAAGGCGAGCATTCCATCGAAGCTGGCATGCCTGAGTCGTTCAACGTTCTGGTCAAGGAAATTCGATCCTTGGGCATTGACACTGAACTCGAACGTTCTTAATTGATAAGGAAAGAGTCACATGAAATCACTACTCGACCTGTTCAAGCAGTTCACGCCGGATGAGCATTTTGATGCCATCAAGATCGGCATGGCATCCCCCGAAAAGATCCGTTCGTGGTCTTTCGGCGAGGTCAAGAAACCTGAAACCATCAACTACCGCACTTTCAAACCTGAGCGGGATGGCTTGTTCTGCGCCAAGATTTTCGGGCCTATCAAGGACTACGAATGCTTGTGCGGCAAGTACAAACGTCTCAAGCACCGTGGCGTCATCTGCGAAAAGTGCGGTGTTGAAGTTACGCAGACCAAGGTACGCCGTGAGCGCATGGGTCACATTGACCTGGCGGCACCCTGTGCACACATCTGGTTCCTGAAGTCTCTCCCGAGCCGTCTGGGCTTGGTGCTGGACATGACGCTGCGTGACATCGAGCGCGTGTTGTATTTCGAAGCCTATGTAGTGACCGACCCTGGTATGACCCCGCTGAAGAAGTTCAGCATCATGACCGAGGACGACTTCGATGCCAAGTTCAAGGAATTTGGTGATGAGTTCCAGGCCAAGATGGGCGCCGAAGGGATCAAGGACCTGCTGCAAAGCATTGACATTGATGGTTCCATCGAGAAATTGCGCAACGACCCCAGCGGCTCGGAGCTCAAAATCAAGAAGAATACCAAGCGTCTGAAACTGCTTGAGGCTTTCAAAAAATCCGGCATCAAGCCGGAGTGGATGGTGCTCGATGTGTTGCCCGTGTTGCCGCCAGACCTGCGTCCGCTGGTGCCACTTAACGGCGGTCGTTTCGCCACATCTGACCTGAACGACCTGTATCGTCGTGTGATCAACCGCAATAGCCGTTTACGCAGATTGCTTGAGCTGAAGGCTCCCGAGATCATTGCGCGCAATGAGAAGCGCATGCTTCAGGAAGCCGTGGACAGCTTGCTGGACAACGGTCGCCGCGGCAAGGCGATGACGGGTGCCAACAAGCGTGCACTGAAGTCTCTGGCTGACATGATCAAAGGCAAGAGTGGCCGTTTCCGCCAGAACTTGCTGGGCAAACGCGTGGACTACTCCGGTCGTTCCGTAATCGTGGTGGGCCCAACGCTCAAACTGCACCAGTGCGGCTTGCCTAAATTGATGGCGCTGGAACTGTTCAAGCCCTTTATCTTCGCGCGCCTGGAAGCAATGGGTATTGCCACCACCATCAAGGCCGCCAAGAAAGAAGTTGAATCCGGCACACCCGTCGTGTGGGACATCCTGGAAGAGGTTATCAAAGAGCACCCCGTAATGCTGAATCGTGCGCCTACGCTGCACCGTTTGGGCATTCAGGCATTTGAGCCCATCCTGATTGAAGGTAAAGCCATTCAGCTGCATCCCCTGGTCTGTGCCGCTTTCAACGCCGACTTCGACGGCGATCAGATGGCTGTTCACGTCCCTCTGTCCGTGGAAGCGCAGATGGAAGCCCGCACCCTGATGCTGGCATCCAACAACATCCTGTTCCCGGCCAACGGCGAGCCATCCATTGTGCCGTCGCAGGACGTGGTGCTGGGCCTGTACTACACGACCCGGGAGCGTATCAACGGCAAGGGCGAAGGCCTGATCTTCTCCGACACCGGTGAAGTTCAACGTGCGTTTGATGCGGGTGAGGTCGAGCTGACTGCCAAAATCAATGTGCGCCTGACCGAATACACGAAGAACAAGGAAACGGGCGAGTTGGTGCCTTCGACCAAGCTGTGGGAAACCACGGCCGGTCGGGCGCTGCTGTCCGAGATCCTGCCCAAAGGTTTGCCTTTCTCCAACATCAACAAAGCGTTGAAGAAGAAGGAGATCTCCAAGCTGATCAACGTATCCTTCCGCAAGTGCGGCTTGAAGGAAACCGTGGTGTTTGCAGACAAGCTGCTGCAATATGGCTTCCGTCTGGCGACCAAGGCCGGTATTTCCATCTGCATCGACGACATGTTGGTGCCGAAGGAGAAGCACGGCATTATTGACCGTGCTGAAAAAGAGGTGAAAGAGATTGCCCAGCAATACACTTCCGGTTTGGTCACTGCAGGCGAGCGCTACAACAAGGTGGTGGATATCTGGGGCAAGGCTGGTGACGAAGTCTCCAAGGTCATGATGGCCCAACTGGCCAAAGAACGGACCATCGACCGTCATGGCAAGGAAGTGGACCAGGAGTCGTTCAACTCCATCTACATGATGGCTGACTCGGGTGCCCGCGGTTCTGCAGCCCAGATTCGCCAGTTGGCTGGTATGCGGGGTCTGATGGCCAAGCCGGATGGCTCCATTATCGAGACGCCCATTACCGCGAACTTCCGCGAAGGTCTGAACGTGTTGCAGTACTTTATCTCCACCCACGGTGCCCGTAAGGGTCTGGCGGATACGGCGCTGAAGACGGCCAACTCGGGTTACCTGACGCGTCGTCTGGTAGACGTGACCCAGGATCTGGTGGTGACCGAGCAGGATTGCGGTACACAAGACGGCTCACTGATGCGCGCCATCGTCGAGGGCGGTGAAGTCATTGAGTCATTGCGTGACCGCATTCTGGGGCGCACCGCCGCTGAAGACATCCTGCACCCTGAAAACCGCGCAGTGGTTGCCAAAGCTGGCGACATGCTGGACGAAGACATGATTGATGAGCTCGAAGCGCAAGGTGTGGACGAGGTCAAGGTTCGTACAGCGCTGACCTGCGAAACACGCTTTGGCATTTGTGCGAAGTGCTACGGTCGTGACTTGGGACGTGGTGGCCTGATCAACGGCGGTGAGGCCGTGGGTGTAATTGCTGCCCAGTCGATCGGTGAGCCGGGCACCCAGCTGACCATGCGGACTTTCCACATCGGTGGTGCCGCTTCACGTGCGGCGATTGCGTCCAGCGTGGAAGCCAAATCCAACGGCAGCATCGGCTTCAATGCCACCATGCGCTACGTGACTAACAGCAAGAAAGAGCTGGTAGTGATTGCCCGTTCCGGCGAGATTGTCATTCATGACGAACACGGTCGTGAGCGCGAACGTCACAAAGTGCCGTACGGCGCTGTCCTGACGGTCAAGGCCGACCAGACCATCAAGGCGGGTGCGATTTTGGCCAACTGGGACCCGTTGACCCGACCCATCATCACCGAATTCGCCGGCAAGGCGCAGTTCGAAAACGTGGAAGAGGGTCTGACCGTTGCCAAGCAGGTCGACGAAGTGACCGGCCTGTCCACTCTGGTGGTGATTGATCCGAAGCGCCGTGGCTCTGCCAAAGTGATCCGTCCGCAGGTCAAACTGATTGATGCATCCGGCAATGAGGTCAAGATTCCAGGTACCGATCACTCGGTGACCATCGGCTTCCCCGTGGGAGCGCTGGTACAGGTGCGTGACGGTCAGGACGTAGGCCCCGGTGAAGTGCTGGCACGTATCCCGATCGAAGGTCAGAAGACCCGTGACATTACCGGCGGTTTGCCGCGTGTGGCCGAGTTGTTCGAAGCCCGCTCACCGAAAGACAAGGGTGTGCTGGCCGAGATGACCGGTACGGTGTCGTTTGGCAAGGAAACGAAAGGCAAGATTCGCCTGCAGATCACTGATCCGGACGGCGCCGTCTGGGAAGAGCTCGTGCCGAAGGAAAAGAACATCCTCGTTCACGAAGGCCAGGTGGTCAACAAAGGCGAAAGCGTTGTGGACGGCCCGGCCGACCCACAAGACATTCTGCGCCTGCTGGGCTCTGAAGAGCTGGCCCGTTATATCGTCGACGAAGTGCAGGACGTTTACCGCTTGCAGGGCGTGAAGATCAACGACAAGCACATCGAAGTGATTGTTCGCCAGATGCTGCGCCGTGTGGTGGTCGAAGCAGCTGGTGACTCCAGCTACATCAATGGTGAGCAGGTCGAGCGCTCAGAGATGCTCAACACCAACGATGCCTTGCGCGCCGAAGGCAAGATTCCCGCCACCTTCACCAACCTGTTGCTGGGTATCACCAAGGCATCGCTGTCCACCGACAGCTTCATCAGCGCGGCTTCCTTCCAGGAAACCACTCGTGTGCTGACCGAAGCCGCCATCATGGGCAAGCGCGACGAATTGCGCGGTCTGAAGGAAAACGTCATCGTCGGCCGCCTGATTCCTGCAGGTACCGGCATGGCCTATCACGAAGCCCGCAAGGTCCGCGAGAACATGGACGACGCCGAGCGTCGCGCCATTGCTGATGCGGAAGCTGCTGAACTGGCAGGCGAAACAAGCGATGCAGGTGATGCACCGGCCGCTGAAGAAAGTGCCGGGGCCTGATGCCGGTCTGAAAACGATTGCTATGTAAATCGTAGCGCCTCACGCCCTTTTCATGGGGCCTGAGGCGCTTTTCATTGGTAAATCACATTAGACGCAATCTATGGACGGTTTTGTTCTTCTCTGGATAGTCGTGGCGCTGGCTGTGTTCTGGTCCGTCGGCGCCCATAACCGCTTGGTACACCTGCGTTCGCAAGCAATCGCCGCATTTTCCGCCGTCAACGATCAGTTTTCAAAATATGTCGCCTTGGTGAGGGCCAATGCATCGCAGATGCACGACACCGGTTTGGCCGAGCTGGTTCCCCAACATGCCGACACCCTTACGCAGGCCTGGATTGGTGTGGACAGTGCGTCTACCCAGCTGGAAGCGTCCCTGAAAATGCTCAGTCTGCGCCCGCTGGATGGCGCGGCGATGAGCGCTTTGCAAACCGCGTATTCAACCCTGTGCTCCTCATGGGAGCGTCTGCAAAGTGAGCCGCCAGATCTGGCAGGGCATCGCGTGCCCGAGGTGTTGCAACAGGACTGGTCGCAAGTTGCGGTTTTGGTTGCGCCCGCCAGTGCCGAATTCAGCCGGCTGGTTCTGGCCTACAACGAAGCAATTTCGCAGTTCCCGGCCAGTGTGTTGGCCTGGTTGTTCGGGTTCAAGCCCGCCAGACCGCTGTGACAGCCACACCAGACAGTCCGCCCCTGTGGCGCCAGCTTCAGGCCTGCGCCAATGTGTTGATAGCCATCCGTA
>Ga0116157_10004428_pt1 | contig 13124 bp, 7 predicted proteins | sample AD_UKC048_MetaG_FD_89882 | JGI IMG/M metagenome (GOLD analysis project Ga0116157, IMG submission 89882) | Active sludge microbial communities of municipal wastewater-treating anaerobic digesters from USA - AD_UKC048_MetaG | ecosystem: Engineered > Bioreactor > Anaerobic > Digestate | place: USA...
ATTTTAAAAAAGAAATAAATATGGATGCGGTTGGTAGTTTTTTACAATATGGATATGTTCCAAACCCTCATTGCATTTATCAAAACACAAATAAGCTTAATCCTGGACATAATTTACATCTTAACCTCGCAACTAAAGAAATTATAAAAAAACAGTTCTGGAATGTATATGATGCCTACAATAAACCCATCCTAGATATAAGCTTTACAGACGCCAAAACAGAAACCGAGAAACTACTAAAAAGTGCTTGTGATTACAGAATGGTGAGTGATGTACCTGTTGGGGTTTTTTTAAGCGGAGGTTATGATAGTACCCTCGTAACAGCACTCCTTCAAAAGGATAGAACTGAAAAAATTAAAACCTTCACAATCGGATTCGAAGACAAAACAATTAATGAAGCTCATTATGCAAAAGATGTGGCAAACCATTTAGGTACTGATCATACTGAGTATTATTGCACAGAAAAAGAAGCTTTAGATATTGTACCTAATCTTCCATATTATTATGATGAACCATTTGCTGATAGCAGCGCAATACCAACAACCTTAGTGAGTAAAATTGCACGAAAAAAAGTAACCGTTGCCTTAAGTGCTGATGCTGGAGATGAAGTTTTTGCTGGTTATAATCGATATGATTATATAATGAAATTTGGTAAAAAAATTAAAGCTATTCCATCATTTGCACGTAAAACAATAGCAGGTGTGATGGATATTATTGATGCCGATTCAATTCCTGTCTTAAAACATAAATATCTATTTCATAGTCGATACGAAAAAGTAAAACAGTTTTTAAAGCAAGCCGACGATTATCATATGAATCAGGTTTTGAGCAAACAATTTCTGCCAGAGGATGTTATTAAACTCCTCAAAAGCAAAACTCATAAATTAGAAACCGCATTTGACAGCAAAGAATTAAGTGATTCAGCTTACTCAACGTTGAATTATATTATGGCGATTGATTATCAAACCTATTTGGTAGATGATATCTTACAAAAAGTTGATCGCGCTACCATGACGCATAGTTTAGAAGGTAGAGAACCTTTTCTCGATCATAGAATTATAGAATGGGCAGCACAATTACCCTTAGAATACAAATATAATAATGGTACAAAGAAATATATCCTTAGAGAAATTGCTCATCAATATGTTCCTAAAGAATTACTCAATAGGCCTAAAATGGGATTTGGCATTCCGGTGGAACAATGGTTATCAGTTGAATTAAAACATATTGTCGATCAATATTTTGATATTGCCTATCTTGATAAACAAAATATATTCAATGTTCAAGAAGTTAGAAAAATAATTGATGCATTTTATAACGGCAAAAAAGAAAGAGCAGAAAAAATATGGTATTTGTTGATGTTTCAAATGTGGTATGAAAAATGGATGAAGTAACTAAAAAGAATTTCATCTTAATCAATCATTTAAGTGGAGGAGGTGCTGAAAGGCAGGTTAGTTATATAAGCAAATTGAAATCTATTGATAAACTCATTTTACTAGAACCACTTATTACATATGAAATACCCGTTGAAAAAACAATTATTGTATCTGATTCTAAAAACGGTACGCTAATCGTAAATAAAATAATAAATTTATTTAACGCAATAAAAATATTAAAGAAAATTGGCTTAAACAGAAACACAAATCTCATTTGTTTTTTACAGCTCTCTTATATTATTGGTTTTGTTTGTAAAATTTTATTTAAGTGTAAACTTACTTATTGTATTCGCACCAACCCATTTGGCTTTTATGAACAGTATAAAGGAATGAAAATTCCATTTTTCATATATCAATACATGCTTCGATCTGCCGATCATATTGTTTGTAATTCAAAAACAACTGCAGATGAACTCAATCATAAATTCAATTTTACGAAAGCACAACATATACCTAATGGATATGATATCAATTCTTTAAATCAGCAGGCAGAACAATCATTAAATATTGTTGAGGCCGTTTTTCATTCAAATAAAGTTCTTATAACGGCCGGTAGATTATTGCACGATAAAGGTCAATGGCATCTTATTCGAATATTTGCACAATTACTTAAACAAAATAATCATATCAAACTTGCAATTCTGGGTGAAGGTCCTCTATTGAGTCAGCTCATAAATTTGTGCCATTCATTTAATCTCAATGTATTTGATTCGAGTCAAAATCATGATGCAAATGAGAACTATGATGTTTATTTTTTAGGATTTCAAAAGAACCCCTATTCGTTTATCAAAAAAAGTTATTTATTCCTAATGCCTTCTTTGTACGAAGGATTACCCAATGCCCCTATTGAATCTTTGCTAGTTAGTACACCTTGCATTTTAAGTGATTGTAAAAGCGGTCCACGTGAAATACTTAAACCTGATTCGAACTTAAACAATACGGCAAATTCAATTGAAGAATCGAGCTATGGCTATTTACTACCTCCCTTCAACGGTGAAGAAATATTTAATACAAGTGAATTAATTCAAGAAGAAAAATTTTGGGTTAATGTCATTGACTCTTTATTAAAGGACGAGATTAAATATTTAAAAATGAAGGAGAATACCTTCTCAATTAACGAGGTATATGATTTGAATAAAGTAAACATCCAATGGTTAAAGTTCTTGAATAGTTGATGATATCTTAAATGAACTTTTGTTGTAGATTAATAGTAATGCAACACAATAAAATGGCATCATTGGTATTTTGTATCGCATTAAAGTGCCGAAATTTCCACTCGTTAAACCTACAGCCAATGAAAAAACAATCGCGAATATCAAGCAAAAAACAATGACTGGATTTGAAAAAATAGTTTTGAAAGAAGAAATGATTCCTCGTCGTAGAAAAACAAAAAGCGTTAGTAATAAAAATAATGTGCTTTCAATGCTGGCTACTAAAATAATTGGTTTATTTATTTCCCAAACATATGGCCTAAACAACGAAACATTTACTGCTGCAGGAGCTAATTTCATAGCACCGGCAACGGTTGGCTCAAATTCGCCGATATCATATCGACTTTCCGCAAAACCTTCTTGTGAAAGATATTCGTAGTTTACCTTAGCACTTTCTAAAACCAAATCCACCGAAAAATTTGCCAAAGCATCACCTGCTGAAATATAAGCAATAACCAACCCGCCAACAAGCATTAAAAAAAGGACGGGCATTGATATTAATTTTAAGAATTTATTTTCAATACGAACAATGGTAATCATGGTAACCAATGTTAAAACTGCTGGAATAAATGCTATCAATATATAAAGCTTCACGTTATAAATCAAATACGACATGAATAATATGATAATAATATTTTTTATAACACTTTGCTTAAACACAAAAATTTCTAAAAATGAATTAAACAAATATCCTAGTGCGCCAATGCAAATTATTTCCTTCGATAAAGCAGAACTCCAAAAAAATATGGATGGGATGAATAAACAAGCAATGGCTAACCCCTTCTTTTGCTCTGGAAAAAGCCGATAAAACATAAGATATATCTTCCAGCATCCACTAAAACAAAATAAACTTAGTAGAAGTGAAACGCCTGTATAACTTCCTAGCGTGAGCATATTCGCTAATCCAGAAATTTTACATGTCATTGCTTCATTAGAAGCAAATATAAATGGAGAAAAATCAAGATTAAAATCCTGTGAATCAAAGGTGCCTAAAGGCGCGAAAATAAGTTGGATAGCGCTGATAGGATCAATTTTAAATAAATTATAAATTTGATTTCCTGCCCAATAATAGGAAAATGAGTCAACACCACCTGAGTAAAGCAACTTATGATAGGTGATAAATACAATAAGACCAAGTATTTTTACAAGGTAACCAGGTATATAATATTTTCTAAGTTCAACAGGTTGTTTATTTCTTTTTCGATAGAGATATAAAAAAATAAAAAATAAAAATAATGGGACAAGAATTAGATCCTCTGTATAAAAAATTTCTTTATGACCATGAAGATTTGTAATATGATTATACCAACTTACCTCTTCATCTGAATACCTCATGAATACAATTCTTTATACAGTAAATATATATCAAATAATGAAGAATTTACTTTTTGCGCAAATCTCTTCATTATTTTGTGGAATTCAATTTTTAAAATCTAAACAACTAGAAATTAAATAATATATTTGCCGATTGTTCAACATCGAATTATGCTTAATGGCTTTTATCAATAAAAATATTCTTGTAACAGGTGGCGCTGGATTCATTGGTAGTCACCTTTGTGAAAAATTACTCAGTTTAGGAAATCGCGTAACAACCATTGACAATTTCGATGCATTTTATGATCGTTCAATTAAAGAACAAAATTTAAAAATAAGTCTAACAAACCCTAATTTTAAATTTATAGAATTAGACATAATCAATATGAATTCATTGCTTCAGTTGTGCAATGAACAATATGATATTATTATTCATTTAGCCGCTAAAGCCGGTGTAAGGCCTTCAATTGAAAACCCACTAGAATATCAGACAGTTAATGTAGGAGGCACTCAAAATTTACTTGAATTTGCTAAATTAAAAAATATTAAAGATTTCGTTTTTGCTTCATCAAGTAGCGTTTACGGTATCAATCCTAATTTTCCATGGAAAGAAAATGATTATGTGTTAAACCCGATTAGCCCATATGCAAGTACAAAAATTAGTGGCGAACTACTAGGTCATGTCTACAGTCATCTTTTTGGAATTCGCTTTACAGCTTTGCGTTTTTTTACAGTTTACGGACCTCGACAAAGACCTGATTTAGCAATACATTTATTTACAAAAAAAATAATGAATGAAATACCTATCAATATTTTTGGCGATGGAAGTACTCGTCGTGATTATACCTATGTTGATGATATTGTAGAGGGTATCGTAAATGCGTGTCAATACAATAAATCTAAATTTCAAGTTTTTAATCTTGGTAATAGCCATACCATTAGCCTTTCAAATATGATTGAAACAATTGAAAAAGCGATTGGCAAAAAAGCAATTTTAAATAGAATGTCTGAACAAGCTGGAGATGTACCCATTACCTTTTCAGATATCGAAAAATCGAAACGTGAACTTCATTATCAACCACAAACGGAATTCGAAGATGGTATTGCAAAATTTGTTAATTGGTTAAAAAAACAATGAGAACAATAGCCATTGTATCCAATATAGGTTGGACTGTTTTTAATTTCAGAAAAGGTATTATTAAATACTTTTTAGCAAGAAATTATAAAGTGATAGTCTTCACCAAATTTGATGATTATATCCCTCAACTAAAAGAATTAGGATGTGAATGTTATGATTTAAAACGAATGGATTTTAAAGGAATGAATCCCCTAAATGATGTTTTTTTAACCTTTGAATTCTATCGATTATTCAAAACGCATAAAGTTGATGCTGCACTATTTTATACACCAAAAGTAAATATCTTTGGATCGATAGCAGCACGATATTCAAAAACAAAATACATACCAACGATTAATGGTTTAGGCACTATTTTTAATCCCAACCAAAACAAATTAATACAAAAGGTTGTTATATGGCTTTATCAATTTGCTTTGAAAAAAGCCTCAAAAGTTATTTTCCAAAATTTAGATGATCGAGATTTCTTTGTTGAAAAAAATATCATTTCAAACACGTCTAATACAATTGTTGTAAAAGGATCTGGTGTTAACTTAAATGATTTCTATCAAAAAAATTATGATGATAAAAACTCTCATTTAGTTTTTGCTTTTGCGGCAAGACTATTAAAAGAAAAAGGCATATTTGAATTTATTGAAGCGGCACGAATTGTAAAAAAATCTTTCCCGACAATAGAATGTGCAATCATTGGCTCTTCAAATTTTTTCCCTGGAAATATTGACGAAGAAAAAATATCATTAGCCGAAAAAGAAGGCATCATAACCTTCTGGGGCGGCACTGATAATATGTCTGGAACATTAGATAAGGTTGATGTTTTAATACTTCCTTCTTATTATCGTGAAGGTGTGCCACGAATACTTATTGAAGGATTAAGTAAAGGATTGCCATTAATTACCACGCACAATGTAGGTTGTAAAGAAACTGTAGATCATGGAATCAATGGTTATTTAATAGAAACTAAAAATTCATTACAACTTGCAGACGCAATGACTAAGATGATACAACTCTCAGAAGAAGAAAGAATTCAAATGGGACATGCTAGTAGAAGAAAAGCGGAAAATGAATGTGCCGAAGATATCATATTTCAAGAATATGAAAATATAGTTATCAATTAAACGAGCTGCAAATTTCGCTAAACGTTTGTGTTAATGGGATCATCTCTTTATTATACTTCTTATTTGTATCAATAAAATATCCGATGCCATCGTGCTCACCATTTTTAATTGCTACAAATGCAATCAGCGGTTTTAATTTTATTACTTTTTGATTGAGATCTGAAACCATTTCAAAATCATCATTTACATCATTGGAATAAGTTAATTCAACAAACAAACTTTTACCTCTATTATCAATAGTAAATATGGGTAGATTTTCGTTTTTACTTTTATAGCTTTCTAAAACCATCTGAACATTTTTTGCTTCCTGATCTGAAGAACAATTGATCAAGAAATCTCTCGACATTCTTGGTAGTACCTCTTCAAATTTTTCAATACCCATCACTTTTAAGGATTGTTGATGATCTTTTAAACGCCAATAAAACGTAAGGTGTTCATGAGGCTTTTGATGAAGGCCTGTTAAAATAAATAAGCGAACATCAAGCTTCAATATTTCGCCTAAAACATTATCGTAATTCGTAAGTACATCTAATAAAGGATCATATCCTGCAGGGCAATACCAATCAGGATTTTTAAATTTACCTTGATAAGCTAAGGAATTAAACATATAATGATGCTGAACATGGGCGCCAGTATTCAAAAACAAAGAAGAAAAATCTGGCTTAAGGTTTTTCCATTCTTTAATAAAAATATCGGCTAAAAAGGAGTCTAAAAAAATTGCTTTCGCACCCGGCTTTTTAATTTTCGAAATGATAGATAAATAATGAGGGATTTTAGAAATAGAAATATATTTTATTGCTCCTTTCATCAGGGCAACAATCGAAGACTTGCTCACTTTTTCTTGTGCATTATCATTTACTGCTTGTGCTACGGCTTTACCTAAATCTTGAATTAAAGTTGGACCAGAAAGTTTAGTTTTAGTCCATGGATCTGGTACAAAAAACAATGGATTTTTTAAATCATTTCTTGCATTAAAAGGCGATATGGCAGCCACTGTAAGTCCTTTTTCTTCAGCAACATTCCAAAGCTGTTTCAATTCAGGATGATCTACAATATCACCTAATCTGAAAATTTTATGTTCATCGTAGGTTTTACCAGTATGAACTGTAACCCACTGTATCCAAGGCTCTAATAATTCATATTTAGCTTCAGACTTGGTTTGCATATATCCGTATTGACTGAAAACTTTTTTAAAGTTGGGCAAATAACCTTTGTTGATATAGGACTCTAAGTATTCAAAATTGATTTCATTTAGACCTAAAAAGATTACTTTCTTTTCCATACTTTAAGATTATATTTATCGTGTTTAAATTAGCGAACGCAAATATAAACGAATTATATAAGTTAAAGCATGATCTAAATCATATTGCCATTTTGTTCGAATTATTTTAGTTCTGAAGTTTTAAATTAAAATTCAACAACATTTGCAACCCTATCTATTAAATTCAGTGCGAATTAGACAAAAATTGATAGGAACAATTGAACTTCACTTACATTTAAATTCATAAAGATTAAGAAAATCTAATGATTATCTGCAAAGGCACACCAAAAGATATGTTGAAAGAAATTAGAATGATTGCTTGCACTAAGAATTAATTTGAAGGTTCTCCTGACGTCATTGCGAGGAGGCACGACGAAGCAATCTCAATGAATAGTTCAAACTCAGACTGCTTCGTGCCTCGCAGTGACGGTACTAATATAAAAGTGGTATCATTGTGATGATGAAGGTAATCTCCAATTCAATTTGGTGAGGTTTAATATATAATTATTGTAAAATCCATCATTCGTTCCTCATGATGATTTTCCTAATCGCAGGTATTACCTTCCGATACCTCCTTCGTCGCATCGGGATTGTTCCCGATAGAAAAATTCATCGGGACTATCATTCGTTCCTCATGATGATTTTCCTAATCTCAGGTTTTACCTTCCGAAAGCTCCTTCGTCGCATCGGGATTGGAAAATCTATCATTCGTTCCTCATGATGATTTTCCTAATAAAAAATATACTTTTGCAGCATGAAAATATTATTAACCGGTGGTGCCGGCTTTATTGGTTCAAATTTAGCAAAATCGTTACTGCAGCATCCACAAGTGACAAAGGTGAAAGTGATCGATAATTTTTCAACTGGGTTTCGACATAATATTGAATCCTTATTTTCAAATCCAAATTTCGAATTGATTGAAGGTGATATTACAGATTTTAAAACCTGTGAATCAGCTATGCAAGATATTGATATCGTGAGTCATCAGGCGGCACTAGGCTCAGTACCTCGAAGCATACAAGATCCTGTTGCAACCAATCATGCAAATATCACCGGCTCATTAAATATTTTTACGGCCGCCAAAAATGCCAATATCAAACGTATTGTATATGCTGCATCTTCATCTACTTATGGTGACAGCGAATCTTTACCAAAAGTAGAAGATACTATCGGCCGCCCTTTATCACCATATGCCGTTACTAAGTTTGTAATGGAATTGTATGCCGATGTTTTTGGCAAGACTTATGATATGGAGTTTATTGGACTTCGTTACTTTAATGTATTTGGTCCACATCAAAGTCCTAAAGGCGCTTATGCAGCAGTTATACCTTTGTTTATGGATGCTGTAATTCAACATGAAGCACCAACAATTAATGGTGATGGATCATATAGCCGTGATTTTACCTATGTCGACAATGTGGTAGAAGCAAATATCAATGCCATCTTTACTGAAAATAAAGAAGCAATAAATCAAGTTTATAATATTGCATTTGGTGAAAGCACCACCTTATTATCATTGTATGATGAAATTAGAACCATAGCGAATTCAGATCTTGCACCTAAATTTGGTTCGTTTCGAAAAGGCGATATCCCTCATAGTTTGGCAAATATCGATAAAGCTAAACGTTTATTAAATTACAACCCATCGATCTCTGTAAAAGAGGGATTAAAATTGGCTTTTGAATGGTATAAAGAGAATAGATAAATCATTCATCGATTTCTATTTCACTACAAATTGTTTTATCATTCAAAATACACAATTCGTTTTGTCCAATGATGATTCGCTGAATGACCAGATAATAAATAAATGCCAGGTGTTAATCCTAAAGATTTTAAATTAATTACTTGATGATAAGTTCCCGACATCGGTTTCTTGTTTTCTAATATCGTTGTTAATGTTCTTCCTTGAACATCCATCAATTTTAAATTAAACAAACTATTATCACTTAGTGAATAATGAATATTTAATAGCCCAGAACTTGGGTTAGGATAAATCGAAATCAAATTGTCATTCTCAATCTTATCAACGCCTAATCCAATTACTGATAAATAATCAAAACCTATACATCCTGCACTATCAGTAATCATCACGAAATACTGACCATCTTGTGTAATGGCAAGCATGCTATCATTGCCACCGATGGTTACTCCATTAAAATACCATTGATAAGTTACATTGCTTGCATTGGTGCATATAAGCGTATAATTGTTTTGTATGATTGTTGGTTGAGGAGTCGGATTGACAGTTAAATTTAATGTTTCGATTGAATCACATCCAAAACCATTTATAAAACTTGAGGTATAAATTCCTGATGAAGTCAATGATTGTGAATTCCAAACATAGGGCAAAGCATTTGAACAGATTGAAATATTGGTTGTACTTGCATTTGCTGGATTTACAATTAAATTCAAATTCGCAATGGAATCACATCCAAAAGCATTTACAAAATAGGCTAAATATGTTCCTGAACTTGTATGGGTTTGTGAATTCCATACATAAGGTAAAGCATCTGAACAAATTGTGACATTTGTGGTACTTGTGCTACTTGGGTTTACAACAAAGTTCAAACTTGCAATTGAATCACATCCATTGGCATTTAAAAGAGTTGCTGTATATGTGCCTGATGAAGTAAGTGTTTGTGAATTCCAAACATAGGGTAAAGCACTTGAACAGATTGTGGTATTTATTGTACTCGAACTTGATGAATTTACTTCCACATTTATTGTATCTGTACCAATACATCCATTCAAATCTATACCAGTTACGGTATAGGTTTGAGTCATACTTGGATTAAATGCAATATTATTGATTACACCACTCGACCATGTATAAGTGAGAGCGCCTGATCCATATAATGTTAAGGATTGACCTGTGCAAATATTTAAGCTATTTGCATTTGCATTAACCACAGCAATAGGATTAATTTGTAAAGTATCGGCAACTGTATTACAGTAATTAGATATAGTAGCCCTATACAATCCTATATCATATATAATAGTTGAATCATTGTAGAATATAGGAAAATTTACATTCCAATTTAACCCATCATATTTATACCAATTTACACTGAGCCCTGAGTTTGAAAATAGATACATACTGTCGTGACAAAACCCTGAAAACTGCGGTGTAATAACTAAAGGATTTAAAGGTGTATCCACAATGATATCAAAGGTATCTTTTACAACTTGACCGCTTGCATCATTGACCGTTAGAATATAAGTTATATTGGTATTCACAGTAAAAGATACAGCATTAGTTGTTGATGAACTCAATCCTGTACTGGGTGCCCAAGAATAGGTGTAAGGAGGAACTCCACCTACTACATTACTCGTTAAATTAACGCTCGATCCAACACAATAATGATTTGTGAAATAGGTATTGAGACTTGTTAGCAACGGAGGCCCTAATTTTCCAAAGGTGTGTAAAACTGAACCAACTGAGCCTTTCATATAGATTGAATTAAGGCCTCTAAACAAATGATAGTCTGCTAAACAATTAAGACTTAAAACAGTTTCTTGAGAATTTAAGTTAAAAACACCAAGTCCACGATTTGGTCCATAAAAAGGAGAGGAAGTCAACATGAAAGAAAGAAAACTGTCTCGCCCGCTAATATTAAATATTGCTGGATAATATTCAACAAAAGTCGATGGAATCACAACCCCTGATGCCACATTATTAAAAGGAACAATACTTTGAACACCACTTAGAGAAAGTTTGTATATGAAAACATATTGGCCCGATAAACTCAATGTCATAATTGAAATAAATAAGTCGCCAGTTGATTCCTGCAAATAAGGAATACAACAATTATCTGCTCTTGCAGTATTGGTTACCTGAGTTAACCAATTTACATTTCCGTTTAAATCAAATTGAATTGCGTAAATATCTGAGTTTACACCCCATGTAGCGGAATATCCAGCTGTTATTGTCGTTCCGCCTAAAGTTATCGTCCCATTAAAATCTCCAATTCCCATTATACAAGAACCTAGCGAGGAGTATTGAATGTAGCGAGCGCCATAAGGTTTCTGCCAAATAATTACACCTGAGCTGGTGAACTTTTTCAAACCATTCAAGGTATTAATATAAATATTGTCTGCATTGTCTAAACAGAAATCTGTACAATAGGCTGACGGAATTCCAAATGCGTTTATAATATTACCGCTCAAGTCAAAAGTTGCTGTGTAAACTCCTTCCATAACACCAGAGAATAGGGTATCATTTCCGATCACTAAGCTTGGATTTGTAAAATTTCCTGCTATAACAATTTCATTATTTGAGTTTATATGAATTGCAGCAACTGTTTGACTACCTGTATCAGATATACTTTTCGCCCAAATTAAATTTCCTAATGTGTCCCATTTAGCCAAATAGGTGTCTGAACCACCTGCATTTGACAGCGTCACCGATCCAATTTGAATATTATTGTAGTAATTGCCTATCATATAAATATAATCGTTATGATAAGTTGAAGTAACCACATCACTTATTGGATAATATTCACCCCATGCCCAGCTAGGTGTAATTTGAGAATAAGATTTAACTGAAAGTAAAAGAAAAGCTAGTAGAATTAAATAGAACTTATTCATTTTCGAAAGTTTACGTTTGAAAAAAATGATTAGAAATTAAATCTACAAATCATTATCCTAGAATTAAAATAATTCAGCAATTTTAACAACGTTCTTGTCCTATCTGCTTAAATACACTAATATTTCATCTTTGTAATTTTACTCCTTAAAACGCCCTCTAAGATCAACAATAACAGTATGATCAGTATAAAAGAATTGATAAATCTTTCATCGATTTCTATTTGAATGCGAATTGTTTTATCATTCAAAATACACAATTCGTTTTATCCAATGGTGATTCGCTGAATGACCTGATAATAAATAAATACCTGATGTTAATCCTAAAGATTTTAAATTAATTGCTTGATGATAGTTTCCTGACACTAGTCTCTTGTTTTCCATTATCGTCGATAATGTTCTTCCTTGGACATCCAATAATTTCAGACTTAAAATACAAGATTCATCAAGGTTAAATTCAATAGTTAATTGCCCTGTAGTTGGGTTGGGATATATTGAAATTATATTGTCTGCATCAATCTCATCAACGCTTAATCCAATAATGGTTAATGTATCATAACCTATACATCCTGCACTATCAGTAATCATAACGACATACTGACCATCTTGTGTAATTGTAAGCACGCTATCATTGTTGCCAATGCTTGTTCCATTAAAAAACCATTGATAATTTACATTGCTTGCGTTAGTGCATATAAGTGTATAATTGTTTTGTATGATAGTTGGTTGAGGATTGGGATTTACTACTAAGTTCAAACTTGCTATTGAATCGCATCCAAAATAATTTGTAAGTGATGAAGTATATAGTCCTGATGAGGTTAAGGTTTGTGAATTCCAGACATATGGCAAAGCTGATGAACATATCGTTGTATCGGTAGTACTAGTACTTGTTGAATTCACAATTAAATTTAATGCCGCTACTGAATCGCATCCTAAGGCATTTATAAAATTGGCGGTATAGTTTCCTGATGAAGTCAATGACAATGTATTCCAAACAAAAGGCAAATCTGTTGAACATATTGTGGTATCTGTTGTGCTAGTACTTGTTGAATTCACAATTAAATTTAA
>Ga0116157_10004432_pt1 | contig 13119 bp, 9 predicted proteins | sample AD_UKC048_MetaG_FD_89882 | JGI IMG/M metagenome (GOLD analysis project Ga0116157, IMG submission 89882) | Active sludge microbial communities of municipal wastewater-treating anaerobic digesters from USA - AD_UKC048_MetaG | ecosystem: Engineered > Bioreactor > Anaerobic > Digestate | place: USA...
CCTGTCTTGGGTGAGACCTGCCCTGCGTATAACCCGGAAGAATATTCTGAATTCATTCCTAATCTGACATTTAGTGACGTTATAGACTATCATAAAGCTTTTGTCGACCAAAAGGTGTCGGATTCACAGGTTTACCAGGAAGATTATGATGTTCCTGTCCTCGTCGGTGAATTTAACGCCTTTGGCATCAAAGACGCTTGGGAGTATTATTTAAGCCGTTTCAACGCCGAAGGCTGGAGCTGGTCCTTGTGGTCATATAAGGTGCACAGCTACCCGAATAATTGGGGCTTATACAATCATTTTCTCTATGACGAAACCCTGCCCAATTTTGACGAGGACAGCCAGGCCGACCTGGAACGGAAGCTTTCCAAGTATGACACGGCTTTGCATCATGTCCCCAACACTTCGTTGATCAATGTCGTGACGGATAATCTGGGTCGGATTGATTATGACGGGGATGGGCTGTCCGATGCTGTTGACGGCGACGTGACCGGGTATTCCAACAGTTTTAATGATCATGGCGATCCCGCTACTTACGGCGAGATCCTGAGCCGGGGGGATCAGATCCTGACCATTGTTGACGATCTCGATCCTTTAGCCGGAGTCAGAATTAAGGCCGATGCCAGCGGCGGCGCTGTTCCCGCGGAAGTGACGGCGTGTTCAGAGGCGGGGAATATCTTCTTGTCTCCCGGTGATGAAGTGGTCGTGACCTGCGGCAGCATCGGGGTGGATGTGACGGGCGGGCCTGTTGACATTGAATTGAACGCGATGTCCGGGGATATTGCGACAGCCGTGTTGGAAACCGGGGATAAGATCATCTTTTATCCGGAAACTTTAACATTCGTTAACAACGGGATGAGGACAATTGTTTTGTCTTTCCGGGGGCGGCAGATTTCAGTAGATGCTGGAACGTCCGGTGTGTTGAATCATGCCTCTCACGCGCAGCCCGGCCCGGATCAGGTTGTGGAATGCACCGGCCCGCAGGGTTGTGAAGTTGTGCTGGATGGCTCGGGCTCTACGGATGAGGACGGAGATCCTTTAACGTATCTCTGGTCTGGTCCGCAGGGGAATATGTCCGGTGTCAGCCAAACCCTTACGCTTTCTCTGGGAGTCCACACGTTCACTTTGACAGTGCAGGATCCTCTCGGAGAAACGGATTCGAAAACAGTGCAGGTGACTGTGCAGGACACCACTTTGCCGCAGTTGAGTGTGAGCGTGAACCCTGCTGTTTTATGGCCGCCAAACCATAAAATGGTCAAGGTAACGCCTGTTGTTGCGGCCACGGATACCTGTGACCCTGCTCCCTTGGTGATGTTAACGTCCATTACCATGAATGAAGGCGATCAAATCAATACCTATGATCCTAATTATGATGCCGGAGTGTCGGAGGGAAACACGTTGCAGGACATACGGGTTGATGCGGACGGCCAAATTTATTTGCGGGCCGAACGGCACGGCGCCTCGAATGGCCGGACTTATACGATCCTTTACACCGCGATGGACGCCTCCGGGAACAGTAAGAGCGCCGCAGCCATTGTGGCTGTGCCCAAGAACCCGTAACGTTTGCGGATGATAATTCGTTTTTAGGCACGCCGGTTTTGTCCTCAATATCAGGAGGCAAAGCCGGCGTGTTTTTTTGGGGGAACCCAGGACGTTCATCTCAGCAGATATTTCACATAGGTGTTGCGTCCGGTTGATCCCTTGGAGATAATGATTTTATCAGGACACCGAGTGAGAAATTTATGTATTCAAAAATTAGATACAAAAACATTGAGGTTAGTTTTCTTTGGCGCCTGAACGGTGGCGGCATTATTTTTGCACACGAGTTTGTCCATATTGTCTCTCAAAAAATAGGGAAGGTCGGGCATGTGTTTGAATACTGCGCCGGGCCGGGGTTTATCGGATTCTCCCTGCTGGCGAATGGTTTATGCGACAGGTTGACCGTGGCGGACGTGAACCCTTTGGCCGTCGATGTTTTGAAAGACACGGTCAAAAATAATAATCTGCAGGACAGGGTGGCCGTGTATCACTCTGATTGCCTGGATGCCATTCCCGAAACGGAACGGTGGGACCTGGTCGTGGGCAACCCGCCGTGGATCCTGGATTCTAAAAACACGAAAGAGATCGCGGTGTGCGACCCCGGGGGCCGGGTGCATAAAAAATTTTTTAAGGATATTAAAGAACACCTTGTTCCCGGGGGATCGATTTTATTTATCGAAAGCACTTGGTTCACGAGTGCCGGATCTTTTAAAGAGATGGTCGAGAGCAATGGATTAACGTTCCGGCAGATCCTCGGGCCGGTGTCTTACCCGGGTATTTTTAAAAACTGGGCGGAGTACAAAGGGCTTAAAACCCCGTTGATTATTTTCCTGCGTCTTTGTTTGGCTTTCCGGGACGCTTATTTTCTTTGGATTATGAGTCAAGACGATCTTCCTGTTCCTCCTTCCGGCCCTGGCCTGCTTTAGCCGGGGCCTTCAAAAAAGCCTTTCTGTCCACACATAAGTGTGGTATAATTTTCCCTGTATGCATGTATTAGACAAGTTATCTGCTCTGGCAAACAGCGCAAAATACGATGTCAGTTGCGCGTCCAGCGGTTCAACCCGGCAAGGAGGCGCCTTGGGCCGGGCGACTCTGGGAGGAATCTGCCACAGCTGGTCAGCGGATGGCCGGTGCATTTCTTTGTTAAAGGTCCTGTTCTCGAACATCTGCGTTTATGATTGCGCCTATTGTATTAACCGCAGGAGTAATGATATCCGCCGGGCCCAGTTTACCCCCGAGGAGCTGGCGCGGCTCACGGTTAATTTTTATCAAAAGAATTACATTGAAGGCTTGTTTCTAAGCTCGGCCATCGTTAAGAATCCGGACCACACCATGGAGCTTTTAAACAAGACGATGCGCCTTCTTCGGGAGGCGTATTTATTTCACGGATATATTCATGTTAAAGTTATTCCCGGATCTTCCCCGGCCTTGGTGGATGAAGCCGGACGGCTGGCTGACCGGGTGAGCGTCAACATCGAGCTCCCGTCCGCGCAGAGCCTGGCCCTGCTGGCTCCACAGAAAAACTACCCGGCGATTTTCGCGCCGATGCGGCATATCCATAAAACGATTCTCCAGCACAAAGAGGAGAACAAAACAACAAAACACGCGATGAAATTCGCGCCTGCCGGGCAAAGCACCCAGTTGATTATCGGCGCCTCCCCGGAACGGGACCTGCAGATTTTAAAGTTAAGCGCTTTCCTTTATCAGAGCGTCCGTATGCGGCGGGTGTATTATTCGGCCTATGTCCCCGTGAACGCGGGGACGAACCTCCCCGCCCTGATCCGGCCGCCGCTTTTACGGGAGCACCGGTTATATCAGGCGGATTGGCTTTTGCGGTTTTATGGTTTTGAGGCAACGGAGCTCCTGGATGAACAGCATCCGGATTTTGAAGAGGGTTTGGATCCGAAAGTCAGCTGGGCTCTGCGGCATATCGGCGCGTTTCCGGTGGAGATCAATACGGCAGATTATTCCCAATTATTGCGAATCCCTGGGGTGGGCGTGCGTTCTGCCGCCAGGATCATGGCGGTCAGGAAAGTTAAGAAAATCCGGTACGAGGATTTAAAGAAGCTGCGCGTTGTTTTAAAGCGCGCGCAGTATTTTATCCTGGTCAACGGGCGTTATCACGGCGATGTGTCGCCGGAGCCTGTCGGAATCCGTCAAAAACTCGATGTGATCGCTCGGCGTCCGCCATCTCAATCCCAGTTGACGCTTTTCTCTGCACCGGAGGAGAGGGAGGCGGCTTCCTCTATCAGTGGAGAATTATGAAATACACTTTTATTTACGACGGGTCGTTTGAGGGATTCCTAGCCGCCATGGCCGAGGCATTTTATCAGGGGGATCCTCCGGAGGATATTCGGGAAGAGAAAGAATATGTCCCGTCTTTATTTTCTCAGGCGATTAAGGTCGAGCCCGTTAGCCAGCGCTTTAAAGCTTTTGTCACCAGGTTGGGGGCAGAAGCGCCCCCGGCAACAATGCGGAAGCTTTTTTGTGCCTACCTCTCCGGTGTCCAGAACCGGGAGATGCTGGCTTACCGGTATCTGGATTTCGCTTTTCGGCATGGGAATCAGGCCGGACGTTTTTTGTCGGAAGAGGCGGTGTCACGGATGGAGGAACTGTTCCGTAAAGTCTTGAGGGAGGCCCACCGTATGCAGGGGCTGGTCCGTTTCAAGGAGCTGTCTGATGGTGTCCTTTACGCCCCGGTTGAAACCGACCATAACGTCTTGCCGTTGATTTCGCCGCATTTCATAAAACGCATGCGTCACAGCCGTTGGGTTATCCATGACGTGCGCCGTCAGCAGGCCGCGGTGAATGACAACGGGACATGCCGGATTATGGCCACGCAGTTAGCCCATACACCCGAGTACACCGAGGACGAATATTTTTATCAGCGGCTTTGGAGGGAATATTTTAAGACCATCGCTATTGAATCGCGCTTGAATCCCCGGCTTCAGCGCCAGTTCCTGCCCCAGCGTTATTGGAAATACTTGGTTGAGGTGGCCCCTCCGGAAGAAGCTTAAGGGCTGATTTTTCTTGATTTGACATTATTAAAAAGGTGTGCTAAACTTTGGGCGTTATGAAGAACTTCACGAATCTTAAAATGCACGTTTGCGGGATTACCCGCTCTCCGGCCTGGAGACAAGGGGCTAGAGGGGGTGTGTTTTGATTCGTTAAGCTGAAAATTTTTCGGCAATTTTTAAAAGCCACCGCCTCTTCAAGAAGCCGGTGGCTTTTTTGTTAGAGGCGGGAGAGATTGGCAAGGCTTTGGAATTCCTGAGGGTATTGTACATAACAACAGGATATGGGAGGCCCGGTTGGCAGAGCGATCGTAACGCTGGCTGGTCCGAGAAAGTTAAATTATGAAGAAAGGAGGTCAGCATGGAAATGATTGTTTTGAATACCACAGTCATCCTCGAATTCTTTAATTTTTTAAGATGGAGGGAGAATTCTGGGAGAAAAGGAGACGATTGAATTGAAGTAAGGAGGTGATAAGCATGGGCAATAACACAGTTGTTAAAAACAATGAAACGCGGACCTTGAATGCGGATAACGTTTTGAAAGTGACGGCTTTGCAGTATTTGAAAGAAGCTCTTGCGCAAGAATGTTATGAGGAGTGCGCTGAGCTTGTGCGGGCTGCAAAGCAGTTTGGCGCTCACCCGGACGATATCCGTGTTATTCTCTCCGGTCATGCCCGCCGGGTTATGGGGGCTCAGGAAAAGTTGGTCGTTATTAAGAAAGGCTGGGGCCGACGTTTCTAGGAGGACACTGAACAATGCCTCAATCGAGCAGCTGAAGGGAACAGTTCTCCTGGACTGTTCCCTTTTTTTGCCTAAAAGGATAACAGGGATGGGGAAAATCGTTTTATGGCAAATTATGCAAAGAGTTGCTGGAGTACAAGTTTTTTGATACGCTTATAAAAAAGGATTGTTCTATGACTCGGGATCCTGTTTGCGGAATGACCGTTGATGTGACCAAGGCCGTCCATGCTGAAAAAGGGGGGACGGTTTATTATTTTTGTTGTCAAGGTTGTAAAGACAAGTTTATGCAAGAGGAGGGTGAACGCTTCTTCCCTTTGCCTGCGTGTCGCCATGGGGATTCCCGGAAAAGCCGGGAACACAATGGGTCCCCAGCGGGACCAGGGAAGAAGACATATGTCTGCCCCATGCATCCGGATGTGGAGCAAGATGGTCCCGGCGATTGCCCCAAGTGTGGCATGTCCTTGGAAATCCGGGGTGTTCCGGATGGAAGTTTTGAGGGTCCGCCCGAAATTCGAATCCTCAGACGGAAATTCTGGACAGGCTTAGCGTTCACGGTTCCTGTTTTTGTCCTGGCTATGGCTGGAATGGTCCCGGCTTTTCGTTGGCATGAAAGCGTTTCATATCAGGTTTCGGGATGGCTTCAGCTGGGGTTGGCGTCTTTGGTTGTGTTTTGGTGCGGGAATTTTTTATTTGTTCGCGCCTGGGCGTCTGTGACGAACCGCAGCCCGAACATGTTCACGCTGATTGCCATGGGCGTCGGTGCGGCTTATGGTTACAGCGCGGCTGCGGTGCTTGTGCCGCACCTGTTCCCGGATTCTTTGAAAATTCATGGACATGTGGGGTTGTATTTTGAGTCGGCTGCCGTGATTACGGTTTTGGTCATTCTTGGTCAATATCTTGAGGCCCGTGCCCGAGCGCAGACCGGCCTGGCCATCGAGGCTTTGCTGGGGCTAGCGGCCAAGAAAGCGCACCGGGTCACAAATGGCAGGGAGGAAGACGTCCCGATTGAAGAAGTCCGCCCAGGGGATGTGTTACGGGTTCGTCCCGGCGAGAAAGTGCCTTTGGACGGTGTGATTAATCAAGGACACAGCACCGTGGATGAATCTATGATGACCGGGGAGTCCATACCGGTCGAAAAGAAAGAAGGGGACAGAGTCATTGGGGCGACAGTCAATCAGGCCGGCACATTTGTTATGAGGACGGAGAAAGTCGGGGCGGAGACCCTTTTGTCCCAAATTATCCAGATGGTTTCCGAAGCGCAACGCAGCCGGGCTCCCATACAAGGAGTGGCGGATCAGGTGGCCGGAATTTTTGTGCCCGGGGTGCTTATTATCGCGGTGTTCACGTTTATGGCCTGGTCCCTCTGGGGGCCGGAGCCAGCTTTAGTTCACGCTTTGGTTAACGCCATAGCCGTTCTTATTATCGCCTGCCCCTGCGCCTTGGGGTTAGCCACGCCGATGTCGATTATGGTAGGTGTTGGCCGGGGAGCGCGGTCCGGTATTTTGATAAAAAGCGCCGAAGCTATTGAGAAAACCGAAAAGATTACGCATGTGTTGGTAGACAAGACCGGGACATTGACCGAAGGAAGACCCTGCGTCACGGAGATCTTCCCGGCGGACAGTCGGGAGGGGAAAGAGTTGTTGTCAGTTGCCGGTTCTCTGGAGCAGGCCAGCGAACACCCTTTGGCCGGCGCGATTCGGGATTACGTTCGAGGCCGGAATATAGCGTTTAAGAATGTGGAGCATTTCGTTGCCCTGAGCGGTGAGGGTGTAACCGGAATTCTGGACGGACAACCGGTCCGGTTGGGACAAGCGCGTTTCCTGCAAGAGGCGCTCGGGGCGCTGCCGGCAGCATTAAAGGCCAAGGCCTCTGAGTTAGAAGAAACGGCCCAGACAGTTGTCTGGGTGTCCAAGGGCAAAGATTTTTTGGGGGTTATCGGTATTTCCGACCCTGTGAAAGGGACAACGCCGGCTGCGATTCAGGAGCTTCACCGTTTGGGGATGAAGGTTATTATGTTAACCGGGGATAATGATAAGACCGCCCGGGCTATTGCCCGGGAGCTTAAGATGGATGATGTCCGTGCCGGGCTTAAACCGCAGGATAAACAGCGGGTCGTCCAGGAGTTGACTGCTCAAGGCGCGTTGGTGATGATGGCAGGAGATGGCATCAATGACGCCCCGGCTTTAGCCCAAGCCAGGGTGGGCGTGGCCATGGGCACGGGAACGGACGTGGCGATTAAAAGCGCCGGAATAACGCTGGTTAAAGGGGATTTAATCGGGATTGTGAAAGCCATAAAGCTGAGCCGCCACGTGATGAGCAATATCCGCCAGAATTTGTTTTTCGCTTTTATATATAACGCCATAGGGTTGCCGGTTGCGGCTGGGATCCTATATCCGTTTTTTGGTATTCTTTTAAACCCAATGATTGCCGGGGCAGCCATGAGTTTTAGCTCTGTTTCCGTGATCGGCAATGCGCTGCGATTAAGGAAAGTTAAATTATAATTTGGGTGGCACTATTCAGCTGTTTTTGTTAATGTTTGATTTTGGGCTGTTTTAATGTTGTTTTTATTCAACACGTTTTTCATTTCAACATCGCAAACCTTACCGATTATTTTATCCTAACGACAGAACTTATTCTCTTTCAATAAGCTATGCGTTTTATAGCTTATTGATTAATTTTGGTACACATTTTGCTTTTATGTGTGATTAAATACATTCTTGAACATATTCTAACATCTTGATGTGGTTTTGAGCGGTTTGAGCAAATTTCTCCTATAAGGCTGGTCATCAATATGGAAAAATACAATTTAGAAAAGAAAGATATTTTTCTAACTTCGGCGCAAGCCGCCGAATTTTTAAACATCAGCTTGGGTACGTTGAAAAAGCTTATTCAACAGGGCCGTGTCAAGAGTTTTAAAACCCCGGGTGGCCACCATCGTATCAATAAAAGGGATTTATTGGAAAAATTATATGATGATTAAAGCATTCTTAGGCGGGAGAGAAAGCATAAATGATTAATATAAGGAAGAGTAAGAAAATCGGGGAGGCTTTTAAGGCCGCAGGACTCATCAGCGCGGAGAATTTGGATGCGGCCTTGGAAGAGCAACGCAACACGTCTGACCGTCTGGGAGACATTTTGTTGCGTTTGGGTTTGGTGACGTCCCGACAGATGGCCCCGGTTGTGGCCGATTACTTCCGCATTCCTTTTTATCAATTAAAGAGCACGATGCACAACATCCCCCCCGAAGTGATTCAAGTCGTTTCCCAGGAGACGGCCCGGCAGTATAAGATTATCCCGGTCGGGCGGGATGGGAACACGCTCATTGTGGCGACGTCTGATCCCCTTAACCTGGAAGCCATCGACGCTCTTCATCGCAAGACGAGGTTTAAAATCCAGTGCGTCGTGGCTGTTGAGGAAGAAATTTTAGAAGCCATTGACACCTGCTATAACGGCGCCATCTCCATGAGCGATCATATCGAGAAATTTGTCACCCATGAACTTGATTCGACTGTTTGTGAGGACGATGAGACGTCAACCCTCATTAAAGACGCCAATAATCAGCCCATCATACAATATGTCCAGTCCCTGGTGATCCAGGCGGTCAGCGCCCGGGCCAGCGATGTTTTGCTGCAGCCCAACCAGGACGGGGTTGACTTAAGGTTTCGAGTGGACGGGATCTTATATCCGTCCGCACCGCCGCCCAAATCCATGCTGCCGGCGATCAGTTCCCGTATCAAGATTTTATCCCGGCTTGATATCTCTGAACGGCGGATGCCCCAGGACGGACGGTTCAAGATCCGGTTAGGGAGCCGGGATATTGATATCCGCACGTCATGCTTCCCGACGATTTACGGCGAGAGTATCGTTTTAAGGATTCTGGACACGTCTCAACCTTTGCGCGGATTGTCAAAGCTCGGGTTTCACCACAAAGATTTAAGAAAGTACCGCCAGCTTTTAAAGCGGCCTTACGGGCTTATCCTGGTGACCGGCCCGACCGGGAGCGGGAAAACGACGACGCTCTACGCCTCTTTAAACGAGATATCATCCAAGGAAAAAAATATTATTACTTTAGAAGACCCTGTTGAATACCGCTTGCCGTTTATCCAGCAGTCTCAGGTGAACAGCGCGATCAAATTTGATTTTGCCAGGGGCTTGCGCTCTATTCTCAGGCAGGACCCCGATGTCATTATGATCGGAGAGATCCGGGACCGGGAAACGGCGGAGGTCGCGATCCATGCCGCCTTAACGGGGCATCTGGTTTTTTCCACGTTGCATACAAACGATTCTGTCGGAGCGGCCATCCGTTTGATCAACATGGGCGTGGAGCCGTTTTTGATTACGTCCTCCTTAATCGGCGTCATCGGGCAGCGGCTGATTCGACGCGTTTGCCCGGCCTGCCGCGAACGGATTCCTGCCGACCAAAAAATGTGGCAGGCGTTGGGAGGCCAGGAAGAGGTCGAGGAATTGTACCGGGGCCGGGGGTGTCCGCAGTGCGCTGGGCGGGGTTACCATGGCCGGATCGGGGTTTTTGAACTGTTTGTTCCTGATGAACCGGCCCAGCAGATGATCCTGCAAAAGCAGTTCAGTCCTGCGATTCGGAAGGCCGCCCGGGACAATGGGATGCGTACGATGAAACAGATGGCCTTGAAAAAAGCGGCGGCGGGACTGACAACGGTCGAGGAAGTTTTGAACTTTACGCATGACGTTGGCGAAGAATAAGGAGATCTTTTATGAATTATAAATTTGTGGCGATGGACCCCAAGGGGAAACGAGTCGCGAACTATGTTATCGCGGAAAATATGGCGTTGGCGATTAAGCGCCTGAAGGACACGCAATTGCTTCCATTAAGGATTGATGAGGCGCCCTCGCTGGCCCACCGGGTGTCCCGTAAAGCCCGGCTGGGTTACGGAGCCGTGACAGCCAAAGATTTGGCCATTTTTACCCGCCAGTTGGCCGCAATGTTAAACGCCGGATTAATTTTGAGTGACGCCTTGCTGGTCCTCAGCGAGGATTGTGACAATGAAAAACTGCAGAGAATTGTGTTGGATATGCATAAAGGGATTGTGGGCGGATTGAATTTGTCCGGTGTCTTAAGCCGGTACCCACAGGTTTTCTCCAGGAGTTATGTCGCTATTATCAAGTCCGGGGAAATGAGCGGGCAGATCAATTATGCCTTGGACGGGCTGGCGGAATATTTGGAGAAGCAGGAAGAGCTCAAAGAGAGCGTCAAAAGCGCTTTAAGTTATCCTGTTTTTGTCATGATTTTTTCATTTATGGTTATGACGGCGGTGGTGCTGTTTCTCATTCCAAAATTCCAGGAAATTTATTCCCAGTCCGGGGAGAGCCTTCCATATCTTACCCGGGTGGTCATCGACACGAGCTCTTTTATAAACGCGCACCTTGGGGAGATTGGTTTTGGCCTGCTTGCGGTTTTGATCCTTCTCTGGCAATCCTTACGTTTTAGCCTGGTTGTCAGGTTGAAAGATATCGTTTTATTGAAAATTCCGGTTTTTGGGAAGGGAATTATTCATAAATTTTTATTAGTGCGTTTTTGCCGGACCATGAGCCTTCTTTTGGCCGGAGGGGTTGACTTGTCAACGTCGTTGACCATCGCTTCCCAGGTGGTGCATCACGATAGCATGAGCAACGCGATTGAGAGGGTCCGCCGTAAGGTTTTGGCCGGGGCATCGATCCATAGCCAGATGAAGCAACTGGCGCTGTTTCCGCATCTGGTCGTCAAGATGGTGGATATTGGAGAGAAAACCGGGAATCTCCCCGGGATGCTGACCCGGATCGCCGATTACTATGAAAGCGACATGAATCGGATGACCAAAAAGATCCTGCCTTTGATTGAACCGTCTTTGATTGTGTTGATCGGAGGATTTGTTTGTTTTGTTATTGTGGCGCTGTATTTGCCGGTTTTCAACGTTTCTTTTTTGGTGCAATAAAGAGAGGGCAGGACATGCATAGAACAACCATAACTTTAACGGCCCGATCGGCCGAGGAATTCCAGGGGAAACTGCAGTGGATCGGTAAGCCGTGCCGAAAGCCGCAGCCGCTCGTTCTTTTGTTGCAGGACCCTCGGATTTATGTCAACGCATTCCAGGTTCCCAATGGCCCGAGGCAGGGCATCCGGTATCATATTTTAATGGAAGCGGTTGAGAAATTGTCGTTACCGGTGGAGGACATCATCTTGGATTATCAGATTTTGTCCCGGGATTCTGACATGGTTTTTGGAGTCTACCTCTGCGCTTCCCGGGACACGATTGCGGATTATGCGTCGGTGCCCGACCCCCAGACAGTCCGCCTGGTGAAGATCACCGACAGATTTTTATGCCTGTTGGAGCGATTCCGGAATCGTCAAAGTTGTCAAGACCGCTGTTACTGCCTTCTTTATATGGATCGAGATCAGGAATTTCGCATCGCTGTCTTACAGGACGCCCGGATTACTTTAATCCGCAACGTGATGTTTGAAGATATGAACGAAGCCTCGGATGCGTTGATCCAGACGTTACGTTTTGTCTGTGCGAAGAGCAAAATCAAGTCGCTGGACGGTATATATTGGGGCGGGGAAGGGGCCTCGTGTCCTCTCCTGATGGAAACCCTTAAGAAGAATGTGGCGGTGGATTGCCCGGTGGAAGAATTGCCAGAAGAAGCTTCTGCGGGGGACATGAATGTGAATTTACTGAGAGAACGTTTGCGGTGGCAAAGAACGCAGCAGGCCCTGTATGCGGCCTGGACAGCGGGCCTTATGATCGTGTTTATGTTAACAGGCGCACTGACCTGGAAGATTTATCAACTTGAGACGGAAATCGGGAGCTTCTCCGCGGCCTATACCGTTTATGATTATGAATTAGCCCGGAAATACAAGGAAAGGCTGGCGCCCCATGAATAAAAATATTCCCTTCTTTTCGTCAGAGTTGAATGTCCTGCCAACGCGATGCGGTGTTGCCCTCCTTTGCTTTATGCTCATCGGCGGTTTTCAGTCGTACTGGATCCACCAGAGGAGCGTTGTTTTGGCCCTGGAACGGCAGCGGTTCGCCCTGGCAGGAGAAAAGGCCAGGTTGGAAGCGTCATTAAGATCAAAAACAAAAAGGCAGCCGGTGGCGGTGCAGACCGGGGTTTTTGAGGCGGTGATTGAGGAGAGACGCGGAGTGGAAGCCAGCCCTCTGCCGGTTTTCAAGCGGGAAGCGGTAGAACAGGCGCGAGCCGAATCTCAGGCGGAAATGTTACCTCCTCTGGAAAGCGTTGTCCAGGAGGCGTCCTTTCCTCACGTGAATGGGATCGTGGAGTATCAAGGCCGTGCCACGGTCCTGATTCAGGACCGGTATTACGAAGAAGGGGACTTTTTTCAAGATTACCAGATCATCCATATTTCTCCCCGGGCGATCACGATTATCAACACATCGACCGCGGAAGTCGCGTATTTGTATTTTTCCGAGGAGGCCGAACGCATGAAGCGGCTGGACCAGGCGTTAAAGACCGCCCAGTTTCACATGATTGTCCAAAAAGCCTTGGAGGAGAGGATGAAGGACACAGGAACTTTTGACCTGTTCGATAAAACTATTAATAAAGTGCGGAAACTTAAGCTGGGCGGCTTCCTTCAGGATGTCCAGGAAGGGAAGGATAGTGTGTATGTGCCCGTAGAATTCCAGGATATTCTTCATGATAAAAATGTCAGTGTTATTGCCGTGTTGAAGAAAGATGGTCATGACTGGGTGATTAAGAGTTGGGAATTGACCGCTATTGAAGACCCGGTCCCTCAAGTTGTTCAAGCTTCCAAGTTGGAGTTATCTTCCGTATCAGCCGATCCGTATATCCAATA
>Ga0116157_10004439_pt1 | contig 13106 bp, 12 predicted proteins | sample AD_UKC048_MetaG_FD_89882 | JGI IMG/M metagenome (GOLD analysis project Ga0116157, IMG submission 89882) | Active sludge microbial communities of municipal wastewater-treating anaerobic digesters from USA - AD_UKC048_MetaG | ecosystem: Engineered > Bioreactor > Anaerobic > Digestate | place: USA...
AAGTTGTACAGTTTGGTGTCGAAATGCAGGTGATTGGCGTCCTCCCGTTCGCGGATAAAACTCAGTTGGGGCTTGTCTTTTTGCGGATTGTATTCGATGACTTCGTCTTGCTGCATCCGCAAAAGGTTCTTTTGAAGTAACTCATGCGGAATTTTACAGTACTCAGCCAACTTATTCTCACTAAAACTTACGTAACTGGAAAAAACGCCCTGGTAACTGCGCAAGATGATTTTTAGTACTTTATCCAGTTCACGGTGTTTGAGCTGGTAGTCGTACAGGCGTTCTTTATCGACCTTGATCAGTAGGGTAGAAGGGGTGAAAACCGCTTCGGATAAACTGATCAAGCCTTCCTGCTCCAGGAGTTTTAAACAATTGAAGACTCGAATAACCTCCAGGCTATAGTTTTGAGCAAAAGTAGCGATGTCAAAATCGAAACTTTCGCCCTGCCCGCCGCCCAGTGCCAGCTGGTAAAAACTACCCAGGGCGCGGTACACTTTGCGGGCTTCGTCCAAGCTGGGAAAAGCCTGTTTGTATTGGTATTCCAAACTGCGGCGGTCGTTGCTGTTGTAGAGCAGCACGGCGAACGATTTTTTGCCATCTCGCCCCGCCCGTCCAGCTTCTTGGAAATAGGCTTCGAGGCTATCGGGCAATTCCAGGTGTACCACCGTGCGCACGTCCGGTTTATCGATGCCCATACCAAAGGCGTTGGTGCTGACCATCACCCGGGTGCGTCCGTTTACCCAGGCGTCTTGTTTGGCCGAGCGTTCATCTGGCGTCAAGCCGGCGTGGTAATAATCGGCAGAGATGCGTTTTTTTTGCAAAAGTTGGGCGATCTCCTTGGTGCGACGGCGATTGCGCACATACACCACGCCGCTGCCGGGCACTTTTTGCAGGATCTCGATCAATTGATCTTCCTTGGCTTCGCTTGGCCGGACGATGTAGGCCAAATTGGGCCGGGAAAAACTAGATTGAAATATATTTTGGTTTTTAAATTCCAGTTTCTCCTGTATGTCCTTCACCACTTCGGGGGTTGCGGTAGCCGTAAGTGCCATCACCGGGATTTTGGGGAAATATTCCCGGATTTTGGCAATTTCCAGGTACGGTGGCCGAAAATCGTACCCCCACTGCGAAATACAGTGCGCCTCGTCTACGGCAATGAGGTTGACCTTCATTTGTTTGATGCGGGCGCGAGCCAAGTCGCTCACCAGGCGTTCGGGGGAAAGGTACAGGAACTTGATTTCGCCGTGTACACAGTTGTCCAGCAAGCGGTCGATGTCGCGGTAGGCCATGCCCGCGTAGATGGCCAGGGCGGGAACGCCTTTTTTTTGCAGGTTTTGCACCTGGTCTTTCATCAAGGCAATCAAGGGCGAAATGACAATGCAGATGCCGGGTTGGCACAAGGCGGGCACTTGAAAACAAACCGATTTGCCGCCTCCGGTGGGTAACAAGGCCAAGGTGTCCCTACCATCCAGCACCGACTGGATGATGGCTTCCTGTTGGGGCCGAAATTGGGCGTGCCCCCAGTACTGCTGCAGCACATCAATTGGCTTCATTTCCTGAACGTCTTCCGCCTTTGGCGGCTTATCAAGTAAATATTTCCCCCGCAGGTGGGTGCAAAATTTGCGTGCTAAAAAGTCATCAATTCCCGGTACACCATATCCACCGGCAAGCCCATGATGTTGGTAAAAGTACCCTCAATCCGCGAGATTTTACACAGTCCAATCCATTCCTGGATGGCGTAAGAACCCGCTTTGTCATAAGGTTTATAGCGTTGGACGTAATAGTCAATTTCGGCATCGCTCAGGGGCTCAAAGAGCACATCGGAAATTGCTGAAAACACTCTTTCCTTGTCTTTGGACAACAAACACACGCCCGTAATGACCCGATGCATTTGACCAGAAAGTGTGCGGATCATTTGGCAGGCGTCGGCATAGTCAAGCGGTTTGCCATAAATCACGTTGTTGATGATCACCACGCTGTCGGCAGCCAGGATAATTTCATCCTCCTGAATAAAATCATGGGCGGCAAGCGCTTTTTTACGCGCCAGAAAACCCGCTACTTCTTCAACGGGCATTTCGGGCGGATAGGTTTCTTCAACGTCTTTGGTTTTGACTTCAAACTGAAAACCAGCTTCTTTCAACAGTTGACTGCGCCGGGGAGAGGTGGAAGCCAGGATGATTTTTCGTTCTAAGGGATTCATTTAACATTGTTTACAAAAAACAACAATAATATGCCTGCGAGCATGACCATTTTGGCCAACAAACTGATCCGGTGGTAATCACTTGCTTTGTGGGCTTTTTGCAACAATTGGATGCTGTACGCCAAGGGCAAAACCACGCCAATCATTGCGCCAAGATAAAACCCCTGATTGAAACCGGGCGCTTGTGACAAATATTGCCACAACAACAACCCAATGAGCAATACCGCTATCGCCGTGGCCAACCATTTGGCAGCCTTTTCGCCGGCTACAATGGGGTAGGTGCGGCAAGCTTCGGCAGCATCTCCTTCTTTGTCTTCCAGGTCTTTGACAATTTCGCGAAAAAAGGTGCTGAAGAAAGCAAAACTGAAATACCAGTTGAAAATCGATTGTAGCACAAGGGCACTTTGCGGGGCTTTGGTTTTGAGTTCCCACCAACCCGGCGCTTCAGCCAACCAGACCAGTGCAGCTACACCCAGGCAAAAAAACGCAACCAGCAGATTGCCCGCCAGCGGCAACTTTTTCAAACTTACTGTATAAAAAAACAACAACGCAAAGGAAAGCAGATAAAGGCTGGCCATGTAGATTTGACCGATGCGGAAAGCCAGGTACAAAGAGAGCATCAGCCCTGCAAATCCAAAAATGGCATACAGCCAGGTGCCGATCTGGGCACTAATGGCTACATTGATGACCACCTTGTCCTTGCGATTGAGCATGTCCATCTCACCATCGTACAAATCGTTGAGGATGTAGCCACAGGCAGTCGTAAAAACGGTAGCCAGAACCAGACAAATAAATTCGGTGGTATTGAGACGGGGAGCAATGTCATTTTGCTGAAAGGCTGGCAACAACAAACGGAAATACAGCAGGCATTGAACCAGTGCAACAATCAGTAAATTAGGTAGCCTAATCAAACGAAAAAAGGACATTCGGAGCAATTGTGTGCATGTTAATATAACATCAATACGCACAAATATAATTACTCTTCACTCCATTTTCCTTGCAGACGCAATACTTTTTCGATCACGTCCCGCACGCAGCCTTCACCGCCGTTGTAAGGTGATACATAATTGACAATGGGAAAAAGCTCGGGAGCCGAATTTTTAGGGCAAGTGGCCAATCCTACCCGGCGCAATACGGGATAATCCGGCAGGTCGTCGCCCATGTACAGAATGCCTACGGGGTCGAGTTCGTACTTCTCCACATACTCGTCAAACGCTTCCAATTTGTTGCTGATGCCGGAGTAAATGTCTTTGATGCCCAGGGCTTCGAGTCGCTTTTTAACGCCTTCAGAACGTCCCCCGGTGATGACAGCTATCCTGTATCCTTTATCAATGGCGATGCGCATGGCCAAACCGTCGCGCACACTCATTTTGCGCAGCAATTCGCCACTTTCGGTGATCATGACTTCATTGTTGGTCATCACCCCATCTACATCAAAGATGAAAGTATGGATCGTAGTGAAAATTTCTAGATGATTCATGTGTGTGGGTTAGCGCTCGTTTTGATGTTAGAAAGTTTGCAACGAGAGACTAATTCTGGTTGTCACGCCATTCGTACACCCATTTGGCCTGAATCTGCTCCAGATTGCCTTCACTGCATTCTTCGCGGGTACCCACAAAATTGGGGATTTCCAGTACCCATTCGATCAAATCGGTGAAACGAATGCGGTAAATTTTACCTTCAGCGAATTCATCACCAAAACGTTCGTAGAGCTTCATGGCCACGTCTTCGTGGTCTGTCCAGGTGATGGGGAGATTGTCAAATTGATCAAAAGCCATTATGATGAGGATTTGAAAGCGAGGAATACGGGTTAGTGTTCGTGACCAATGATGCGGCTTTGGTCGGGAATTTCAATTTCGATGTAGGCTTCTCCGTCCAGAATCACACACTGGCAACCCAAACGCGAATTGAGCCGGGGGTTGTGCGCCCGATCGATGAAGTCTTCTTCTTTATCTGAAATTTCTTCCAAATCGTCTTCTCCCCTGTGCACATACACATGGCAGGTGCTGCAAGCACAAACACCACCACAGTTGTGGTTGAGGTGAATGTCGTGGTCTTCGGTTACATCCAGTATAGAGGTTCCTTCAGTCACTCCTTCCACGACAATGGGCTGGGTAATTTTTTTATCTTCAAAAGTAAACTTAACAGTAGCCATTAAAAGCAGTTTTATAAAAACGTGGGCAAAAGTAGTGCTTTGTTGTTTGGTAAACAACTAATGATGGTAAGAGTTTGAATGGTTTTTAGACTTGGTCTAATTAGCCCTTGTTACAAGTCTTGAATTTTGGCGATGATGTTGTTCATTCCGATGGATTGGATGACCATGTTTTCATCGATCAAAATGGAATAAGGGATACTGTAAATTTTAAATTGTTTGATGATCTCATTTTCGTTCCAAGGTTTAAGTTTGTTCAACTCTAGCCAAGTGATTTTGTCTTTTTCGATGGATTTTAACCAGGTATCCCTGGTTTCATCTAGGGAAATGCCGATTAATTTTACTCCTTTTTCTTTCAATAGTTTTTGATGGCCGATCAAATCCCTGTTTTCAACTCGACAAGGAGCACACCAGGAATCCCAAAAATGCAAAATAGTCCAAGTTTTAGCGGTAGAATCAATGCTAACAAGTTTGCCATTGATGTCGGGCAAACTAAACGCACTGATTTTTTTACCAAGCGCGTTTGTTTCCGCGTTTTCGATTTTTTTAAGTAGCCCTTGCCCTGTCTCTGTGGCTTTAATTTTGGGGGATAATTTATCGTAGATTGATCTGGCCAGTACCGAACCATCTTCGCCAATTTCAAGCCTGATCATGAATTCACTCAAAAAGGATTCAGGGTGAGCCGTTACATAATCATCTATACCTTTCCAGATATACATGTAGCGTTTGATTTTGTCTGGTTCTTTTTGCCTCCATTCATTAAGGGAATTGATCCAAGTCAAGTAGTCTTTTGATTCTTCCGATCCTTCAACGGAAAGTGCATGCAATAAGCGGTATTTATTCACATAAAACAAAGCCTTGATGGTGTCACTGGTTAACCAAACGCCTAAACCACCGCGTACTTTGTCCGTATTGATGATGGCCAAACAGGGATGTTCAATGGTGCCTTCGAATACAAACTTACGGTTGATGATCTTGACTGGCTCGTTTGCAAATTTGCTGTTGCCCCAAATCATAATTGTAGCTTCGGTCAAAGAGTCCGCGTCTTTGATTTCTCCTTCCAAGCGAAATTGTTGAGATTGGGCATTGATAAAAACACCTACGAGCAGGAAGGCAGTAGCCAGGGTGCAGCATTTTTTCATGTTAATAAGGTTTAAAATGAACACTTCTAACAATATAGCGTCTTGTTTGTCGGGAAAGTGTTTATCAAGCACTTAATTTTTTATAAACTCTTCGTAAAATTCTTTAGGGCTTTGAATTTTTATTCCTCTAAACTCAGTAAAAGTGAAATCTCTGGAGTTTCCGGTTACGATAACTCTAGCTTTTGCTTCAACAGCCGCTTCTAAAACCCGGTTATCTGGAGCATCAGCGATAATCGCAATTTGTTCTTGCGGATCAACCATAAGCGCGATTTCCTTGATTGATCGAATTAATTTAGAAGCTTTTGCAGCAAAGCCTTTTATCTTTTTGAACTTGTCTCTTTTGACTACTTCTTCATATTCTTTAAGCAATTGTGGAGAGATGCACAATACAACTTCTCCTGCTAGTACCAATTCATCGAATATTTTATATGGATAACTAAATTGACCAATAATCGCGGAAATTAGGACATTGGTGTCAATGACTACCCGATTAGTTTCCATGCCGATAGTTGCTGATTTCCTCGTTGATTTCTTCCAATGACATTTCAGTTAAAGGACTCGCAGCAGCAATTTTATTTACTTCTTCAAATAGCTTTCTGGCCTTAATGTATTTGTCAAAGTATTCCACGTTGGAAACAAAATCCATTGATTTTAGCAATTCCATCAACAGCTTTGCTTTTCCAGGCTCATTAAGTTTTACAACAATGGTATCCATGCCTTGCTTTTTTTCAAAAATACAGGAATTTTAGGGAAAATACAAAAGATTGTTTGAAGCAATCAATGCGCAAAATCCACCTCGTAATTCCCCTTAATCCGTTCCATCGGCGGATTGTAATACCCGTACTTGATCTCCGGAAACTCCTCTTTGATCAATTCCATCAACTGCTTGACACCCAGTACATCACCCGTATCCGGTAAATTGATGCGCCCAAGGTACCAATCGGGATCGATGTTGAAATTGCGCCACTGGATCATTTTCACCCCCGTGTCTTTGATGAACGCACGCAGGGCTTCGTATTCTTCCACGGAATCGGTCTGGCCGGGGAAAACGAAGTAGTTAATGCTTGTCCAGCCGCCGTAGCTATTGACAATTTTGATGCATTCGGCCAGCGCGTCGAAGTCGTAATTATTGGGGCGGTAGTAAGGCATGTACACGTTGCGTTGCAGTGAGTTGGTGCTCACGCGGATGCTGTTGAGGCCTACTTTGCAGAGTGCTTCAACGGCGTCGGGTTTGCTGCCGTTGGTATTGATGTTGATCGAACCTTTGTCTGTGAATTTCCGGATTTCGATGATGGCCTCCCGAATGGTTTCCCACATCAACAGGGGTTCCCCTTCACAACCTTGCCCAAAACTGATCAGTGGATATGGCGCAGATTCCAGGTGCGGTACCGTAAATTCAATGATTTCCTGCGGGGTGGGTTTGAACTGCAAACGATCCTGGTTGGACACCACGGTTTCGTCCTCGGGTTGCTCCGAAATACAGCCGATGCAGTTGGCATTACAGGCTGGTGAAACAGGCACCGGGCATTCCCAGCGGCCCATGAAGTAGTTGCGGGCAGCGGGGCAGGTATAAGTCAGGGCGCAGTTTTCGGCCAAATGTTCCACCAAACGGTTGTGCGGATAGGCCTGGCGCAGTTCTTTGACCCCTTGTACCACAATTTCGTGGTCAAAACCCGCACATTCCTGCCGAATATCTTGCTCCACGCGTACAGCAGGCACCATGAACTTGCCGCGGTACCAACCTACGGCGGTATAACAAAATAAGGAAAGAATTGGTGCTTCGGGCTGGTTTTCGTAAGCGGCCAAATACAAACCGGTATGCGCGGGAGGCACAAATGCTGCTACCGCAAAACCGAGATCACACAGCCGCATTTCGCCCGTTTTGACGTCAATCCCCAAAGGAATGCGGTTGGGCAGGTTGTACAAGGAACCACCCTCGGGCAACTCAATCCAGTCCTCATCGGGAATGGGGTCGCAATACCATCCCGAGCGGCCTACGGCATACAAGCTTTTGTCCTCAAAAACATTCCCTTCTGCATCAGCATAAAGCACGTATGGCGAGTGCTTGAGTATCATATGGTGTGGTTTAAGGAGACAAAGGTAAGGGTTTACAGTGTAATTTTAAGCAATGAGCTGAGTCAAAGAAATTTCACCCCATTACTCCGTGAGCTTATGCGCTTAATAAAAACACCCCCCTTTACCAACACCTCAGCATCAACCCCTTAAAAATCCCCTCCCCATTCCCCCATTTTCCGTATTTTTATCCAAAGTACCGCATATTATGAGAAAATACCCCTTGAACATCAACACCGGTCAACCTGCCCACATCCGCGTTTTCCGTTGCATCAGTTTATGGGCAATGTTATGCTGGGCCTTCCAACTGTCCGCACAAGACCCGCTCGTGCGCGTCACCGAAGACCTCAAACAAAACGTAGTTGCCGTCACCGTGAAATTTGACGACAATTCCGAAGAAAAAGGGTTTGGGTTCATCACAGGTGAAAAAGAGGGACAACTCTACCTCGTCACCGCTGGGCATGTGGTACATGGCAAATTGCCCAAAAATCCGGTTAAAATACAAGTGAAGTTTATATCCAGTCTTCGCCAATTCAGCGCTGAAGAAGAAAGTTGGTTTGAAGCCGATGACCTGTCTTTACTGACCCTTCCCAAGCCCAATGGGATACAATGGCAGCGCAAATTTGCCCATTTTCACCCCCATGCCTACCAAAGTGTACGGTTCATTGGTAAAAACGGCGACTGGGTCAGTCCGGGCGCGGGTGAGATCTCCCGCATCAACAGCACCCGGATTGAATTTACAACGCAGAGCATGGAACTGGGGACTTCTGGTGCACCCCTGCTGAGCGAAAGTGGCATCATTGGACTGGTTTTGGATGACGAAAGAACGTCCTCTCGGGCGTTGAGCCTCACGCGGATTCGCGAATTGATTGGTAGCGCCAACTTTCCCTATTTTATGGCCGAATTGTACAAAAGTGAGTTGACCAACGTGGAAGGGATGGTCTTCGTGAAAGGAGGCACATTTACCATGGGCTGTACCCCGGAGCAAGGCAATGATTGTGAAGACGATGAAAAACCCGCCCATCGGGTGACCCTCAACGATTTTTACATGGGCAAATATGAAGTGACAGTGCTAGCTTTTAAAGAATTTGTGGAGGCCAGTGGCTATAAAACGGATGCCGAAAAAGAGGGCTGGAGTTATATTTGGGACAATGGTTTTGTAAAAAAAATAGGAATAAACTGGAGGCATGATGCTTCTGGAAAAATTCATCAAATTTCAGCCTACAACCATCCCGTCATTCATGTGAGTTGGAATGACGCAGTCGCCTATTGCCAATGGCTGGCGACGAAAACGGGCAAAAAAATCCGTTTGCCCACCGAGGCCGAATGGGAATACGCGGCAAGAGGAGGACATTTGAGCCGGGGACACAAACATGCGGGCAGCAACAACCTGGCCGAAGTAGCCTGGTTCTACGCGCCCCCTACATCAGACCTTAATACGCACCTTGTGGGTCTCTTACAGCCCAATGAATTGGGTTTGTACGACTTAAATGGCAACGTATTTGAGTATTGTGAGGACTGGTATGGAAACTATTCCAGTTTAGCCAGCAGCAACCCCAAGGGCGCATCATCAGGTACCCATCGAGTGATACGCGGAGGTTCCTGGCTGCACGAGGCTGAAAAATGCCGGACAAGCAGCCGATTTAATGCCGGGGTGTCTGATCGGTATTTTCATTTTGGGTTTCGGGTGGTGTATTAGCAAGACTCTCTTTAATGTAATACTTTTTGACGCAGCTGCGCTGCTTATTTTTTTACCACGACGGAACGACGACACGACGATAGCTACCGCTTTAACCTGACGCGATGCGTCGTGTCCATTGAGCGCGTAGCGCGAAAAAACGTCGTTTCGTCGTGCCGTCGTGGTAAAAAAAATTTGGCGAAGCCAAATCAAAAAAACGTTGTGTTTATGTGCATAATGCGAATAATGGGTTCTATCTAAAGCGGCATCTCTTCTATATCTTCCTCCGCCCACATCACCACTTTTCCATTCCGCACCCGTACCCATTTCCACGAAAAGGCCTGCCCCTTCAAAGTCTCAAATCGGAGCTTCCAATATGGATAATCCGTTGAATCGGCGGCCAGGCCTTTTTGCCAGTCCCAATTGCCCAGGATCGGTAAACTACCGACCACGTACAGTTCTTCCCCAAATTCAGCGGGGACGTGCATGCTCAGCTCTATTGTCGTGGTACCCGTTGATTCCAGGCTCAGGGCAGGTTTTAACCAATACACTCCATAAGAGCCAATCGACAGATGATCATTGATAAAGCTCATACTTTGTTCGCGCAGAGCGTCCACGTACACCCCATTTTGCCATTCTGGCGGCAAGAGGCTGATGCTCATGCGTTGGGGGGTACGACTCAGGTTGGCTACGAGCAGCATTTTCTGCCCCTGATAATTCCGCTCACAAACAAAGAGGCTGTCACTATCCGGCAAAATGATGCGATCCACCGAACGACTGTGCAGGGCTGGCGACTGCCTGCGCACCGCAATGTAGCGCTGGTGCATGGAAAAAATCCGCGCTTCCGGGGTGCCTGCCTCGTGGATGCGGGCAGCCTTGGTCCAGTTCATCGGTGGGCGGTGTACCCAACGGTTGTCGCCCGCTTTCAGGGGGTCGAGCAAATAGGCGTAATCATTCAGCTGCCCGATTTCATCTCCGGAGAAAATCAGGGGGATACCGCGCATGAAAAAGATGACCCCGTTGAGCACTTCCAGGCGTTTGATGGCCAGGTCAATTTTTTGCGGATCGGCTTCCACCAGTGCTTTTTGCAAACCCGTCAGCGCGGCAGCGGTGCCCGAAGTGCGTGCCTCGCCCGTTTGACGGTCGCGTTGGAAAATATACCCTTCGGAATAGCTGTGCGGCAAAACGCCCGAGTAAAAATCGCTGCAATAATTGCGCGTGCCCCGCCCGCTTTGGCCTACAGCGGCGGCATTTTCATCCGAAATGCCCCAACCAATGTCATCGTGGCAGCGGATGTAGTTGATCCAGGTGGCCTCTTTGGGGATGGCGGGCAATCGCGAAAGGGTGCTGCGCAACAAATGGGTGTTTTCTGAGGCCAGGGCTTGCCACAGGTGGTTCATCAAGGTGGCGTTGTAGCCAATTTCACATACCTTGCCTTCCAGACCACCACTGCCCAGGTAGCGAATGATGTCTTCAGGCGCGACAATGGCTTCCGATTTAAACAATAAGCCCGGTGCGACCATACGCACCAGCGCGCGGTAAGCCGCCAGGATATGGATGGCTTCCTGCTGGTTTTGGCAGTTGGTGCCCAGGTTTTTCCACAAGAAAGGGACGGCATCGAGACGGAGGATGTCAATCCCGACGTTGGCCAGGAAAAGCATCTCTTCCAGCATGGCTTCAAACACGGCGGGGTTGCGGTAGTTGAGGTCCCACTGGAAGTCGTAGAAGGTTGTCCAGGCCCATTTTTGGATTTCAGGTTGCCAGGTAAAGTTGCCGGGTGCAAAATCGGGGAATACCTCAGGTAGGCTGCGCTCGTAAGCATCGGGCAAGCTACGGTCGTCGAATAGGAGGTAAAAATCTTGGTAATGTTGATCGCCGCTGAGTGCCGCTTGCGCCCATTGGTGTTCGCGGGCGGTATGGTTCATCACGTAGTCAATCACCAGCAGCATCCCTTTTTCGTGCAGCAGCGTGGCCAAATCGCGCAGCTGTTCCATCGTGCCCAAGCGTTCATTGACCGTGCGGTAGTCTGCTACGGCATAACCGCCATCGTTAGGGCCATTGCGGGGTTTGAGCAAGGGCATCAGGTGCAGGTAGGTGATCCCGAGTTCTTTGAAATAATCGATGTGCTCAATAACGCCCTGTAGGTTGCCAGCAAAAAGATCGACATACAGCATCATGCCTACCTGGTCGGGTTGTTGAAACCAATCGGCTTTCCATTCCCGGTCCGAATCGAGGATTTTTAGTGCAGGGGAACGATCTCGGTCAACCTGGCTGATGATGTCCATCAAACGCTGAATGCGCTCAGGACCAGCATCAGGATACAATACACGGTAGCTGCGCAAAAAGTCGTCCATATACAGGTGACTTCTGCGCTCAATTGTTTTTGCTTGTTTCATACATTATAAAAAAAAAACAGTAGTACAACGCCTTGGAGCAAAACAAAAATATTTAGACAAGCTCTTAGGCGTTTCACAACTTTTGGATAATTGCGGTTACCTGTTGTTTGGACATTCCTGGCTTAACCAAAGGGTGGTAAAGTAGTTTAATGACCATGGTGTCAACTGCGGCATAAGTGTTGGTGCAGGTCCAGCTTTGCTGGAAGATGCTGTCCGAAAACTGACCTGAATCCTGCATGATGCCCAGCGACTGGGTCAACTCTTCCCGCAACAGGTGCCGCTGACAGTTTACCCCCTGGGTGCGTTGGGTATCTACAAACACATTTCCTCGAATCAGTTCACTTTGATTGTTCCAGTATATCCAAAATAAGCCGAAATTGTTTTTGATCACGTTTTGGGTAGCTGGTTCGTAATCGCGCACAAAAACGTCAGCATTGCCACAATACAACACCAAATTTGACTCTGCTCGTGTGTTAACCCTGCGTATTGAGATGGTTTCAATGAGGTCATTCAGCTCGGCAATGACGAGGTTCAATTCCTGGTTTAGTTCCTGGTATGTACTGTCGGCCATAAAAATTTTGACTTCAGAAGTCCATTTGCGAATCACCGGGCTGGCACCGCCAAATTCAGTGCCAAAAGCAATGCTCAAAAAATAGAGCTGCGCTTCGCTGAGCTCATTTCCAAGCGGCTTAGGGTCATCCTTTAACGTAATGCAGGAGCTGACCAGCAAAATTAACCAGAGGATGGAATAGTGAAAAGCCTTTTTCAACATTTGGGTGCGGAATTTTCTTTGGCAAATTTATTGATTTAGTGCACTTTTCAAATTATTCTCCGAAAAACCTTTTACAATAAGCGCAAATATTTTTGGCGCATTGTAGCTTTGTACCACAACAACGCAACAGCAAACCCGATATGAACCACCGTTTACCCGCCGAATGGGAACCGCAAAGTGCCGTACAATTTACTTTTCCACACGCTGAAACTGATTGGGTGGACATCCTGGATGAGGTTTTGCCTTGTTTTGTGGAAGCCATCGAAATCATCAGCCAGCATGAAAAAGTGTTGGTGGTTTGTAAAAACAAGATTGAAGTAAAAACATTGTTGCATAATGCTGTGCAGGAAAACCTTATTCTGGTAGAATGCCCCAGCAACGACACCTGGGCGCGCGACCACGGAGGAATCACCATCCTGGAAAACGGGCACCCTGTGATACTGGATTTTGTATTCAATGGCTGGGGACTAAAATTTCCTGCTAACCTCGACAACCTGATCACGGGGCGACTGCACGCGCAAGGCGTGTTTAAAGCACCACTGCGCCACGGCGGACTGGCACTGGAAGGAGGGGCCCTGGAAAGTGACGGAGCGGGTACCCTCATGACTACGACAGAATGTTTGTTGTCGCCCAACCGCAATCCACACCTGAGCAAGGCCGAAGTGGAGGGGAAATTGAAAGACCTTTTTGGCT
>Ga0116157_10004448_pt1 | contig 13088 bp, 10 predicted proteins | sample AD_UKC048_MetaG_FD_89882 | JGI IMG/M metagenome (GOLD analysis project Ga0116157, IMG submission 89882) | Active sludge microbial communities of municipal wastewater-treating anaerobic digesters from USA - AD_UKC048_MetaG | ecosystem: Engineered > Bioreactor > Anaerobic > Digestate | place: USA...
GCCATGGCGATGGAGGCGGTGGGGCGTGCAGCAGGCTCGGTGGTGGTTGAGGTGCGGCGTCAGTTTGAAGACGGCGCCATCATGGCCGGCCGACGCAAGCCCGACTACAGCGCTGCGGTCGACATGTTGACCACTGCAGCCATCAAGGAAATGATCGTTCCGTCGTTGCTGCCTGTTGTGGTGCCGATCGTGGTCGGTCTCACGCTGGGCGCGGCAGCTCTTGGTGGCTTGTTGATGGGCACGATCGTGACCGGCCTGTTTGTTGCGATCTCGATGTGCACCGGTGGTGGTGCCTGGGACAACGCGAAGAAGTACATCGAAGACGGCCACTTCGGCGGCAAGGGCAGCGACACCCACAAGGCAGCAGTCACCGGTGACACGGTGGGTGATCCCTACAAGGACACGGCTGGCCCGGCCATCAATCCGCTGATCAAGATCATCAACATCGTGGCACTGCTGATCGTGCCGTTGCTCCCGATGTCCGGTGTCGGTACCCAGGATGCGTCCAAGGCGCACGACGTTCCTGTGTCTGCCGCTGCTCCAGTGGCAGCCGCTGTTGATGGCGCATCGTTCAAGGTCGAAGGTGGGGTGGTGAAGTTCTTCTTCGCCACAGGCAAGGCAGAACTCGCCACTGGTGCTACAGCAGCACTGAGCGATGTCATCAAGGGCGTTGCCGATGGCAAGAAGGCCGTTGTGAGCGGGTTTACCGATGCCAGCGGTGATGCCGACAAGAATGCTGAACTGGCCAAGCAGCGCGCTCTTGCCGTGCGCGACGCATTGATTGCGGCGGGCGTCAGCGAGGACAAGATTGAACTGAAGAAGCCCGAGCAGACCACTGCCGATGGTGATCCTGCTGCGGCTCGCCGGGTCGAGGTCGGCTTGGAGTAGGTTGATTGCGGCCGTTCCTGAGGCCGTATTTTTTCCCGCTCGATTTGGATGGGATCGAATGCGGAGGGTCGAGGCGAGTTACCGCGGCCCTACCGCAATTTCGAAGATCAGGGCGAAGGCAATCTCACGCCCAGTCGCCGCAGCAGTGCGCAGTAGATCGCTCGCGCATTCAAAGCTCTCAGCACCAGCAATTTGCAATCACGAGAGGCTTGCGGATTCATGGCATCGGATGCTAGGGATCCGCCACCCCGGAATGTCTAGGGATATCGCCGTGTTGACACGGTCGTAAAAATTACCCGTTGGTCCAAAAAAAACTGAATGGTTTTGTTTGGCCCGCGACCGGGGGCGGCTGAGGTGAGGTCGTTTTCGGCCATCATGTCGCCCCCAAACAGCGACAGAGGCAACTGATGGACCCCTACGATCATGACCTCGAGCGTGGTGTGCGCAATCGCCGACGCATGCTGGGAGATGCCTGGGTGGACAAGTCGGTCGCGAATGCAAACGCCTTCAACGCCGACTTTCAGAACTTCATCACCCGCTACGCCTGGCATGAGGTCTGGGGTCGGCCTGGGCTCGATGTGAAGACCCGTCGCATCATCGTGATGACGATCACCGCGTCGCTCGGAAGATGGGAGGAGTACGAGCTTCACCTGAGGGCTGCACTCACCGGAGGTGGCATCCCTGGAGTAGAAGGCTCGGGTCATGCCGACACGCGCCTGAGCCCGGATGAAGTCAAGGAAGTGCTGATGCAGACAGCGATCTATGCGGGCGTGCCGGCCGCCAACACCGGGATGTCGATCGCTGCCCGGCTGCTGCGCGAACTCGGCCATGAGTTGCCGCCGCAACCCGCGACCGAGGTCGAGAACCCGGGTACCGGTCGCTCGTACCGCAGCTCGGGCATGCCGGCGCTGCATTACACGGTGCGGGAAGCCCGTCACCACGGTGCGCCGGAACACACCGTGGTGCTGAGCCATGCGCTCGGCGCAGACGTGAGCATGTGGGATGACCTGGCGAATGCCCTTGCAGCCGACAGCCGTGTGGTCTGCTTCGACCACCGAGGGCATGGCGATTCGGACGCACCCGGAGGTGTGGTCACCATGGCCGAACTGGCCGATGGCGCGGAGCGCCTGCTCGCCGAACTCGACACTCGCTATGCCACCGGACCCGTTGTCTGGATCGGTCTTTCGCTGGGCGGCATGGTGGGCCAGGAGCTGGCGCTGCGTCATCCGCATCGCATCGCGGCGCTGGTCATAGCCAATGCCTGCGCCGGTTACTCCGCCGAGGGACGCGCTCAGTGGCAGCAGCGCATCGACACCATCGAGGCGCAAGGACTCGAGGCCGTGGCCGACGCCACGATGCAGCGCTGGTTCAGTGAGGGCTTTCGATCGTCTCAGGCGCCTACGGTTGCACGATGGCGCAGGCGCGTGGTCAGCACGCCGCAGGCCGGGTATGTAGGCGCTTGCCATGCGGTGAAGAACCATGACGCCCTGGAGCGATTGCCCGGGATCAGCATGCCGACGCTGGTGATTGCCGGCGGCGCGGATCAGGGGACGCCGGTCCCGATGCTGCAGGCCATCGCCGATACTGTTCCACAAGCGCAGTTCGTCGTGATTGAGGGTGTGGCGCACCTGAGCGCGCTGGAGGCGCCGGCTGCCTTCGAAGCAGCAGTCAGGACACTGTTGGCGCGGGTCTGAACCGGGGAATGCGGAAGGGGCTCAAGTCCGGAGAGTTTCGCGCCGATATCGGAGCCAACGCGGGTCACGCATCGTTCGAAGCGTGCCGATCCACCAGCGTTTGGCAGGCAGATCCGACACATGGCCACCGACGACCCCCTCTCTTTCCGCATCCTGCTTTATCGCTACCTGTTCTTCGGGTGGCTCTTCCAGGATGTGAACCGTGGCAACGTGTTCGAGCGCTCGGCGGCCTGGCGCCATAACCTCGACCGAGCCCCTTGGCTGGTGACCTATCTGCGCCGATGGATTGCTCTGGGCATCGTTTCGTTTGCACTGGGCATGCTGGTCGAACACGGGCTCTGTGCGCAGGCACTGTCGGCGTTCTTCTATGTGCCCAGCGTGCTCAGTGTCGTCGTCAACGGTGTGATCGGCGTGCTGATCGCCGCCTTCAAGCTGCTGCCTGCGCCGTTCTGAGCGTTCTCAGGCGCGCCATTCCCTCGCTGCGCTCAAGCCCGACTGCACGGCGCCCTCCAGGGTGGACGGGTAGGGTCCTTCGACGTAATCGCCCGCGGCCAGCAGGCCTTGAGCGACTCTCTGTGGCGGCCTGTGAAGGTCTGGTGTGCAGCGGAACGTCGCCCGTTTCTCGTTGAAGACGCGCAATGTCTGCAGCTTGGCCTTGAGGTGCGGTCCCAACTGTCTGCGTGCCTGATCGAACGTGGCCTCTGCCGTGGCTTCGGTGCCTGCCTCGACCCAATGCTGTGCTGCGCTGATCACGAAGCTGAACAGACCGTGCCGGCCATTCAGCCATCCGTGATCGAAAACAAACTGTGCCGGTCCGTCGTTGCCGCTCGAATGCAGCAATGTCATCGGCTGAGGCAGTCGTGTTCCGGCACACAGCGCATAGACGGTGACGATCGGCTCGTAGCGAAAACTCGCGGCGAGATCGGCCCACTGCGGCGCATGTGGCTGGGCAAGTCGCGCAGCTTCGCTGGCTGTGCAGGCCAACACGACCCCGTCGAAGTGAATGTCATCGACTCGCCACCCAGCTCCGTCGGGATCGATTGCCATGACCCGTCGCGACGTCAGGACTTGCGCTCCCTGTTGCGTCAACCAGCGTGCAGCCGGCGCAGGCAACAGATCGCCGAGTGGCTGTCGCGGCAGCAGCAGATCGGCCGAACCCCGGCCGGAGAACATCGCATCGCGCAGCACGCGCAGGAAGACTCGCCCACTGGCGTGCATTGAAGGCGTGTTGAGCGCCGCGACACACAAGGGCTCGATCAGGTCGCGCAGTACCGAGGTGGGTAGCGCACGGCACAACTCGCCGACAGTCAGACTGGAATCGCAGTCGAAGCCGGCCGCCGCCCACTGGAGCGCCTTCGTCAGCAGCGCAACCCGCTCACGCCATTTCCAGCCCGTGTGCGACAGCACTCCAAGCGCGAATGCGGGGACAGCCGGACCTCGGGCAAGTCGCAGTCCGGTCCCCTGGGAGTCCACCAGCGCCAGCGGGCTTCTCAAGAAGGCCGCATGGGGGTCGACATCGACCTCCCGCATCAGGCGCAGCGTCTCGCGGTAAGCCCCGATGAGTATGTGCTGACCGTTGTCCAGGACCGGTTCACCGGTGTCGACGCTGCGCGCTCTTCCACCGGGTGCCGGTGCCATCTCGAAGAGCGTCACGTCGTGACCTCGTCGTGTCGCCTCGACAGCGGCCGCGAGCCCGGCCCAGCCCCCGCCGACGATGGCGAGGCTCGAGTTCGACTTGCGCTCCAATCAGCGACCCTGCCAGTGCGTGCGAACGGCGATCCACAGCTTGCGTAACGGCGTCAACGAGGTGCGCTGGTGCAGCACCTGGAATCCACCGATTTCGATCTCGCGCAGCAGGGATCGGTAGATGTTTGCCATCATCAGCCCCGGCTTCTGCGCCAGCCGATCGACTTCCGGAAGCAATGCCATCGCCTCGTCGTAAGTCTGATGCGCGCGTTCGGCCTGGAAGCGCATCAACGCGGAGAAGCGGTCGCTGTAGCCGTATGGCGCGGTGCGCAGCAGCAACTCGCTGGCTTTCACATCGAAACGCTGCAGTTCAGAGACCGGCAGGTAGATGCGGCCGCGGCGGGCGTCGTCACCCACGTCTCGGATGATGTTGGTGAGTTGCATCGCCAGACCGAGCCGGTGCGCATATTGAACGGTCGCTTCGCTCGATCGGCCGAATATGTTGGCCGCTACCTCGCCGACCACCCCGGCCACCAGATGGCAGTAGCGGGACAGGCCCGGAAAATCCAGAAAGCGCGTTTGCTCCAGGTCGATCTGGCAGCCGTCGATCACCGCCTGGAGATGGCTTGCCTGGATGGCAAAGGTGGCGCTGTGCGGCATCAGCGCCTTCATGACCGGGTGACTGGGCTGGCCGGCGTAGGCACTTGCCACCTCGCTGCGCCACCACGCGAGCTTGGAGGCCGCCACGCCGGCATCCGTCGTTTCGTCCACCACATCGTCGACCTCTCGACAGAACGCATAGAAGGCAGTGATCGCCGCGCGGCGCGCCGGTGGCAGGAAGAGGAAGGCGTAGTAGAAGCTGGAGCCGCTCCTGGCGGCCTTGTCCTGTACGTACTGTTCTGGTGTCATGCGGTCTCGCGGGTGAGTGAGCCGACCGGGCGACGCATTCGCAACGCACGCCAAAGCAGGGCAGGGGCGTCTCCTTTGCCGATGTGCGGCCGCCGTAGCAGCGTGGCGTAATCCATGGCTTCGATCTTGTCGGCGATGCGCAGCCCGCCCTGGACAACCAGCCGCAGTTCCCATCCGGCCCGGCCTGGCACCGCATGGACGAGGGGCGCTCCCTGCAGCATGAGAGTCCGGGCCCAGTGCGTGACCGAAGCGATCAGGCGGTGAACTTCGGCGCTGTCTCGCCGGTCGAGCAGCGTCTGCGCATCGACACCATGCGCTGCTGCGTCGCTCAGGGGCATGTACAGGCGATTTCGCGGTGTGTCGATGCTCAGGTCCTGCCAGAAATTGATCAATTGCAGCGCACTGCAGATCGCATCCGATTGAACCCGCGAAGCGTTGTCGCGCACGCCGTAGAGGTGCAGCAGAAGGCGCCCGACCGGGTTGGCCGAGCGGCTGCAGTAGTCAAGCAATTCAGCGCGGTCAGCGTACCGGGTTTTCACCACGTCCTGTTCGAATGCGCTGAGCAGGTCTGCCAGCATCGACAACGGAAGGTCGTGCTCGTCCATGGCCCGCGCCAGCGGTGTGAAGACCGCAGCCCAGCGGGGGGAGGGCGCATGGTGGGCTGCGACTGCATTCAGATCCGCCCGGTAGGCAGCAAGATCGGCCAGGCGTTGCGCAGCGCTGGCGTCGCCTTCGTCCGCCAGATCGTCCGCCGTTCGCGCGAACCAGTAAATAGCCCCGACCGAGGCGCGCAGAGCCGGGGGACACAACCAGGAAGCGACAGGAAAATTTTCGTAGTGATCAACGCTCACGGCGCGCATTGTCCATGCATCGTTGCGTGAAGTCGTTTCCAGCGGAAGCCGGCGCGGTTAAACTCGCGGGCTTTCTGCGGTGCGCAGAATTCCGTTTGATAGAAGCGCGTGCTCCTGTCGTTTGAATTGGCCCCGCGCGGGTGGCGAAATTGGTAGACGCACCAGGTTTAGGTCCTGACGCCAGCAATGGTGTGCGGGTTCGAGTCCCGCCCCGCGCACCAGCCACAGCAATCAGCAACGTCTACATAAGGTCTCTTGATCATGGCAGTGACTGTCGAAACCCTTGAAAAGCTCGAACGGCGTATCACGCTGACCCTGTCCGCCGAGACGATTCAGAGCGAGATTTCCAATCGGCTGAAGAAGCTGTCGCGGACCGTGAAGGCTGACGGCTTCCGCCCCGGCAAGGTGCCGATGAGCGTGGTGGCCCAGCGCTACGGCTACTCGGTTCAGAACGAGGTGATGAACGACCAGATCGGGCAGGCATTCGCCGATGCGGCCAACGAGGCCAAGCTGCGGGTCGCCGGAGCGCCCCGCATCACCGAAAAGGAAGGCGCGGAATCGGGCACCATGATGTTCGACGCAGTCTTCGAGGTCTTCCCCGAGGTGAAGATCGGCAGCCTCGAAGGCGTGGAGGTTGAGCGATATCACACCGACATCACCGAAGCCGCCATCGATCGCACGATCGACATCCTGCGCAAGCAGCGTCGCACATTCGCGCCGCGCCCTGCAGGCGAACCAGCGGTCGAGACGGATCGCGTGACGATCGACTTCGAGGGCAAGTTCGATGGAGTGCCTTTTGAAGGCGGGACGGCGCAGGGCTTCCAGTTCGTGATTGGCGAAGGCCAGATGCTCGAGACGTTCGACCTCGCGGTGCGTGGCATGAAGGTGGGCGAATCGAAGACCTTCCCGCTGCGCTTCCCGGACGATTACCAGAACAAGGAAGCAGCCGGCAAGGAGGCCGACTTCCTTGTCACGGTCAACGCGATCGAGGTCCAGCAACTGCCCGAGTTGACCGACATGTTCGCGCGCAGTCTGGGTATCCTGGACGGATCCATGGAAAGCCTGCGCAAGGACGTCCGCAGCAACCTCGAGCGCGAGGTGAAGGCTCGCGTGATGACGCGCAACAAGGGCTCGGTGATGGAGGTCCTGCTCAAGAACAGCGAACTGGATGTTCCAGCCGCCTTGGTCGACGACGAGGCCAAGCGGCTGGTCGAATCGACGATTGCCGACATGAAGCAGCGCGGCGCCAAGGACATGGACAAGGCACAGATCCCGACCAAGATATTCCAGCCCCAGGCTGAGCGTCGTGTCCGCCTGGGCCTGGTGGTGAGCGAACTGGTTCGTGCCAACAACCTTCAGGCCAAGCCCGAGCAGTTGCAGGCATATATCGAGGAGATGGCACAGAGTTACGAGAAGCCCTCCGAAGTCGTCAGCTGGTATCTGGGCGACAAGCAGCGGATGGCGGATGTCGAGGTGGTCGTGGTCGAGAACAATGTCGCCGAATTCGTGATGTCACGCGGCAAGGCGATCGACAAGGACGTTCCATTCGACGAGTTGATGGCGTCCTGATCGCCTTCGGCCTGCGCGCAGGGGCACCGAGCCGCACAGGCCGGTGCCCCTGCGCATTTCCACACCCCCATCGGGATCGCGTTGTGACGACATAATTCGCTCTCGTCTTCCCGCTGGCATGGGCCGCAGAGATAAGCCAGAGAACGATAACTAGGACATCACGCATGAGCGCAATTCACACGCAAGGCCTGGGCATGGTCCCGATGGTCATCGAGCAATCCGGCCGCGGCGAACGCGCCTACGACATCTACTCGCGCCTGCTGCGGGAGCGGGTGATCTTTCTGGTCGGTCCGGTCAACGATCAATCCGCCAACGTTGTTGTCGCGCAACTGCTTTTCCTGGAAAGCGAGAACCCGGACAAGGACATTTCCTTCTACATCAATTCGCCTGGCGGCTCGGTCAGCGCCGGCATGTCGATCTTCGACACCATGCAGTTCATCAAGCCAGACGTCTCCACGCTTTGCATGGGCATCGCCGCGAGCATGGGTGCCTTCCTGCTGGCTGCCGGTGCCAAGGGCAAGCGGTTCGCCTTGCCGAATTCCCGGGTGATGATCCATCAGCCTTCGGGCGGTGCGCAGGGACAGGCAACGGACATCGAGATCCAGGCCCGCGAAATCCTCAAGCTGCGCGAGAGCCTGAACGGCATCCTGGCTGACCGCACCGGACAGCCGCTTGAAAAGATCCGCGCCGATTCGGAGCGCGATTACTTCATGTCGTCGGAAGAAGCCAAGGACTATGGGTTGATCGACCAGGTGATTTCCAAGCGGTCCTGACGCGCTGAAGCGTTCGATCAGCGTATTCAACGGGGCCTTTCTTCACGGCAAGGCCCCGTTTCCTTTTGTTCTATTATTCAGACAGCACTTTCGCTGACCGGTGGCACATTTCCATGGCCGACAAAAAAGGCTCTTCGAGCGAAAAAGTCCTGTATTGCTCCTTCTGCGGCAAGAGCCAGCACGAGGTCAAGAAGCTCATTGCAGGCCCCTCGGTTTTCATCTGCGATGAGTGCATCGAGCTTTGCAACGACATCATCCGCGACGAGGTTCCGGCTGAAAGTGCGGATGCCAAGGCGACCAAGTCCGATCTGCCCGTCCCGAGCGAAATCAAGGCCAGCCTGGACCAGTACGTGATTGGTCAGGAACCAGCCAAACGCACCTTGGCGGTGGCGGTCTACAACCATTACAAGCGGCTCAAGCACATGAGCCGCAACAAGGACGACGTCGAGTTGTCCAAGAGCAATATCCTGTTGATCGGCCCGACCGGGTCCGGCAAGACGTTGTTGGCGCAGACGCTTGCGCGTCTGCTCAATGTGCCGTTCGTGATTGCAGACGCGACCACGCTGACCGAAGCGGGCTATGTGGGTGAGGATGTCGAGAACATCATTCAGAAGCTCCTGCAGAACTGCAATTACGACGTCGAGAAGGCACAGCGCGGCATCGTCTATATCGACGAGATCGACAAGATCTCGCGGAAGGCCGATAACCCTTCGATCACGCGTGACGTGTCCGGAGAAGGCGTGCAGCAGGCCTTGCTCAAGTTGGTGGAGGGCACGATGGCCAGCGTGCCGCCGCAGGGCGGGCGCAAGCATCCGAACCAGGATTTCCTGCAGATCGACACCACGAACATCCTGTTCATCTGCGGCGGTGCCTTCGACGGCCTTGAAAAGGTCATCCAGAACCGGTCCGAGAAGTCTGGTATCGGGTTTGGTGCCAACGTGAAGAGCAAGGTCGATCGCAAGGTCAGCGAGGTTTTCCGAGAAGCCGAGCCCGAGGATCTGATCAAGTTCGGTCTCATACCTGAACTCGTCGGACGACTGCCGGTGATGGCTACTCTTGGCGAATTGACTGAAGACGCTCTGGTTCAGATCCTGACGGAGCCCAAGAACGCCTTGATCAAGCAGTACCAGAAGCTCTTCAGCATGGACGGCGTCGAACTGGAGATCCGGCCATCGGCGCTTACTGCGATCGCACGCAAGGCCCTGGCTCGAAAGACGGGAGCTCGCGGATTGCGCTCGATCATGGAGCAATCGCTCAACGACACGATGTTCGAACTGCCTTCGTTCGAGGGTGTCGTGAAAGTCGTTCTGGACGAGCACACCATCGAAGACGAAGCCAAACCTCTGCTCGTCTATCGCGAGCAAGCCAAGGCCAGCGCCTGAACTACCGGTCTGCCGCGCAGGTGACTTCCCCTCGCACGGCTCCTTGCAATCAAAAACTCAAGCCCTAGATAGGCTTGAGAAAGAGAGGTTTCCATGTCCGGACATCCTGTACTCCCCGCTGAGCCCATCACGCTGCCGTTGCTGCCCCTGCGAGATGTGGTGGTGTTTCCCCACATGGTGATTCCGCTGTTCGTCGGGCGCCCGAAGTCGATCAAGGCCCTCGAGTCCGCGATGGAGGCAGGGCGCCAGATCATGCTGGTGGCGCAGAAGGCTGCCGGCAAGGACGAGCCGAAGCCGGATGACATGTTCGACGTCGGGTGCGTCTCGACCATCCTGCAGATGCTGAAGCTGCCCGATGGCACCGTGAAGGTGCTGGTCGAAGGACTGCAACGCGCCAACACCCACAGCATCACTGACAACGGCGAGTACTTCGTCTCCGAAGTCACGCCGATGCCGCCGGAAGTGGAGACCAAGCCCGAGATCGAGGCCCTGCGTCGCGCCGTCACCCAACAGTTCGACCAGTACGTCAAGCTCAACAAGAAGATCCCGCCGGAGATCCTGACTTCAATCGCTGGCATCGACGATGCGGGTCGCCTTGCGGACACGATCGCGGCACATCTGCCGCTGAAGCTCGAGAACAAGCAATCGGTGCTCGATCTGTTCGCGGTCGACAAGCGGCTGGAGAAATTGCTCGAGCAGCTTGAGCACGAAGTAGACATCCTCCAGGTCGAGAAGCGCATCAGGGGTCGCGTCAAGCGCCAGATGGAGAAGAGCCAGCGTGAGTACTACCTGAACGAACAGGTCAAGGCGATCCAGAAGGAACTCGGTGACGGCGAAGAAGGCGCCGACATGGAGGAGCTGGAGAAGAAGATCATCGCCGCCAAGATGCCCAAGGAGGCTCGCAAGAAGGCCGATGCCGAGTACAAGAAGCTCAAGCTGATGTCTCCGATGTCGGCCGAGGCGACGGTCGTGCGCAACTACATCGACACGCTGGTCAATCTACCGTGGACCAAGAAGACCAAGATCAAGCACGACCTGGCCTTCGCTGAAGCCGTCCTGAACGAAGACCACTACGGCCTCGAGAAGGTCAAGGATCGCATCCTTGAATATCTCGCGGTGCAGCAGCGTGTCGACAAGGTGAAGGCACCGATCCTGTGTCTGGTCGGGCCCCCGGGTGTCGGCAAGACCTCGCTCGGGCAAAGCGTCGCTCGCGCCACCGGCCGCAAGTTCGTTCGCATGGCCCTTGGTGGCGTGCGTGACGAGGCTGAGATTCGCGGGCATCGTCGCACCTACATCGGCTCCATGCCGGGCAAGGTGCTGCAGAGCCTGAGCAAGGTCGGCACGCGCAATCCGCTCTTCCTGCTCGACGAGATCGACAAGCTGGGCATGGATTTCCGCGGCGATCCCTCGAGCGCGTTGCTCGAGGTGCTCGACCCGGAGCAAAACCACACCTTCAGCGATCACTACGTCGAGGTCGACTTCGACCTTTCGGACACGATGTTCATAGCGACTTCCAATTCGATGAACATCCCTCCGGCGTTGCTGGATCGAATGGAAGTGATACGCCTCTCGGGTTACACCGAGGACGAGAAGGTCAACATCGCTCAACGCTATCTGTTGCCTAAGCAGGCCAAGAACAACGGCGTCAAGGATGCCGAGATGGAAGTCGCCGAGTCGGCCGTGCGGGGGATCATCCGCTACTACACCCGTGAGGCCGGAGTGCGTTCGCTCGAACGTGAAATCTCGAAGATCTGCCGCAAGGTGGTCAAGAGCATTCAGCTCAAGCAGGTGACCGAGAAGATCGTGGTCACAGCCGACAACCTGAATGATTTCCTGGGGGTGCGCAAGTACGACTACGGCCAGGCCGAGAAGCAGAATCAGGTGGGTCAGGTCGTCGGTTTGGCGTGGACCGAGGTCGGCGGAGACTTGCTCACCATCGAGTCGGCAATGATGCCTGGCAAGGGCGTGATCATTCGTACCGGCTCCCTCGGCGATGTGATGAAGGAATCGGTCGAAGCAGCGCGATCCGTGGTGCGCTCACGTGCTCGCCGCCTGGGGATCAAGGACGAGCTGTTCGAGAAGCGTGACATCCACATTCACGTGCCCGATGGCGCGACCCCGAAGGATGGGCCCAGCGCCGGCGCGGCCATGACCACGGCCTTCGTTTCTGCGCTCACGGGCATTCCTGTCCGCGCGGACGTCGCCATGACCGGGGAGATCACACTGCGCGGTGAAGTCACCGGAATCGGTGGACTGAAGGAAAAGCTGCTGGCGGCCCACCGTGGCGGCATCAAGACGGTGATCATTCCGGAAGAGAACGTCAAGGACCTTCAGGACATTCCGGAGAACGTGAAGAACCAGCTCGAGATCGTTCCGGTGAAATGGATCGACCAGGTGCTCGAGGTTGCTTTGCAAAGCCTGCCACAAGCGCTGCCGGATGAAGAGCCGCCCAAGCCCGAAGAGGTGAAGCCTGAAGCTGCAGCCGTTCCTGCCGTGTCGACCGAATCAATGAAACACTGATTCATTTAATGGAGTCGATGCAGAGGTTTCGATGTATACTGCGAGACGCGATGTGCAGTGCATCGCGAATGCGGGAGTAGCTCAGTTGGTAGAGCGCAACCTTGCCAAGGTTGAGGTCGCGAGTTCGAGCCTCGTCTCCCGCTCCAAAAAATAGAAAAAGGGAAGCACCAGCTTCCCTTTTTCGTACCTGGGTCGGCGACCCGTACGGCGCGGTAGCAAAGCGGTTATGCACCGGATTGCAAATCCGATTAGCCCAGTTCGACTCTGGGCCGCGCCTCCATCCTCCAGTGCACCTCATGCAGCCGTCGCCCGATGCGTCCGGTCGGAGGTCGGGCGAGGTCTTTTCCCTCTCCTGCTTCGCCATGAACGCATGGATCGCCAGCGTGTGCCCGCTCCGCTCACATCTACTCCTGGCAGTCGACGGGATTGCGCTGGCAGTTCCTGTGCACTGGCCGGCGAATAGCAACGGCCGGCTGCGCGGATACATTTAGTTCAACGCGTGGCAAGGCAGGACAACTCCCCTGTTCGCACGGACTGACTCTGCACCGGTCACTTCGTTGCCCATTCATCGACCGGACGGGTCGCAAGCGGTCAGGGTTCGGTTGAGCAGGGCAGGGAGCCGGGTCGCGCAAGTTCGCTTGCAACTACAGCGTGGTAGTGCCCATTTTTTCCGTGCGAGAAGAAGATGAATGCATGCTCCTGTCTGCGGCGTGAGGTTGCCTTGGCTCACTCCATTTCCACAGCCCTGACTTCGCGCGTCGCGACCTGGCTGCGACTGATGTTCGGGCTGCTGATCCTGTTCACACTGGCACAGGC
>Ga0116157_10004452_pt1 | contig 13084 bp, 19 predicted proteins | sample AD_UKC048_MetaG_FD_89882 | JGI IMG/M metagenome (GOLD analysis project Ga0116157, IMG submission 89882) | Active sludge microbial communities of municipal wastewater-treating anaerobic digesters from USA - AD_UKC048_MetaG | ecosystem: Engineered > Bioreactor > Anaerobic > Digestate | place: USA...
CATTTCCCAATTTTTTTTAATATTTGATAAATTTTCTTTATATTTTTCTACATAATTTTCAATATCATCAAAACCTAAATATAATATAAAATCTGAAATATTTATATTATTTAAAACCACATCTATTCTTTCTTTAATTCTTGACATTTATTTATTTTATTAAGTTTATTTAATCTTATAAATTTTTTATATTCTTGTTCGTTAAATGTTTTAAAATTTTTATCAAAATATGCTTTAGTGTAAGTTTTTACACTATGTTTATTATTAAATATTCTTACATGTTTATATAAATTAAAATGATTTATATCTGCCATAAAATATAAATTATTGTGGGTGAAACTTTTATTCGATTTTCCAACATAAACTAAATATTTCACAACTAAATATTCCATAATATTCTTAAAAATAATAGTTACAAAACTATATAAAGTTTCTTTAATAAACAAAAAACTTTATTGAAAATTTTTAATATCAATTTTTGTGGAAAAATTAACTTATAAAGATTTTAAAATTGGTCAGAAAGTAATTTGCGTAAAACGTGATGATTTTTATGAAAAACATCTAACTGTTGGTAAAACTTATATTGTTGAAAATACAGACTTTTATGTTTTTAATTCCATTTGTGTTAGAAGTGATAATAATAAAACTTCTATGTTTTTTAATATAGAATATTTTTCTGATATTAAAACGATTAGAAAATTAAAATTAGAAAAATTAAAAAAATAAAAAATTTATATCAATTTTTGTGGAAAAATTAACTTATAAAGATTTTAAAATAGGCCAAAAAATTACTTGTGTTAAAATTGATAACGATTTTTATGATCAACATTTAACAAAAGGTAAGATATATATTGTTGAAGATACAGATTTTCATTTTCCATATAAAATTTGCATAAGAAGTGATAATAATAAAATATCTATGTTTATGCCAATTGAATTTTTTTCTAATGATCTTAAAATTATCAGAAAAATAAAATTAGAAAAATTAGAAAATAAATGAAAAAACGAATTGCAATATGTTTATCAGGTTATTTAAGAACTTTTAAAGAATGTTATCCAAGTTTATTGGAAAACGTAATTCAAGATAACGATTGTGATATTTTTATTCACACATACGATAAAGTTGGACTTTCAAAAGGTTGGAAAAACCCTGAAACTGGTGAAATTCTTATTGAACCAATAGAAGATAGACCAGCTAATGCTGGCTATGTTGAATTCAAACATAAATTTATAGAAAATATAGATATAGAATTTTTAGAAAGTATACCATATGTTAAAACAGTCGTTATTGAAAAATTAGAAGATATAAAACATATATTTCTTGAAAACTTCCTTTATAAAGGAGTTTCAATTTTTTCTAATATTGATGAGATTGCCAATATTTTGTATAAAATTTATAAATGTAACGAATTAAAAAAACAATATGAGAGAGACCTGGAGGTGATGAATGTTGTTTAAGTGATAGATTTGCCGCAGGAAGTAGTGAAAATATTGATTATTTATCAGATTTATATCTTCATATTGAAGAAATATTTTCTAATTACGAGATTACATACTCACCCTTAGAACAATTATTAAAAATATATTTAGAAAATAAAATTAAAGTTGAAAAAAGAAACCTATCTTTTTATGTTAAGCATTATCCAGCCAGGATACGAAAAAAAATTAAATAAATGAATTCAATCGATAAAGCAAAAATAGAATTTTTAAAATTAGGTTATAAACCAATAGAAGAATATGATCAAGATGATCCTGATAGATGGATCCAAGAAAATGTTTTAGAATTACTAGAAGTTTTCTCTAAACAAGGTCATTCTGGATTTTCTGCACCATATGTAATTAATTTATTTTGTAAATTAGCTGAACATAAGACTCTATCACCAATTATGTGTACTGATGATGAATGGGGTGATATTAATAAAGAAATGAATGATAATGATGATGTTTATCAAAATAATAGATGCTCTGCGGTTTTTAAAAATGGTAAAAATGGCAAACCTTATTATTTGGATGCAATAGTTTGGAGAAATCAAAAAGGTGTTACTTTTACTGGTACAGTGTTAAACTCAAAAAAAGAAAAGATTTATAGTCATCAAACAATAAGAATACCATTTAATTCAAAAACTTTTTATTTTGAACCAAAAAGTTTTTATATTGACGTTATAGAAGAAGAAACTTCTGACGATTGGGTCACTTATATTAAAGATGATGCACAACTAAAAAAAGTATGGAAATATTATGAGCATCAAGAAACACCATCTTATTTAAGATATAAAAAACTAAAATCTTTAGAATAAAAATAATAATGTAACATGTTAAATATTAATGAAATTTATTTAGGTGATTGTTTAGAAATAATGAAAAAAATTGATAATAAATCAATTGATATGATTTTAGCAGATCTTCCTTTTGGACAAACAAAAAATCCAAAAGATATCAGAATACCTTTGGAACCTTTGTGGGAAGAATATAAAAGAATCATTAAAGATACTGGTGCTATAATATTATTTGCTCAAGGTATGTTTTCTGCTGAATTAATGTTATCTAACAAGAAAATGTGGAGATATAATTTAATTTATAATAAAGGTAATCGTGTGAGTGGTTTCTTAAACGCAAATCGTCAACCTCTTAGGTCTCATGAAGATTTATTAGTATTTTATAAGAGACAACCAGTTTACAATCCACAGTTTGAAGAGACAAATCGTCCATTACATGGAAAGGGGTATAAATATTTAAAAAAAGAAGGATTAAATAATAATTATGGATATTATGATACAAAACTTCCTGAAACAAGAAAAGGTTCTACTTTAAAATATCCAAAATCTGTATTAAATTTTGATAGACCACATCCTACAATTCATCCCACAGAAAAACCAGTTAAATTATGTGAATACTTAATTAAAACATATACAAATGAAGGTGAATTAGTTTTAGATAATGTTTGCGGAGTTGGTACAACTTGTTTGGCGGCTAAAAATACTGAAAGAAATTTTATAGGTATTGAAAAAGATATAAATTGGTTTAATATTGCTCTTGAAAGAATAAAATGAAAAAAGCCTCTCAAAGAGGCTTTTTTATTATAATGTTCTTATAGGTCGAACTCTATATAGTTGGTCTTTATCTCCTAATGAACTTTGTATACCATTTACAAAGTATTGTATCCAAGCACATTCTGAAGTATGTTGTGATGAAGAGTTACAAAAAATATAGAAAAATATGACATGATCAATTGAAATTAAAATTGATAAATTTCATACATTCTAACTTTTTTACTAAAAACATTAAAATCAGTAACGTCATTTAATGAAGCTCGATAACTCAATTTCGAGTTTTTTATCAAATCAAATAATTCCTTCCAACTACCTGGCAAATCATTAACCGTTTCCTTCCATTGGTGTTTTAATGACTCTTTTAACCATACCACCGGATAAAATTTCTTTGACTTTTTTATTATTATTTCATATCCCCTCCTCGCAATTTCTACACTCGCATTCACAGGGTCAACACTTTCATTCATACAATTACCTATAAACGAACTATATGCAGGATTAACCTTAAATAACCTCTGACCATTTATCTCACATCTCTTACTTAAATTCTCGACAAATATTTTCCTTTTCCATAAATTTTTATTCAACCTGTTCAGTGCTTTACCCTGGTTTAAAGGCTTGAAATCTAGATCCTCTATAAATATAAACTTACATTTATAATGCTTTGAAATCTCTGATATTCTTTTACTTATATCAAAAACTTCATGATTTAATTTGTTGTTTAAATGTTTTAATTCCTTAGATCCACTTGATTTATTCGTGGATTTTATTTTGGTTATAATTTCCTTAAAGTTAAAATCATAACTATCAATAACTTCCATATCCTTATTACAAACCGATATACCAATGTTTGTTGGATTCATATCAATTCCAATGAACCTATCTTCACGTAAATTAACGACTTCGTGTTCGATTACATCGAAACTAATGTTAATATCAGTTTCATTTAATGTTACTGTAAATTTATGTTTCTTTTGGTCACATAAATCCTGTAATTCCAGTAATATTTTTAGATCATGTTTTGATGGTTCACTGACTTGTAAATCAAAATTATGTTTTCTGTTATATTTAAATGTTATGGTGTTATTTAATAAATCAAGTTTGAAATTTCTATTACCCGTTCTTGCTGTTTCGCCTTGAAGATATAACGGAATTAACCGTTTCTGCAAGAATTGTTCTTTTGTTATTTTTTCCTTACATCGTAGAATGTAATTACTTTTGCTACCAAAGATTGATTTATGTTCAGTTTTTTTATCTTTTTCATAAAGTCTTGAAGCAAAATCGATGCAGTCATTTATTAATCGGCCTTTAATCAAATCCACGTTATTTAATTTTGGTATTAATGCATAAATTTCTTTTTTGGTTAGTCCGTCATAGAAACGATTGTAGGAATATCTATAAACGATAGAAAATTGTTTTCTAAGATTAGATAGAAATTCTTGAAATTCTGGAGTAGATTTATATGTTAATTTAATGGTTATCATTATTCTATATATAAATAAAAATATTTGATTTTTTATTATATGAATAAAATAAAAATCATATTTTTCTATATTTGATGTTATTTTTCTAAAAAATAATTGAAATTACTTAAGACCAATAATTATCATAAATATTTAATCCTGGTATTAAATCTTTTTGTAAAAACATTTCGTTTAATTCATCTTTTGATGGTAAGTACCAATCAGTATATCCACTAAGAGATAAATTATAACAAGCTGTAGCAGCTATCATTGTATTACCAGTACAACCAGCATAAATTAAATCTGTATTTGCTGAACCTGTTCCTATTTCAGAAGAAGTACCATCAACAGGTGTTTTATAACATCCCCAATATAAAGATCCTAAATCTTCTAAAGATGCAACAAGTGTTACTCCCGAGGAATAAAAAACTATACCACCACCGTCAAAGTCACCTATCATTTTATAATCTTGTTTTTAATTCTTTTGCTAATTCAAGTCTTCTTAATAATTTAGACTCTTTTTTATTTAATTTTTCGCCTTTGCCTCTTTTATCTTGTAATTCGGTAATTTTAGAATCAATTTTATCAAGAGGAATTTGACTATCTTGAACATCTAATGCTTTATGAAGTGGACTCGAAGGATTTCCCATAGATTTATATATCCAATTTAAATCCTTTTTCTCTTTTTTACTTTCTTTAAAAACTTCAAGAAAGCCTTCATATAATTGTAAATGCTTCATTATTTTTTATTCTGTCTTTTTAGTATGGCGTCTTGTAAGGCTTTCGGCAATTTCTTCTGACCAGCTGTTAATCCCTTAGGTTTATCTTCATCATCATCACAATCTTCCTTTTTCTTTTTAGATTCTTTCTCTTCGCAATCATCATCACATTTTTTCTTCTTCTCTAAAATAACATCTTTTGCGACATCTGTACGTTTAGTTGATTTAGCACTAGTATCAGGAGTTTTTTGAGAAAAATCATCAAATTTTAAAAGATTATTCATATCTTTCAATTTTGCTTCTTCTTTAGTTTTTGGTTTTTCATTAACTTCCTTACCCACAACATAAGCATTTTCTTTTAAAACATCTTTTGCAACATCTGTACGTTTAGTAGGTTTTGCACTTGTGTCCGGTGTTTTCTGCGTAAAATCATCTAATTTAATTAAATTATGCAATTGTTTAAAATTATGTTCTTCTTTAGATTTTGGTTTTTCATTAACTTCCTTACCTACAACATAAGCATTTTCTTTTAAAACATCTTTAGCAACATCCGTACGTTTAGTAGGTGAAGTTTTTTTGAAAAAATCTTTTTCTGAAAATTCTTCCAAACCAATAAGGTTATTTAATTTAGTATCTTTCATTTTATTGAATTATTTTTTTATTATATATTAATATTTTATTTACTTTTTTCTTTACCACAAATATCTTCTTTAATCTTTTCAAGATCCTTGCTTACACCTTTACCTTTAGTCCAGTATTTTTTGACATTATCAAAAAACTCTTTCTTTTTCTCATCTGAAAGATCAGTCGGTGACTTTACATCATAACAATCTAACATAAATTTAAAATACTCTCTATACTCTTTTTGCAACTCTGATAATTTTTCAGTTAAAAAGGATTCCTTATACTCTTTAAAATTCTTAATCATATATTTATAATTCATTTTATATACTTATATATTATTTTTTAAAAACCATTTTTTATTTCAACTCTAGATTTCTTTTTATTAAATTGCCTTTTATTTTTTCAACTTTTTTAGTGCCATCTTCATAATAAATAGTAATTTCAAATTTATTGAAATCTAAACCGAAATCTTCATATTCAACAACATCATAGTTTGTTGATAAAATAATTACATCTTTATTGTGATATATACCTTTACGACCTATATAATAATCCTTAAACATCATAGTATTATTTTGGTAAAATTTTTGCTACTTGCATCATTGAATTATATCTTGCTTTATTAAACATTTCTAACGTAACAACGTCTGAATTCCAATTTACTTTTTCATTCAAACTTTGTTCTTCTTGAATTTTCTTAATTTCATTTAATCTCTCTTGTCGACGAAGCTCCATTATTTCATTTAACTTATTCTCTTTTTCTTGTCTTTTAATTTCATTAATATTTTGACCATTTATTCTAGTTTCAATATTAAATTCATTCAAATTTAAATCTTGAGAATAATTATGACGATAAACCTCATTTTGCTGATTAAAATTACTATAATCAGGCGTTTCCTTTAACATCTGATATTCAGAATTTTGATTAACTGGTTTTATATCTTTATCTTTTATCTGTTTAAATAAATTTAAATATTCTAACTCATTTAATTCCATTGTTATTTTATTTTTTTTTATTGAACAATATTATATTTATATATATTAAAAAAATAATGTCACTTTATGGATAAGCCAAAAAAAACCGATTATAGAGAACTTTTTCAAGAGAATATAGATAAATTAAAAACCGAAATAGAAGAAACACAAGAAGAATTAGATTTCGATCCTTCTGATTTCTTTCCAGATAATACTAATATTGATTTAAATCTTAAAATAGAAATGCACGACTATGAAAAAGATTTAGAAATAATAAGAGATGAATCAAAAGAAACATTAGAATGTATAGCAAATCTTTATTTAGACGAAGATATCATGAATAATAAAAATATAAATAATATAATAACCAATGACGCTTTAGCACTTTCTGATTTAAAATTTTCTATATCATGCTCAAAAAGAGGTTTAATTAATCTAATGCGCCAAATTGATAACGGAAGTGTAGATGCTGAATTATACACTGCTGTATCTTTATTTCAAAGAGAAATGAAAGAAGGCATACAAATGCTTTATAAATTACAAAAAAGCATGAAGGATTTCTTTAAAGACCTTAAAGGTGAATTAAAAGAAATTAATGTCGGTGAAATGCAAGAATTGAAAAATTATAAAATTACAGATAAAGATATAAATAAATCTATTGATAAAGTGCTAAAAGGAGGTAAAAAGTGAGATATATTTTAAAATATCAAAATTTCAACGAATCAAAAGGCATATCAGAATCTAGTGAAATTGTAACAGACTCAATATGGAATAAAATAGAATCTGATATTACAAACCTTACATCTAGTTCAAATAAATTTAACTTTAATGAAAAAGATTTTAAATTAAAAGATATTGAGATTGAATATATTATAACTAAAAATAATGAAAATATATGTAACGCTATAACCCAACTAAAAGACTCTATTATAGAAGATAAATATATTAAAAATGTTAAAATTACCATAAATATAAAATATAATATATTAGATGAGCCTTTTCTTTATTATATTAAATCTGTTCTTTTTCATGAAATATTACATGTATTTCAACATTATAATTTAATTTTAGATAATAAATTTAGACCAGAATCGTTTTCGATAGGTAGTATAATTCCTCAACTTAAAAATAGTATAAAATCTAAATATGTTAGTTATATTTTAGATGTATTATATTATTCCTTGTCACATGAATTATCAGCCCAAATACATCAATATTATATGTACAAAAAAGAAAACAAAGAATATAAAAAAATAGAAATTATAAAAAATATATTAGAAAATTTTTTGATCAAACAAGATTTAACTGAAGAAGAAAATTTAGAACTAGACTTTTTAAAAAACCACATTTTAAATTCTATTAAATTTTATACGACAAATAAAAATTATAATAAAGATATATTAAATTCATTATGGAATGAAAATAATAATATAAAATTCCTTAATAAATTATCAAACATCATTAAAAATAAATTAAAATGGATAGATAGAAAAATAAAACTAATCAATTCTAAAATAAACGACATCAAGTATGATGAAACTTCCACATATTATGGTGAATTAAAAGATTATAAATATATAGAATTTTTTGAATTTATAAGAAAAAATCTTAATGACTGTACTCAATATGACTATATTTAATCTTTTATTATTTCATCCATTTTTTAACTTTATCACCAGCGTTTTTTCCAATATATGACTCATCAAATATATTAAATATAATCCTAAATATTCTTTTTAATTCTTTACGTTGTCTTGCCCTTGCAACAGTAGGTTCAGAACTATAAATATCGTTTAAATCAAAGTTTTTAACAATTTGAGCAAACAAATTACTACTTTCTATTTCTTTATTTTTTTTAAAATAAATTGAACTTAACTCTGGCTCTTTAATTATACCACTATTAATTTCATTAAAATCAGTATCTAACCAAATTTCATATATTTTTCTCATTGTTTCATTTTTAAACTTAGTCGATAAAGAAGATTTTCTAATATCATTAACTATTAAATAATTTAAAATTTCTCTTTCATCTCTTTCAATTCTTGCATCTTCTTCACTACGAACATCTTCTATATCAACTAATTTTTTATTAACCTCTTCAGGTGCTATAACCCTATTAACTTCTTCCACTTCATTCCAAGCCATAGTTAATGACCATTTAACTCCTGATATATCGTTTATGATTTTATTTTTAAACATATCTAAAAACTTAGCACCTTCATATGGTTTATTTTTACATTTTCCAAATATATTAGATATTGAACCGATTCCAGTGTGACCGCCAGCAACAGTTCTCTCATCAAAATAACCAAGATGCTCTTTAAAATTCTTAACTAAATTTTCCATATATTTACCTAAATTATCTATTGGCTTTCCACTTCTATCTTTTGGTAAATCTTCTTTATTCATGTTAGCTATTTTTTGAGATATGTCAGCAATTTGTAAAGTATTACCATATTGCAATAAAACAAAATTTAATTTTGGATCATCTGGAACTATTCCTTTTTCTAAATCTTGAACAAATATTGCTTTAGCTCTTAATGCATTCGCCCACGTACCCGATGGAACATACATTAAATTTCCAATTAATTGATAAACTCCAGGTTTTACTTGCCATTTTTCACTTTTTATAGGCTCTCCTTTACTGTCTAATGCAGGTTGACCTTTATCATCAACTTCTGAATATGGTAAATTTCTTGCAAAATCATTCCAAAAATCTTGTTGAGTCATATACCTAATCTTTTTACCTTCTGAATCATATCCTTGATGTTCATAACCCTCACCTTTTGTTCTTTTTTGCATTTGTTGTAACCTAGATTTAGCATCACTTACAAATTCTGGCTCAACACCTGTTTTAAAATTAGGATTGTTCTTAGGAAAAAATAACTTAAATAATCTATAAATATTAAAAATAGACGGCTGATCACACGCATTAACAACTTCTATAAAAGTTTTATGATCAGAACGCTTTAATAATTGATTGAAAGCCGCTGCAAACTTTAACTTAGCATTAGGACTTTTAATAATTTGCCTTAGATCAAAATCTAAAATACCTTTTATATCAACATCATAATCACTATATTTAGCGGAATCAACCATATCTATCCAATCTTTAATATCATTTGAAAATGGTACCCCTAATTGTTGAGCAATACCTTCTGCTGCTGAACCAGTTTCAGTTTTAATAGAATACCTTTGTTGAGTTAATCTAGCATCTTCTTCAAAAACACCGTGATGGTCACAATAATAATCAACACCAGGAATATCTTCAGCGAAATCAAGCGCAATTGTAATTAGTTTTGAATCAATTCTAAATGCGCCCCAACCTTCCTGATAATTAATAATGCCGTATTTTTTAATTTTAAATCCTTGATTTTTTAAATAGTTTTTCATTATAATCGCAGATGTTATGCCGTCAAGGTCATCGTGAAATATAAGGCAAACATCTTTACCAGTTTTACCTTTTTTTAACCAATAATCTTCACTTTTAGGAAGCCTAGGTGCTGATTCTAATAAAAGTTTTACATATTCGTTGTATTTTTTCATAATATTTCTTTTAATTTTTTTGGCATAGAATATTTACTACCCTTTGATAAATTATTTATTCTTTTTGTTACACATAAATTATTAATACTTCCAATAATTTTTGGATTTATATTATTAATAAAGCCAGATTTTATTGAAATTTTATGGTCTATATTAGGATACGACTCATTATTATAATGTAAATTTTTATTATTTATTATTAATTCATTATCATAATAATCTAATCCATTCCATTGTTCATATAATAATTTTTTATCTTTTCTAGTATAATAAAGAACTTTCTTTTTATATATTTGATACTCACTTAATTTATTATCTGGTATTTGAGTCCCATTTTTTATTCTATTTTCTTTATCTTTTTCTTTAACTTTTTCATTTTGTTTACGATGTGGAACTCCATATTTTCTTATATTTGTTTCTTTTATTTTATTCTTTACAAATTCTAATTGAAAAACATTATCAACGCCATATTTTTTATTTAAAGATTTTTTTCTAATATTCTTTAATAAATCATTAAATTTTTTCTTGTTACAGTTGTTACAAATATATTTACCATTTTTATTAATAACTCTAATATAATCTTGATATTTTATATTTGTTATTTCTCTACAATTATCACACAAACAATTAACTCTACAATGAGAGCCATTTGATAATTCTTCAGATTTAACTATAATTTTATCTTTACATTTAACAATATAACCTAATTTTTTATAATGCTCAATGTTATGATTAATAATTGTAACTTCAATATATTTATCTAAAATCATGCTTACTTTTTCTTTGTCAATAAATTTATCAAATCTTCTATGAATTTATTATCATATTGGGATTTCATATTTTCAATAATACAAAAATTACCATTACCTTTTACTTTTATGCCCTCTGTAATTTTTCTTAAATTTTGTTTTTGGGAATAGAATTTTAATAGAGTATTAACAAAAGTATTAATATCTAATTTAAGATTTTCGTTATATTTAACTATATGAAGTTCATTATTTTTCTTTCTAATATAGTAGTCGGTATCGGGGTATTTAGATTTTAAATTTTCTAATATATCTTTAAGTTCAATATTATTAAACTTTACAATTTTATCTTCTAATATTTCGATATTAGAAGATGTTTTTGGAGTTATTAAAATATCTTCTTTAAGAGGCTTCATTTTTCTAGTATTATTTGTATTGGTTTTTTTAGAATCAACAGAATAAAAATCAGTATATTTTTTCATTGACATAAAAAATTTTATTTTTAATTATATATTAATAATTAAAAGTCATTTTTTAATTTGCGAAATATTGCTTATATTTGTATAAAATTATAAACATATGAACAAAAATTTAAAATCACTTACACACTTGTTTTTAATTTACGTACCAGTTTTATTTCTAGTAGGTTACTTAGATTATGTAATAAGTAATTTAATGTCATATAATATAACCACATTAAAATTTATATTTTGGATTTATATTCAATGTGTAGTAGTATACTTTTTTTATTTGTGTTTTAAGGGTATTTTTAAAATAATTAAAAACAACAGACTACTTTAAAAAAAATCCTGAATAAAAAATATTCAGGATTTTTTAATAAATTTAATTATTTTGTATTACCTTTTAATAAAACTATCAAAAGAATAAACGTGTTTAAATTTTTCGCTTGTAGCTTCTGCTGGTTTTGCTTCGCCTCTACCTTCGGCATATCCTTCTTTAAAGGATGACCAAACTTCGGGAGCATTAGTTTTAATACTTTTAACAACAGTTTCTCCAACTTGATATAAATATTCAGATCCCTTAAAAGCTAAATAAAATGGTAACATCAATAAGCCTAAAATAAAAAAGCCTGCATTTTCCATACCCTTTAATAATATCTTACCTATATAAACCAAGTGTTCTTTTCCACTTTTAACAAAATCATTTGCCATATTTTTAACTTCAGAATATTCAGATTTTAAACTTTCTTTTGAAGATTTATAATTATTCTTGAAATCATTCCATTTAGCTTTTAATGGTTCAATAATTTTTTTTGCAATATTTTCGCTAACTGTTGTAACAATTTCTTGAAATTTATCTTTAGCAGAATCTTTTAATTTTTCTAGATTATTCTTTAAATCTAAGTACATATTCTTCATAACTTGAATAAATTTACCAGGCGCAGAAACTATCCAATTATATGCATTTTTAACATATTCTTCAACTTTGTTAGCCAAGTTTTTAACCAAATTTAATGCTTGCTCACCTAATTCAATTCCTTTATTTTTTAGCCAACTTGTTGCATCAGCTACACCTTTAACACCAGATCCAATAGTTTTTCCTAACTTACTAGCTCCTGATTTTAAAGTATCCCAAAAGCCTTCTAATAAAAGATCAGCGTTTTCATTACCATATTTTTCATTAATCAAATGATATTGTTGATCAACTTTTTCTAACAACACACTCATTTTTGATGTGAAAATAGAAAATTCCTCTTTAAGTTCTATTCTTGTCATAATTTTATTTTTTTTTTTAAATTTCTTGTGCTGGAACTTGTGAAGCAGCGGTTTGAGCCTTTTGAGCTTGGCCTTGTACTTGAACTGCAGGTTTTTGAGCCTGTGAATTTTGCACTGGCTGAGATTGTGGTTGAGCTTGTGATTGAGCTTGAACTTGGCTTTGAGCTTGAGTTTGGTCTTGTAGTTGACCTTCTTCAGGAAACTCTTCTTGTGATTGAGGTTGAA
>Ga0116157_10004455_pt1 | contig 13074 bp, 10 predicted proteins | sample AD_UKC048_MetaG_FD_89882 | JGI IMG/M metagenome (GOLD analysis project Ga0116157, IMG submission 89882) | Active sludge microbial communities of municipal wastewater-treating anaerobic digesters from USA - AD_UKC048_MetaG | ecosystem: Engineered > Bioreactor > Anaerobic > Digestate | place: USA...
CAATACATCCTGCGCGATGAATCGATGCACTGCAACTTCGGCATCGACCTCATCAACACCATCAAGCTCGAAAACCCACACCTCTGGACCGAAGCGTTCAAAGAAGAGATCGGCGCTCTCATCAAGCGCGGCGTAGAACTCGAATACGCCTACGCCGAAGACACCATGCCACGCGGCGTGCTCGGCCTCAACGCCACGCAATTCAAAGAGTACCTACGTTTCATCGCTAACCGTCGCTGCCAACAAATCGGCCTCGACCAACTGTTCGACAAAGCCGAAAACCCATTCCCATGGATGTCGGAAGTGATGGATCTTAAGAAAGAGAAAAATTTCTTTGAGACTCGGGTTACTGAGTATCAGACCGGTGGGGCTTTGAGCTGGGAGTAGATTTCTTTGCGCGTCTTTATAAGTCACCGTGAGCTTGATGCTGAGCTCGCGAAGGCACTGATTGACGTATTGCAAATTGGCCTTCTGATCGATTCAGACCAAATAGTTTGTTCGTCGGTCGCCGGACACAAACTCAAGTTTGGACGTACGATCGAACAGCAGATCAGGGAAGAAATCGCTAGTAAGCCAGTGCTGTTCGCACTGCTCACGCAACGTGCTCTGCAATCATCGTGGGTAACGTTCGAGCTCGGTGCTGCTTGGGGCATGGATGTACTTACCATTGCGCTACTGGGGCCGGGCGTTAAGTATGGCGAACTACCGGCGGCGCTGGGGCAATATCCCTGCATCAGCGCCGAGCAGTCTCACTCCGACGTTCGCGCATCCGTGATGCAGGCACTTGAGCAAGTCCGTGAACGCGCGAGCGACTCGCGTTCGGTGAACGCAGCGAAGCTCTCCAGTGCCGTTGACGATTTTGTTAACGCATTCACGACCGTTCAAACACTTGCGGAAGCATTGCCGGAAGCGAGCGTTAGCCAGTCTGCCGATATTCCAGACGGTTACGCCTTGATAAAGACACCCTATGGGAGCCCATTACTGGAATCCACCGGAACCCTTCCACACTACGTATGCACGGTTTGCTGGACAGATCATCGCAGGAAAAGCATTCTCATCGAAAACGGACCGAATCCGACCACTGCGAGGTGTCCTAGCTGCAAAACAGTATTTCGCTTCCGCTCGGACCCTCCGCTGCCGCGAGTGAGAAGCGCCAGCCCGTTTACTCGAGATTGGTGACAACGCGAACGGTGCGCTCTGCAGCGACGTAGGGTGGTTACGCAAAGCGTCATCCGCCACTTCTTGCACCCATACCAAGTAATCATCGCCACGCCATGCCGTCGCCCATGACCGGTGCATGACGCTTCGCGTATGCACCCTACTGCTGGCCGAGACCGGTGGATGACGCTTCGCGTATCCGCCCTACGATAATTGTGCATGCCCAACTATCTTCGCAATTGGGTGCCGGGTGGCACTTATTTCTTCACGGTGACACTGCGTGATCGGCGCTCCCGCTTGTTAACGCAATACGTGGATTCGTTGCGTGACGCGGTTCGCACAACGCGCGAAAAATACCCGCGCGCACCCGGACAAGTCTTGCAATATCACATTCCGCGTGAGTGTGGTCAGCGTCGATTTAGGCAGTAGGAGGTCATCAAACGCAGACTTAGTTGTACTTAATGCGTAGTCCAGCCGTGACCGAATTGACTCGCTTGCCGCTGCCAAGCGCATCAAAACCGATTTCACGTTCGATAAATAATGCGGGCTGGAATGGGTCGCCTTTGCTAGCGAGTTTGAAGTGAATGCCGAACGTAGCGTAACGTTCTGACTGATTCACGCCGGTAGCTCTCAACCTAAACAGTTTTCCCGTCGCGTCCAGTGACAACCGCTCACTGAGGAACGTTGGTGCGTAAGATGCGTCGAATCCCGCATAGACAAGTGAAGTGTTTCCGTTGCCCTCCCAAGTTCTTGCTACACCAAAATAGGGGTCGCAAGAAAACGTCACGCCAAGGCACGTCGGCACACCTACGCTGTTGTGCAGGCGCATGTCACGTACATTGGTACCTGTTACACCGTCTCGCGCAACGCTGATTTGCGCGGTACTGGTGATGCCCACCCCGAATTTCTTTCGGTCAAGCACATCAGCCACTACTCCCAGGCCAACTTTGCGCATGTCATCAGCGTCGGAACCAGTCCCACGCCGCAACCATGACGCAACCACAAAGGGTTGCGCGACATCTGAGAAAGGCGTGTCAACCAGCCAGAGTAACGCCGCCTTGATGTTGGGAGAGTTTTTCCCGTCAGTACGATCCCATGAAATCATCGCTGCTTCTTTTGAGAAAGCATTTGCGCTAGCAGAGCTACGGAGATACAAGGACGACGAGGTTGGCACCTTGGCTTTGTCGGCAGTTGACGGGTCGGTTCGCTTCGTTACCTCGTCATAACACTTGAGTCGATCATCGCGTACTGTCATGCGCTGACACTCTTCTATCGACTTGGTGGCTTCTGCAGGTGGCGTTTGGGCGATGGAGCTACTTATGATCACGCAGCTCCATAGGAAACCAACATATTTCCAACTCATGTTGGCTCTCCCATCGGGACGGCAATAGATGCCTTACTTGCAGTTTCAAGGATTACGTCACGAATTGTCACCAATTGATTTACTTTGGCCGCACCCACTTTCCCCGCGTGCACATTGAGAGACTTAGCAACGGCGGACAGTGCTTTCGCAAGGCCGGCTCGGGCACCGCCGCTAGGCAGACCGATGTCTTCGAGGTTCGTTGCGGCACTGACATCGTCTTCATATACGAACGCGTGATTGTTCACCTGAATGATTTTTTGACTGGCTCGATCTTGTAGAACAACAAGAATCTTGAACTTGAACTCCCAGTAGGGTGTGATGTCGATAGCCATTTTGACCTTTCAGATGTTATTGATAAAACCAACAGGCCTGCCCATTTGACTAGGCGCGTTGGTGATGTTTCGCGGCGTGTACCGCAACGAATAGCTAGTCGCGCTGCGCCGCACGATCCAGTCATGCCAATCAAGTACATCCGGCATGCGTGTATCTGAATCCCAAAGCCGAGCAGCCTCATCGCAAAACTCAAGCAGATGCGGCAAGCCGTTGTGTTGATAGCGATTCCAGTGGCTCGCGAGATCATCGTCGAGCAGATTTCCAATGGAAAACTGTGAACTCATACCATGCGATATCGGGCTCCAACGACCACTCGCTTCCAGCACCAGCACGCTGATAATCTGGGCCATGGAATCTGCGCTGACCAGTGACTGGGTTCCAACGTCTCGTGCATAGACAATTTCAGGTGAACTGCGAATCCAACTTCGATGTAAGAGATCGATGTGAATCGAGATCAACTTGCAGTAGGTTTGCTGCAAGATAGTCGCGGCAACGAAAAACCTTGTCCGCTGATCGTCATCCATCGAAACAACCTTCACACCGTCGCCTGCGCGCCCAGCAACCTCAAGTGGATGGAACTGAATTTTCTTCACGCCGCGATCAATCGCCCAAAGGACAACGTCTTCGATGTCAGTCCAATTTGTAGCGCTCACAGAGCAGAACAGTGAGACCGGCATTTTTGCGGTCAACGCATCCTCTATGCCTCGTTCAAGCATCCGGAACGCTCCCGCGCGCCCCCGAACACGATCATGCTCGTCTGCTAACCCGTCAGCACTGAACGCAAGCTGATCTATCAGTGGCCGACACTCGTCAAAACGCTTCGTTCGCGTGAAATATCCGTTTGACACGACGGACGTTTGCATTTTGAGCTGCTTGCATCGAAGCAACGCCTCCGTTAAACCGGGGTAGAGAAAGGGCTCGCCGCCAGAGAAACTTGCGACGCGATACCCCTGTCTATTAGCTTGTTCTATTGCGTCAACCAAGAGCGCTGTACGGATCGACTCGGTTTCCTTCGGACCAGAAGACGAGTAGCAATGCACACATGCCAGATTGCAACGGCGTGAGGGATGCAAGTGAACAATGGGTGTTTGAGTAGGTCCCACAATCGCGGCTCGAAGTTCGTAAACTACTTGAGCTCGATATGCACACGGAAGTGATCCGGCGCGAGAATCCCTCGCGGAAATATCTTGATGCCACCGATCCTTGGCCCGTTGATTAGTTCGACGATGCGTGCGATGTCTTTTGGAAGCAACTGCGTACGCAACGTAGCGCCATCGGGCGCAATGATTCCATTAGCCATCACATCCGTAATTTCAAAACCGTCAGCGTGTATCTTTGCCGCGATACCTGCGAGATCATTCGCCAGTGTCGGGCTGATGTTTGCATCTGCAAGTCTCTTAGCAATGCTGAATTCAACCGTCTTGATTAGCTTCGCATCCATACAAAAATTCCTTCCATTCGAATCTTGAGTACGTATAGGGCGGGACATGACAATGTGCGAATGCTAGGTTTATGGATTCGTGATCGGTACTACGCGATTAGGTAGGAGAGAGACAATCGCGGCGTAAATGAGGTCAGACACCATTTACCCCAAGCGTCGACTAAATGTGACGTCCCAGCCGAATCTCCCAAACACACCTTTTCCCATCTAGCGACCAGCGGGCGGTCGTTTGAGGCACCATTTCCTCATTGTCGACTTTACATAAAATCTGCATGTAATGTCCGCACAGCAGTCGCTCGGCGCGAAAAGCCATAGCGATCCGTGCGGTACTGTGGCAGCGCGGGGGATTTGTCTTTCCGCAAGTGTGCTTGTCGCTCCGACGAAACTGATTTCGTCCATAACCAAGACCTCTGCACAACGTAACCGGCGTGCGCCAGGCTAGGTAAAAAATTTCTGAAGACACCAAAACGGACTTACGTGCGTGAGGGTTCTTCGGGACTTTTTTAGCGACGCAACACTGGCTCGCAGACGTTGTGCCGAGGTCTTTAACAGCGACGCGACGCCAACGCATACCGGCCGCGGATTAGACTTTCGGCACTCACAGCGCTCGTCCTATGTACGCATTCGTCGATACGCACGCACATCGAGACGCCACCCCTTGGTATCGCCAGGCGGCCTATGAGCCCGTGGGCCGCGCCGAGCGAGTTCGAATCGACTCGGTGCATCCGGTCACGCACATGACGCTAGAGACGTTGCTTGAGGCGATTTTGCGCACTGCGCGCCCGCGCAGCGAGATTCTCGTCGTGTGTCATGGTCTCAACATTGGCCTTGCGTTGCCGCTCTCACGCCGCGTGCGCACGAAGATGCGATGGGACTGGATCGGTTCACTCGCGAGCGACCGCTCAGAGGGCATTTCGTATGCCGTGCCCGACGTCGATGTGGCACGCATGATGGGGTGTAACGCGACGGATATCGCGTTGGTACGTGCGCTGATGAATCGCGTGCGGGCACTGGGTCTGCGTGGCGTGCACTTTCGCGCGTGTAACGTCGGGGCACAGGCTAGTTATCTCGCGAACGCGAAAAGCTTTTTCGGGGCGCAACGCGTGTCAGGCCCTCGGCTGCGCGACACCTACGGACACTTTGGCTTCAGCCAGCCACCACCAAACTTCGACGCATGGGTGCGCGCGCATGCGCCCACCCATAGCCGCAATCGATGGAAAACGGGCAAAAGCCCGAATCGCATGGCCTTTGACGTGACGCGTGCCGGAGCGCAAGATCACAGCTACGAGTTAACCGTTGTCCCGGAAAGCGCCACGGCGCTCGCGACGTGGAGCCAAAGCGCACTTGGCCGCGTGATCACAGGACGCAGAATCCTCTACCACGGTCTCTACTTCACCGACGCCCCGTCAGGGACCAAGAGCGTGGCATTCGTCGGCGGACTCACGTTCGCGAGGAATATCGAATTGATGACATGAGGCCCGGCGGAAAGCGAGCTAGGGTGGATACGCGAAGCGTTATGCGCCATTCGTTGCACCGACAGCGTGTCAGCCATCAGTAGGACAAACTAAGCCAACGCCAGCAGCGAAAATCCGACAGGACGCGTTGGTGCGCCTGGACGCGTTACACATTGGCGAACGCGCATCAGTTGGATGCGGGCGCGCGCGTCGAGTGAATGCCCTGGTCTCGCGCGATTGAATTGGTCATTGCGTTTCGGCTTCTACGTCTGTCTGCCGGCCACTTCAGCCGAGGGTTAATCTACGTTGATGATTGCCTTTTTGAAACCGAAACGACTGCCCGTTGGCCGCTAGCAGCCAACAATTGCTTCACCGATGAAGCGCGACGGACGCAACTAACTTCTATCGTCAAAGCAACGCAGCGATCCGTCGTTCGATCTCTGTGGCGGGCAGCGTGCCCGCAGCGGCGCCTTGTGTGAGCGCTGTGCCTCGCAAACCGAGGAGGTAGCGCAGGACGAGGAGCCCGTCGCTGGTCGGCGCGACGATGTTGTCGCCATCGACGTCGAACGCCGGGTGGTTGGATGTGAGGTATTGCGCGATCGTCGTCGCATTGCGCGTTGCGGACGCGTCGACCACGCCGTCGATGAGCGATGTCCCGTTGAGCCCAAACATGTGACGCATCAGAAGCATGCCGTCGGTTGCGGCCGATGCGGCGGCGCCAACTGTGCTGCCGTCGATGTTTAGCGGCGTGGCTGCGCGCGGCAGTATCGTTTCGCTTAGGAACACCCACGACGTGCGACCGGGACCTTCGGTAACCACCGCCCGAACGGTGAGCGCCCGCGTCTCGCCCGGCGGCGGCGTGAAGGTGAACACCTGAGATTGCGACTTCGACGTGCTGTTCGTATGCGTGATCGACGCCTGCGTGCATGACGCTGGTTTCTGGTAGCCCGATGGATAGGCCCAAACGCCCTGGAACGACGCGTCGGAGGCCTGCACCCACATGAGTATCCCCCGATACGTCTTCGAGGGCGTAGCGACGTTTTGCAGCATTACCGTAAGCGGTGCGCCCGGCACATAAGTCGAAGGCAACGCAAGCGACCAGCCGTTGGGGCTCGGCAACACGCTGTTGCCCTCGACACTCCCCATAGTCGCCGCGTTCACCGAACACACGGGTGACCCCGATGAGTTCGCCGACGCGGGCGCGCTCAGCAAGCTGGTGCTTGCCACCGCCGCGAAAAGAACGCCTCGTTGCAGCCGCCACAGCCACGCAAAAAACGTATCTAGAAGTTGTCGAATGCGCGTCATGCAGCTCCTTGGTGCGGGGTGCCACTCAGATACTCTTGAAGCGCAAAGTGTAGCCACGTTAAACCGCTCCGAGAAGCACGTGCTGGCAGGTAACAACTGCCGGAAAACCGCACGCGCTACTGCGCGTAATTCGTCCCACAGTGCGCATTTAGATACGCGCGGATGAGCGGCCAGGTGTTGCGTGGCGGGCTGCCGGTGATGGCGCCGTTGGTGACTTGTGCACCGGTGAAGCCTAGCGCGGCGCGCGCGTGAATAACCATGTCGCTCGCGGCTTCGATGTCGCCGTCCCCGTCGGCGTCGAGGCAACCCAAGCCCGCGAACGCGGTGAGCGCGGTAGGGCCACCGGATACGCTGCCCCCTGCTCCGAGCGTGCAGGTCAGCGTGGCCGTTTTGGCGCCCGTGCTGGTGGCGGTCACGCGAACCGGTAGGTTCCGCGCTTGCGACGCTGCGAGCGCGACCGGGAAGGGCTGGGCGGGGTTGAACGCGAACTGCGCGGCGTGGGTGCCGGAGAACGTGCAGTTGGTGACGGTGCCGGCGTCGACGGAGGTGTTGGTGAGCACGACGTTCAAGGTGTCGGACGGTGTGTTGATCGTTACGCCGCCAAACGGCAGCGCTGACGTTTGCGTCACGCTATACGGCGGCACGCAGCCCGCGCTCCAAGGCGTCGAGCCTGTGGCCGCGTCCCACGCGGTGTTAACGGATGGGCTCAGGCGGTTGAAACACAGCCCCGATCCGCCCGGCAGCAGTGCGTTGACCGGCGAAGGCACCGAAGGCACCGGGCCGGTGAGCTGATTCTGTTCGACGCGAAAGTATTGCAATTGGGAGAGCCCTGCAAGCGACGGCAGCACGCCGATCAGTTGGTTGTTGAAGACAGAAAACTCTTGCAACGCCGTCAAGCCGCCGAGCGATGGAATCGAGCCTGTCAAGTGGTTGTTGTACGCGACGAAACTGCGCAGTTGCGTGAACGACGCGAGCGCTGGGATACCGCCCGTGAGTTGGTTGTTCGCTAAGAACACGTCGCGCAGACCGGTCAGTCCGCTAAACGTCGGAATCGAGCCGGTCAGCGCGTTGCCGTCCGCGCCGAAGCGCTGCAACGCCGGGTAGCCGCTCATCGAGGGGATTGTTCCCGTGAGATTGTTGCTGCCGACGAGATACGCCTGCAGCGCGTTAAGTCCGCTGTAGGTGGCGATTGAGCCGCTGAGCTGGTTGCTATTGACGTTAAACGACTGTAGGGCGACCAGACCGTTGAGGGAAGGCAGCGCGCCGCTGAGTTGGTTGCCGTAAAGATGAAACGTTTGCAACGCAGTCATTCCGGTCAGCAACGGAATCGAGCCGCCGATTTTGTTGTCGTTAATGATGAGCGTTTGCAGTGCGGTCAGATTCTTGAGCGTCGACGGCAGCGTGCCGACGAGATTATTTCCGGCCAAAGAGATGCCGATGACGTTGGCGTTGCCGCCGTTGCAGGTGATGCCAGCCCATGTGCATTCGGTGCCAGCGCCGCCGTTCCAGTTCGTTTTATTGAACCAGTTTGCGCCCGCCGTGCTCGTGTACAGCGCGGTTAGCACGTTGCGCTCGGTAGCGCTGATGGCGTGGCTTGGCGAGGCCAACGATGCGACGCCGAGAACGACCACCAGCGCGAGCGACGTTGCGAACCGAGAAGACGCCGATTGCAGCATCGCGAGGGTGTTCATGAATGCTCCGGATGAGGCGAGTTGGATGCGGCTTTTCATCGTCTATGGCGCGTAGTTGGTGTTGCAACGCGAATTCAGATACGCACGGATGAGCGCCCATGTGTTTCGCGGCGGCGCGCCAAAAATCGCACCGTTGGTCACGGCTGTGCCGGTGAGCCCGCGCGCGGCGCGTTCGAGCATCAACACGTCCGTGTGCGCGAGAATTTTTCCGTCGCCGTCTGCGTCCAGACAGCCGCGATCAGTGGACGCGGTGAGCTCCGTGGGGCCGCTCATCTGCACACCGACTGCGGGCGTGCAAACGACACTAGCCGACTTTTCGCCTGGACTCGCAGCGGTGATGCGCACGGGCAGGTTCACCGAAGCGCCGTTTGGCGGAACAACCAGCGGGAACGTAGGCGTGGGGTTGAACGCAAAATCAGTCGCGTCGACGCCGGTGATACTGCAACCCAGAACCGAGGCGGCGGCGGCCGTGGGGTTCATCAATACAACGTTGAGATTCGGCGACGGTACGCTCACGGCGACCGTGCCAAACGCGAGGCTTGCGGTTTGGTTGATGCTCGCGGCGTTCGCCGTCAGCGCAGTCGGACCGCCGGACAAGCTACCGGGCGCAACGGGCGTGCAGGTGATCGTCGCTGCCTTCGAGCCGATGGTCGAAGCGAGCACGCTCACCGAGAAATTGATCGTCTGGCCCGCAGTCATCTGCACCGGGAAACTTGGCGGCGGCGAGAACGCGAAATCCGCCGCGTTCGCACCACCGAACACGCAGTTCTGAATCGCGCCCGCTGCGGCCGCGCTGTTGGTGAAATTGAGGTTCAATGCGACGGAAGGCACGCCAATGAATACCGTGCCGAACGCAAGCGCGCTGCTCTGCGTGATGCTTGATACCGGGGGCGGATCCGCCGTGGCGGTCATGGCGGTTGGCCCGCCGGTGATTACGCTTTGCGCAGCAGGCACGCAGGTCACCGTGGCCGATTTCGCGCCGGTGCTGGTAGCCAAGATATTCACTGCGATGTTGCGCGTTGCGCCAGTGCCGATGAACATCGGAAAATTTGGCGCAGGATTGAATGCAAATTCGCTCGCGTTCGCGCCGCCGATTGTGCAGCTCGCAACTTGCGCGGTGACGGCCGACGAATTAGTGAGCGCCACGTTGAGGTTGGGCGACGTGATGCCGACGTTGACCGTGTTGAACGCAAGCGCTGCGGTTTGCGTCAGTGTCGGCACCGGCGCGTTGGCGATGAGGGCCGTGGGGCCGCCGGTGATGGTTCCAAACGGAGAGAGCGTGCACGTAACCGCAGCCGATTTAGCGCCGATACCGGTCGCAAGCGGGTACACAGAAATGTTCACCGACTGACCGCCGGCCAGCGCAATCGGAAACGTCGGTGCGGGTGCCTCGAACAGAAATTCGGAGGCGTTGGTTCCGCTAAATCCGCAGCTAACAATTGAACCGGCGTTAGCGGAAGTGTTGGTCAACACGACGTCTTGCGAAGCGCCCGGCGTGGCCACGCTAACGACGCCAAAATCCAAGCTCGAGGTTTGCGAGACGGTGAACGGCGCCCCGCACCCGACGCTCCACGGCGTCGAGCCAGTGGCCGCATCCCAAGCCGCGCTGACCGACGGTGTGAGCGCGTTTGGGCATAGCCGCGAGCCACCGGCACTTAGCAAGTTAACTGGGCTGGGCACGGCAGGCGCAGCACCGGTGAGCGCGTTGTCGTGCACACGAAAGCCGCGCAAGGCGCTCACGCCTGCAAGCGACGGAATCGCGCCCGTGAGCTGGTTCGCGCTGACGTCAAATTGGCGCAGCGCGGGCACGTTAACGAACGCGGGAATCGATCCGGAAAGCTGGTTACCGTAGACGTAGAAAGATTCCAGCGCGGTCAAGTTGTCGAGTGCTGGCAGCGTGCCGGTGAGCATATTGCCGTACGCGTAGAACACGACGAGTTGGGTGAGCCCGGCGAGTGACGGCAATGCGCCAGAAAATTGGTTGCGATCCGCGTAGAAGTATTGAAGCTGCGTTAAACCCGTGAGCGACGGCATGGAGCCGGTGAGCAGATTGTTGTAGAGCGTGACGTAGCTCAGTCCCGGGGCTCCCGAAAGCGCGGGCACGGAACCGCTGAACTGATTGTTGTGCATCACGAGATTCGCCAGTTGCGTCATACCGCTGAACGACGGAATAGTGCCCGTCAGCTGGTTGTTGCTCACGGAGAGCGTGCGCAATTGCGTCAAATCGTTCAGCGTCGCGGGCAGCGAGCCCGTCAGGTTGTTGGCCGACAGGTTTAGCGCCGTCACGTTGGCGTCGCCCACGGAGCACGTCACGCCAGCCCACGTACATTCGCTCCCCGCGATGCCGTTCCAACCGGCGCTGTTACCCCACGCAGCACCGTTAGCACTCACGTAAAGCGCGGTTAGGACGGCACGTTCGCTGCTGGGGATTGCGGCGTGGGCGAAGCTGAAAAATGTGGCGAAGGCCAATGCCACTCCACCCACCAAATGGCCAACGGAGCGATACACGGCACTACGAGATGGCGACGACTTCGGGTGACTCGACGTCGCCGACGTCGGCGCATTCGTGACTGTGCTCATGAATTCCCCTAGAAACATCGGGACTGACCTAGCGTCCCGCGAATACCGTTTGCTAACTGACGGTCACGACGTCTCGAATCGGACGAGGTGGCAGATATTAGCGAATCGCTGCGCGCCGTACAAACACAAACGCTACGGCCCCAGCGTCATCGCGCAGTGCGTCACCAGATAGCTGCGTATCGCGCTCCACGTTTTGCGCGGCGCGGCTGCGGGGAACGTGATGCCGCCGGTAACGGCGGTGCCGGTCAAGCCGAGCATGACGCGCATCATGATGAGACCGTCGATGGTGGCCGTGGTGCGCCCGTCGCCGTCGATATCGGGCGTGCAATTGCGCGCGCCAGAGGAACCGGGGTTGAGCCGCGCGATGCAGAACGTAGCGGGCACAGAGACACTGCTCTTGCAATACCCCGCCACGAGAATTTTGCCGTCGGGTTGTAGTTGCATAGCCTTCACTTCCTGCTCGTAAGGCGCCACGGGCAAGACGACAAAGCCATTCGCTGTGAAGGGTGGCGGTCCGTCAAAGGTAGTGTCAGGAGAGCCGTCACCGCTTAGCCGTGTGACAGAGAAATAAGCACCTGCTATTAATATTCGTCCATCAGACTGGACGGCGACCGTAGCGTCAACGCCCACCGTTCCACCTCGCGCGATGCCCTGCGGGTACAACGCGTCGCCACCCCACAACGACATGTCAACGTCACCGTCTGGCTTGACCCGTACGACGCACGTGTATAGCGAGCAGTCCCCCGCGATCAAAATATGGTCGTCGGCCTGCAGCGCGATTTTCGTCAAGCCGATGGACATGCTCCGGCCGATGTCCAGCGCGACCTTGCCGTTGCCCACGCCGCTTGCGCCGTCAAATGTCGTATCAAAACTGCCGTTTGCATTGAGTTTGACTAGGCAAGCCGTAGTCACCCCTTCGCGACAGCTTCCCGCGAGCAGAATTTTGCCGATCGAATTGATCAACACTGCTTGTGCGCCTTCAGCATCCGCGGAGTTCGACGCAATGTGCGGAACTAGGAATCGTCCATTAGCTGGCGCAACCGGTGGCGGTCCGTCGAAGCCGGCGTCGAAGTCGCCGCTCGCGGTCAGCCGTGCGACGCAAAACAGCGTCGGTGCGCTACCTGCCGGATCAGCGCACTTTCCGGCGAGCACGATCATGCCGTCGGGTTGCAACGCCATGCCAGTGAAGGTGTCTGTCGATGTGCCGATGGTGAGTGCGAAGTGACCGGCGCTGGTGCCGCCAATGCCGGTGAAGGTGGTATCGAAAGAGCCGTTTTCGTTGAGCCGCGCAATGCAGAACTTGCCGGAGCAGGTGCCAGCGACAACGATCTTTCCATCTGGCTGCACGGCAACGGCGTCGGCGCCCGCGCTAAGCGAGCCGGCGATAGACAACAGAAATTTGCCATTTCCCGGTGTGCCGGGGCCGTCGAAACTCGTGTCGAGCGAGCCGTCTGCGTTGAGTCGTGCCATGCAGAAAAACGTGCCGAGCGTGCCTAGACACTTGCCAGCGAGAACGATCTTTCCGTCGGATTGCAGCGCGATTGCATTGGCGCGGTCGTCGTTGTTGGTGCCGATCACGAGCGCGGGGACGTAGCCGTTGGTAGCCCCGAACGTAGTGTCGAAACTACCCGCGACTTGAGCGTGCGATGCGCTCGCCGACACCAGAACGAGGACGGCGGTGCGAATGAAATTTAGGACTGAGCGAATCTGAGGGGTGGCATTCATGGCTTTCACATCAGGCAGAGTGGA
>Ga0116157_10004457_pt1 | contig 13072 bp, 9 predicted proteins | sample AD_UKC048_MetaG_FD_89882 | JGI IMG/M metagenome (GOLD analysis project Ga0116157, IMG submission 89882) | Active sludge microbial communities of municipal wastewater-treating anaerobic digesters from USA - AD_UKC048_MetaG | ecosystem: Engineered > Bioreactor > Anaerobic > Digestate | place: USA...
CAAAAACAGCGCGAAATACTAACGAGTGCGGTGTTAGAGGTTTTAGCGCAATTTCCTCCGGTGAATTAATTTTAATTGATATTGTTGAAAGTGGCCGCTCAGCGGCCATTTTTTATGGAGTATTAATGAATACTAATGAACCAACTCCTGCAAGTGTTCGTATGATGGCAATGAACTCATTGGCCATGAGGGAACATTCTGCGAAAGAGCTTCGTGTAAAACTTGCAAAAAAATGCGATCAAGTCGATTTAATAGCCGCAGTTGTTGAAAGATTGCAGCTTGATGGTTTGCAGAGTGATAGTCGCTTTGCAGAGGCATATACCAATATGCGTTTAAGGCAGGGAAAGGGTGCTCAGATAATTCGGTTTGAGCTAAGAGAAAAGGGCATAAGTGATGAGCTTATTAATGCGTGCCTGATAAATGCTGTGCAGGATACTGATTGGAACTTACTCGCATTGAAGGCCTACCGAAAAAAATTTGGTGATAAACCTATAGAAAATCTTAAAGAAAAATCCAAGCGGATACGCTTTCTAACAGCGAGAGGTTTTTCGGCCGCTAACATTGATTATGTCTTCAAATATTCTGTATTAAGAACGGATTAAAGAGTATGACTTCAATAAACTTTTTGAGTTCTGATTCATTGTCATATGTGTGCTCGTAAACAAGTGTTAAAGTCGGGGCAATGTTGCAGTGACGTTATATTATGATAGAAATATTCAAGTGATTTGACCCAAGGCGATTACCATGCATTCCTATTCTTCCCCATTAACGTCTTATCTATTGAGATTGATTATGTCCCCGTTTGTTGTAGCGCGACTACTGGTTTGCGCATCGCTCTTTTTGGCCGCGCCGACATTTTCTCAAAAAGCGCAAAAAGCTGAAGCTCCTCTGGACGTTATTGTTCAGTCTGTAGCCGCGCGTGATTTGCAAAACAATATTGAAGCATTAGGTAATTTACGTGCATATGAATCCACCATCATTACGGCAAAGACTACAAAAACAGTGACTAATATTCATTTCGATGATGGTCAGCGTGTAAATAAAGGTGCGGTGTTGGTCGAAATGACTAACGCGGAAGAGTCTGCATTAATGGATGAAGCACGCTTAACGGCTAACGAAGCAAAAAAACAATTAGATCGTACCGAAGCTTTGGCAAAAACTGGCGCTGTATCGCCTTCTTTATTGGATCAGCGTACGCGTGAATATCAGGCCGCGCAAGCGCGTTATTTAGCAGTACAGGCACGGCTTAAAGATTTAATCATCACAGCGCCCTTTAGCGGTGTTTTGGGGTTGCGCGATATTAGTGTCGGCGGCCTTGTTGCTCCTGGGCAAACTATTACCACCTTGAATGATGACAGTAGAATGAAATTAGATTTCACGGTTCCTGCTATTTATTTACGCAGCTTGCGAATCGGTTTGCCGATCGAAGCGCAAAGCCGTGATTTGGGTAATAAAATATTTAAAGGAATAATTTTTAGTATTGATAATCAAATTGATGAATCAACGCGTTCAATAAAAGTGCGTGCCATTTTAGATAATGCTAATCATGAGTTAAAGCAGGGCTTGTTAATTACCGTTGTTATAAGTGCGGATGTTCGCAAATCCTTAGTCTTGAGCGAGGCTGCGTTGGTGCCTATGGGCAGCAATAATTTTGTGTTTGTATTGCAGCCTAATAAAAATACCGGCGTATCACCTTGGGTTGCTGAAAAACGTCAAATTCAAATAGGCCAACGTTATAAGGGTTTTGTAGAAGTTCTGAGTGGATTAAAAGATGGCGATAAAGTGGTCACTCATGGTTTGCAAAGAATACACGCAGGTCAAGCTTTAAAAATCATGGCAGAGCAGTCTAATGATCCAGCTAAAAAGACCGAGTCATTAGCTGAGTTGTTGCAACAGCAGAAAAAATCAGAGGGCAAATAGCATGATGCTCTCCAATGTTTCAATCCGACGCCCTGTTTTTGCGTCCGTTATTTCTTTGTTGTTGTTAGCTTTTGGTATTCTTGCGTTTGATCGCCTTTCTTTGCGCGAATATCCCAATATAGATCCGCCCATTGTTTCTATTCGCACTACCTATCCTGGCGCTGCTGCCAACATTGTTGAAACACGAATTACCAAACCTATTGAAGACCGCATTGCGGGCGTTGAGGGTATTCGTTATATCGAATCCAATAGTGAAAACGGCGTTTCAAATATTACCGTTACCTTCAACATAGAACACGATATAGAAGCGGCAGCGAACGATATTCGCGATAAGGTTTCGAGCGCGGCGAGATCATTGCCTATTGAAGCTACAGCTCCCGAAGTTCAAAAAATAAATTCTGATGATGAAGTTATTGTATGGATGAGTTTGGCCGGCGATGGCATGACTGTGCCAGAGCTTTCCGATTACGCAAAACGTTATATTGTGGATAAATTTTCTGCCGTAGAGGGTGTTGCACGCGTGCGCATTGGCGGTGAGCAAAGCTACGCTATGCGGGTTTGGCTGGATAGAAAAAAACTGGCTGCGCATAATCTCACCGTAGCGGATATTGAGAATTCACTGCGCGCAGAAAACGTTGAGCTACCAGCAGGCAGTATTGAATCCCAAGAGCGACAATATACGGTGCGTATGGCGCGGACTTATCGCACACAGGAACAGTTCTCACAGCTGGTTGTAAAACATGCCGCCGATGGTCATTTAATTCGCTTGGGCGATATCGCTAAAGTAGAAAGAGGTACAGTTGAAGATCGAAATTTGTTTCGTGGTAACGGTGTATCCCAAGTGGGGATCGGTATTGCAAAACAATCGACGGCCAACACCTTGGATGTTGCGCGCGGCGTACAAGCACAACAAGAGTTAATGAATAAAAGTTTACCCAAAGGTATGAGCATTGAAGACAGTTACAACAGTGCTGTTTTTATTGAGCGCGCCATTCATGAGGTTTACATCACCTTAGTCTTGGCCGTATCGCTGGTTGTGTTTGTTATTTATGTTTTTCTTGGCAGTGTACGTGCCATGATTATTCCGGCGGTTGCTGTGCCGGTTTCTATTGTTGCTACTTTTATCGTTCTCGCGCTCATGAATTTTTCCGTCAATATGCTTACCTTACTCGCCTTAGTATTGGCGATTGGTTTGGTGGTGGATGATGCGATTGTAGTGCTGGAAAATATTGTGCGTCATATTGAAGAAAAAGGTAAGCCCGTTTTATTAGCCGCTTATGACGGTGTGCGAGAGGTGGGCTTTGCCGTAATTACTACCACCATGGTGTTAATTTCTATTTTTATTCCTATCGTTTTTGTTAAAGGTGATGTGGGGCGACTGTTCTCAGAGTTTGCGGTCACTATGGCGGCAGCGGTGGGTTTTTCTGCGCTTGTCGCTTTAACTTTATCGCCGATGATGGCTTCAAAGATTTTACGCAAAGAAACACGTAGAAATGCCTTTGTTGAAAAAGTTGATGTGAAAATGCATCAGCTGCGAGATTCCTACAAAACAATCATTGTTAAAAGTTTGAAGAAAAAGCCCATCACTATTGCAATTTTTGTTGCCATGTTAGGTGTATGTTTTGCTTTGGCGGTATTTATTCCCAGTGAGTATGCACCTAAAGAAGATCGCGGTAATTTCATGATTATGGTGAATGGCCCAGAGGGTGCAACCTACGATTACATGGAAGAATATATGGCAGAAATTGAAAAACGCTTACTGCCTTATGTAGAAGCGGGTGAAATTTCACGCTTGATGGTGCGCGCACCACGCGGGTTCGGCGGCGTTGAAAGTTACAATGGCGGTATAGCAATAGTTGCCTTGAGCGATTGGAGTGAACGTCGCAATGGCTTTGTCATTATGGACGAAATCAAAGCCAAGCTAAGTGATCTGCCGGGCGTTACAGCCTCGCCAGTTATGCGTCAGGGCTTTGCGAGCGGTTCATCTAAGCCAGTGCAGTTTGTAATAGGTGGTGGTACCTATGAGGAACTTGCGCAGTGGCGCGATATTTTGTTGGAAAAAATTAGTCAAGATAATCCAGGCTTAACGAATATTGATTGGGATTACAAAGAAACTAAACCGCAAATTGAAGTGCGTGTAGATACCAATCGCGCTGCAGATTTGGGTGTGAGCGTAAGCACCATAGGTTACACCTTGGAAACTCTCTTGGGTTCGCGCCGAGTCACAACTTATATTGAGCAGGGTGAAGAATATGATTTAATGATTCAAGGTGAGCGCGATGAGCAGCGGACTAAAAATAGTTTAGAGAATATGTATGTGCGCTCAGACAGCACCGGAAAATTAATTCCGCTTGCAAGTTTAGTTACGCTGGTTGAGGTGGCAGATGCTAGCCGTTTGAATCGTTACAACCGTGTGCGTTCACTGACGATTGAAGCAGCCTTATCCGATAAGCTTACCCTCAGTGAGTCGCTCGGCTACCTCAATCAATTGGTGAAAGATCATTTGCCGGCCACGGCGACAGTAGATTATCGCGGTATGTCGCGCGACTATAAAAACTCCAGCGGCTCAATGTTCTTTATGTTTGCCATGGGGATTTTAATTACCTATTTAGTATTGGCGGCGCAGTTTGAAAGTTATGTGCATCCCTTTGTCATTATGCTCACAGTTCCGCTTGCTATCGCAGGTGGTTTATTCGGTTTGTGGATCACGGGGAGCACGCTCAACTTGTATTCGCAAATTGGGCTCATAATGCTCATTGGGCTTGCAGCTAAAAACGGTATTTTAATTGTTGAATTTACCAACCAGCTGCGCGATCGTGGAGTCGAATTTAGCGAAGCATTGTTAGAAGCATCTTCCGCGCGCTTACGCCCGATTATAATGACGAGCTTAACGGCGGTGGCCGGTGCACTTCCGCTGGTGATTTCATCGGGCGCAGGTTCAGAAACTCGATTCGTGGTGGGTATTGTGATTATTTCCGGCGTTATAGTTGCGACTTTCTTTACTCTATTTGTGGTGCCTGTGGCTTACACGCTATTGGCAAAAAATACGGGTTCGCCAAATGATGTGAGTAAAAAACTCGATCAAGAAGTCGCACATTTTAATGCGGTAGACGATTAATACTGCTTAGATGATTAATGATGCGTTAATAATTAAGAGACGCTGCCTAGGCTAATTATCTGAGCAGCATCTCTTAGACTCATAAAAAGTTTAATAATGAAAAACGTGAGAGACTTACATGCATACTAAAAATTTGATCGCTGTAATTGCAGTTTTTGTTGCAGTATTTCTTTACGGTTGCACCAGTCAGAGCTCAAAAAAACTACAGTCAGAGATATGGAAGTTTGACTCTCTAACGAATATTAATGGTTACACAGTCGAGCAAATGGGGCAGCCCAAGGTGGTGAGCACTCCATTGGGTAAGGCAGTCAGTTTTGATGGCGATGGCGATCGCTTATTAGTTAATGCTAATCCACTCGGTGATGCTACTGAGTTCACAATAGAAATTATGTTTAAACCGAATGATGGGTTTCCCAAAAATCACGAGCCGCGCATTTTCCATATTGAATCGACTGATAATCCTGCTCGCCGCATCACCATAGAGTTGCGTTTGAACGATAAAAAGCAGTGGTATTTTGATGCCTTTATCAAATCAGAAAAATCCCAATTCACATTAATCGATCCTACCAAAGTTCATCCTGTAGGCGAATGGGCTCACGCTGCTATGACCTATAAAGATCGTCAGTTTGTTTCCTACGTGAACGGCAAAAAAGAATTAAGCGGAGAGGTGGATTATCTGACGATTCCCGCTAACGCAAAAACCTCAGTGGGCGCGCGCATGAATCAAATTCATTGGTTTAACGGGGAAATGTTGCAGGTGAGGGTGACTAAGAAGTCGTTGTTGCCGAGTGAGTTTATGTTGTTGGATAAGTTAAAGAAATAATTAATGGGTGGGGCTTTCGCTCCACCCATCTTCAAAAAACTAAATTTTAATCTTCGCTTTCAAGAACTCTACAATTTCCGCTGCAGGAACTTCTTGTTTCTCTGCATCACGACGGCCTTTGTATTCGATATTGCCTGCTTCCAAACCGCGGTCGCCGATAACGATGCGATGTGGAATACCCATCAAATCAGTATTGGCGAGCTGTACACCTAGACGCGCTTTTTCATCGTCCATCAGCAGTACATCAATTCCCGCCGCTTGTAGTTCTGCGTAAATAGCTTCAGCTTTCTCTGCAACTGCAGCGGACTTGTTCATATTGACGGGTACAATCGCAACGTGGAAAGGCGCGATTGAGTCGGTCCAAATAATACCGTTGTCATCAAAGTTTTGTTCGATGGCGGCGGCAACAACACGGGTAACACCAATGCCGTAGCAACCCATAATCATGGTTTGTTCTTTTCCGTTTTCATCCAATACGCGCGCTTTAAGTGCTTCAGAATATTTAGTGCCGAGTTGGAAAATATGGCCAACTTCAATACCGCGTTTAATATCGAGTGTGCCGTTACCGCAAGGGCTTGGGTCGCCAGCAACAATATTGCGGATATCGGCAACCAGCGGTGCGTTTACATCGCGCTCCCAATTCACGCCAGTTAAGTGATAACCATCTTTATTGGCACCGCAGACAAGGTCGGCAGCGTGTGCGGCAGCGTGGTCAACGATAATTGAAATATTTAAACCTACAGGTCCAATCGAGCCAACGCCTACGCCCAACTCGTCTTTAATTCGCGCTTCTGGTGCGAAGGTGAGTGGTGATGCAACACCAGTTAATTTTTCCGCTTTAATATCGTTCAACTCGTGATCGCCGCGAACTACCAAGGCAACCAGTGGTTGAGTTTTATCGTCGCGAACTTCACCTAATACAATTAAGGTTTTGAGTGTTTGCTGTGGTGATACTTTTAAGAGTGCGCAAACTTCGTCGATGCTGTGCGCACCGGGTGTAGCAACTTCTTGCATTAAATGCTGTGGAGCAGGGCGTGGTGTTGTGGGCGGCAAGGCTTCGGCTTTTTCAATGTTTGCGGCGTAATCGCTGCCGTTACTGAACGCGATGGCATCTTCGCCGCTCGCGGCTAATACGTGGAATTCGTGCGAGAAAGCGCCGCCGATTGAACCTGTGTCTGCCAATACGGGGCGGAATTCTAAACCTAAGCGCGTAAAAATATTGCAGTAGGTTTGGTGCATTACATCGTAAGTTTCTTGCAAGGATTCAGTGGTGTTATGAAAGGAGTAAGCGTCTTTCATAATAAATTCGCGCGAGCGCATTACGCCAAAACGTGGGCGCACTTCGTCGCGGAATTTGGTTTGAATTTGGTAAAAGTTCGCGGGCAATTGTTTGTAGCTGTTGATCTCGCCGCGAATTAAATCGGTGATCACTTCTTCGTGGGTTGGGCCAAGGCAGAAGCCGCGATTGTGGCGATCGTTAATACGCAACAGTTCTGGGCCATATTGCTGCCAGCGGCCAGATTCTTCCCACAACTCTGCAGGCTGAACTACAGGCATCAAGACTTCTTGCGCGCCGGATTTGTTCATTTCGGTGCGCACAATATTTTCTACTTTGCGCAAGACGCGCAAGCCCAGCGGTAACCAAGTATAGAGGCCAGAGGCCAGCTTGCGGATCATGCCCGCACGCAACATTAACTGATGGCTAATAACTTCTGCATCTGCAGGGGTTTCTTTGAGGGTGGCAATTAAAAATCGGCTGGAGCGCATAGAGAGTCTTCTTCGTAAAGTGTCGGAAATAATGTGGCTATAATGCTATTTAAAGGCGCTTATTCTACGGTGCCAAGGGCGATTGGTACAGTCGCCAATCTACAAGTAGCCAATCTACAGGATCTGCGATTATCCGATATCTGCAACTATTAGAGGTAAACCTTATGTTCCAACTTCACCCACGCTTAGCGGAAGTCTCCATTGTAATCGGCCGTTTCGATTTGTCGCTCTTGTTGCTCAGCAAAGATGCTAATTACCCTTGGTGTATTTTGGTGCCGCAAGTGGAGGATGTGTTTGAGATTCATCACTTAAGTGAGGACGAGCAAATGCAGTTAATGCGCGAATCCTGCCGTTTAAGCGAGGTAATGACCAGTTTGTTTGACGCCCACAAAATGAACGTTGCTGCTCTGGGCAATGTGGTTCGCCAGCTTCACTTGCATCATATAGCGCGTTTTGAGGAAGATGCTGCATGGCCGCAACCCATTTGGGGCAAGTTGCCAGCAAAAGCCTACAGGGCTGATGAATTGGCGGAGCGAATTAAACGTTTGCAGAATGCGTTGGTGGGCGAGGGGTTTAGTCTTATTTGATTTAGCTTTTTGTTTGAACCATAAAAAAGCCCCGCAGTGCGGGGCTTTTGTGTCCAAGAAGAGCGCTAATTAAAGAGCCATTTCTTTCAGTTTTTTCAGCGGACGCACTTTAACAGTGGTGCTTGCTGGTTTAGCTTTGAAAGTAACTTCCAAACCAGTGAATGGGTTAATACCTTTGCGAGCTTTAGTGGCTGGCTTCTTAACACAAGTGATTTTGAACAGGCCTGGGAATACGAACTCACCTACGCCTTTCTTCTTAACATGACCTTCAATAATGTTGGTCAATTCGTCCAACACTGATTGAACTTGTTTTTTGCTCAACTCAGTTGAGTCAGCAATTTGTTGCAGCATTTGAGTTTTGTTTTGACGTTCAGCAATAGGTTTTACAACAGCAGGTGCGGCTTTAGCAACAGGCGCTTTTTTAGCTGGAGCAACTTTAGCAGCAGGTGCTTTTTTTGCAGCTGGTTTGGCAGCAGCTTTTGGCGCAGCCTTCACAGCAGGTGCTTTTGCAGCGGCAACTTTAGCGGCTGGTTTGGCAGCAGCCTTTGGTGCGGCTTTAGCGGCAGGTTTTGCAGCAGGCGTTTTTTTGGCAACCATGGTGGATTCCTTTATCGTGAATGATCATTTGATGTGTTTATTCTGTAAGCAAACGGCTGAATCGGTTGATGCAGTCAACCTATTGACCTATTCATTTTAGGCTTCGGCTTCGGCTTGCTCAAAAACCCCTGTTTTTATAGGTTCAAAATACCTACTGCAAGGATTGGGGCTATATATAAAGGATAAAAATAGAATCAGCAACCAAAAACTGCGCTATTTCCCGAAGAAAAGTGCAAATTTACAATTTGTGTGAAATTTGCACCGGCAAAATGCGGAGCTGGTATTCAAGGGTGCATTAAAAGCGATATTAAAAGGTGCAATTAAAGGAATTAAGGATCAAATGTGTAGCACTTGAAGTTCCGGCTCAGCTTCACCGTATTGCCACACATAATCAAAGACTTCGCGAAAACGTTTTACTTCTACTGCTGCATTAAAGTTTGCAAAGCCCTGAAAAACTCTATCGTCATTTTTATAAAGTAAAGCGTTGGTGTCGCACAGCATAAATGCCATTTCGTTGTTGTCAGGCTCTACCGTGAGTTTGCGAAATAGAATTTTGCTAGAGAGGCGCTGATGCAGTTTGGCGAGTTTATGGCCAGTCTCGATGATGGGCTTGGTATTCTTAACTAAAATTTGCACTTGCGCGTAGCGGCTGCTGCGCACAAAGCTTGATATGGCTTGAATAAATTCATCGCTACCATAAACAGCTTCATCAAGCTCGTTGCTTAGGATGGCAATCGTTCGTCGTGATTGGCTCAGCAGTTTCAACGATTGCTCTTGAAAATCCTGCACAGAACTCAACAAAAAAAGATCGGGGCTGACGGATGATATTTCGCTCATGGTGTTTCTATTACCTCAACTCAGTGCCTTAACTTAAGTGAGCCACATTTCAATGTGCGGAATGCCCGCATCCAAAAATACCTCGCCGCAGGCTGTAAAGCTTAAGTGCTCATAAAACCGCTGGCGACTGGTTTGGGCGTGAAGGTAGATTTTGTAATCAGGATGCTCTTGTTTGCAATAAGCAATTACTGCAGCCATTAATTCGCGGCCAATAGCTTGCTGACGATACTCCGCTAAAACCGCAACGCGGCCAATATGGTAAAGATGTTGGTTCGCGTGAGTTTCTACCAACAATCGCGCGCAGGCAATGGCCTTGCCTGAGGCTGTCGTTGTCAGAAAATGAGTCGCGCTTTCGTCTTTATCATCCCACTCATCGGCAATAGGAACTTGTTGTTCTTGAATAAAAACAAGCTCGCGGATTTCGCGAAGCGATTGCTGATGAGTTTGCCAGTTGGTTGGGATGATTGTGTGAGTCACAGATAGTTACTCATCAACCAACAACGTTTCTTGATTGATTAATTGCGTGATAGCGGCGCGATCAAACAAATCTTCTACTAAGGGTTTAATGTCATCCCAGGTAATTTCTACTTTAGCGCATACTAGTTCGGCAAGCTCTCGTGAGCAGTTTAGTGCTTGGCCATCAGCAAAGAGTTGTGTGCAATCGCCTTCCGTGTGAAAGGCTAGGCGAGCGGCAGGGTGGCGCCAGAGCATATTGCCTTCGGCGAGTGCTGCTTGCCAATCGTCTGCGGTAATTTCATCCTCGCTTTCAATATCATCTTGGCCGTATTTGCGTTCGGTCATGTGTTTTCCAAACCAGTGGGCGATATTTTCAGCGGTAAAGTGCTGTTGAATAATCGCTTGGATTTGCGTTATAGCTTCGGCGTTAATTTCACCGGGGTTATTTTGCAGTTTCAAATAGGGGTCGGTAAAGCGTAAATCGTTATTGAGCGTTTGCGCTATATCATGGCTCAGTTCATCCACAATCGCCGAATGGCTGGGCGCGCGGAAGCCAATGGAGTAGGTCATGCAATCGCCTTGCGCAACTCCCCAGTGCGCAACACCCGGCGGAATATAAAGCATATCGCCCGGTTCAAGAACCCATTCATCCTGAGTCTCAAAATTTTCTAAAATATGTAATTGCGTGCCTTGTAAATGCGGTGAACTTACGTCGCAGTTCTGTCCAATTTTCCAATGGCGTTTGCCAAGGCCTTGCAGCAAAAATACATCGTAATAATCAAAGTGCGGCCCCACGCTGCCTTTATCGGGCGCGAAGCTAATCATAATATCGTCCAAGCGCCAGTTGGGAATAAAGCGGAAGTTATCGAGCAGCAAGTTCACTTCGGGCACCCATTGGTCAACGGCTTGAACTAACAGCGTCCAATTGGTTTCTGGGAGCAATGCAAAAGTCTCTTCATCAAACGGCCCGTTACGCAATTCCCACGACGTTTTACCATTCTCCAATACCAAACGCGATTCCACTTCTTCTTCAAGCGCTAAACCAGCTAACTCATCGCCATCAAGCGGCGATTCAAAGTTAGGGAATGCATTGCGGATTAGCAACGGTTTCTTTTGCCAATATTCGAGTAAAAATTTTTGGATTGGCATATCGCCAAGGTGGGTAAGGGGAGTCGTCATAATTTTTTGCCTGAATGTATTTGATGCGTAAGAGCAAATCCCCCGGCTGCGCCGACCCCCTTTTTCAAAGTGGGTTATTACTCCCTCCCTTTGAAAAAGGGAGGGCTGGGGAGGGATTTGCGTTATTAAAATAACAAAGGGCTCCTAAGAGCCCTTTGTCCATTCGCTTCTCTAAGTCTTAAATCGCCTTCGCCTGTGCCACCGCATTACCAATGTAATTTGACGGTGTTAAATCGCGCATGGTTTGTTTCGCGTGCTCTGGAATATCCAAAGTTTCCACAAACTCAGCTAATACTTCTTTGGTGATGGTTTGGCCGCGAGTCAGTGCTTTTAATTTCTCGTAAGGCTCATCCACATTGTAACGGCGCATAATGGTTTGAATTGGCTCGGCCAGCACTTCCCATGCGTTGTTAAGGTCTTGCGCCAAGCGTGCGCGGTTAATTTCTAATTTGCTCATGCCTTTCAAAGTAGAAGCAAAAGCAATCATCACGTAGCCAAAACCAACTCCCATGTTGCGCAATACGGTTGAGTCGGTTAAATCGCGTTGGAAGCGAGAGATTGGCAGTTTTTGTGCGAGGTGAGTGAATACTGCGTTAGCAATACCCAAGTTACCTTCGGAGTTTTCAAAATCGATAGGATTAACTTTGTGCGGCATGGTTGATGAACCCACTTCGCCTGCGATGGTTCTTTGTTTGAAGTAACCGTAGGAAATGTAGCCCCAAATGTCGCGGTCAAAATCGATAACGATAGTGTTGAAACGCGCAATCGCATCAAATAATTCAGCAATGTAATCGTGCGGCTCAATTTGAGTAGTGTAGGCGTTCCAGCTTAAGCCTAAGCTCTCTACGAACTCTTGTGCGTTGGCTTGCCAATCCACTTCTGGGTAAGCAGAAATGTGTGCATTGTAGTTGCCTACGGCGCCGTTAATTTTTCCGAGTAATTCAACTTCTTTAACCGATTTTAATTGGCGACGCAAACGCGCAGCCACGTTTGCCATTTCTTTACCAACGGTGGTTGGCGACGCAGTTTGGCCGTGGGTGCGTGAGAGCATTGAATCTTCGGCGTAATCGTGCGCGAGTTTTACGACGCCATCGATAATTGCTTGTGCATCTTTAATAAATTCTTCGCGGCCTGCTTTCAGCATTAATGCGTGTGACAAGTTGTTAATGTCTTCTGACGTACAGGCGAAGTGTACGAATTCTAAAACAGCTTCTAACTCTGGGTTGCCAGCGAATTTATTCTTGAGAAAGTATTCAACTGCTTTTACGTCGTGATTGGTGACGCGTTCAATGTCTTTTACGCTTTGTGCATCGGTTTCGCTAAAATCTGTCACGATTGCATCGAGTTGTGCGTTTGTCGCTGCGCTAAATGCTGGAACTTCTGGGATGCCTGAGTGGCGGCTGAGTTGTTGCAGCCAACGAACTTCTACTTGAACACGGAAAAAAATTAATCCGAATTCGCTAAAGATTTTACGTAAAGCAACAGTGCGTTTGCCGTAGCGGCCATCGACTGGTGAAACAGCATTGAGCGGGGAGAGGGTAGCAAAAGAGTCATTCACTGAATTGGTCATGCGGGTTCTCGTTTGAAAGTAAAAAATTAATAAACTGATATTCCCATTTGCTCTGAGTGGCGAGCTGATCGAATTGTTCAAGGGCTGAACGGCACACCCTTGGATTGCTTCGCGCTCAGGGCGAACGGGAATATGAGCTTGAAAAAGGCCGTCATCATAACTGAAAACGCCTGATTTTTCAGGCGTTTTCATGCACTTAGTAGCCGCTGGGGCGCAAC
>Ga0116157_10004458_pt1 | contig 13071 bp, 14 predicted proteins | sample AD_UKC048_MetaG_FD_89882 | JGI IMG/M metagenome (GOLD analysis project Ga0116157, IMG submission 89882) | Active sludge microbial communities of municipal wastewater-treating anaerobic digesters from USA - AD_UKC048_MetaG | ecosystem: Engineered > Bioreactor > Anaerobic > Digestate | place: USA...
TGATTGCCATCTAATACAATGGTAGTTTCTTTGACCTCGGTAATTAAAACTGGCAAGTGATTTCCTTCTTGATCCATCATTTGTAATTCCATTCCTGGCGCAGGTTCACCTAAATCTGTTGGCAATTGAGATTTATCAAATTCAAAAAACATTTGCTCATTTACCGGACCATAACCTTCTAAATGAGGTATTGAAATCACCTTAACCTCACCTATATTCATATCAAGCACACCATTATCAAACCCATGGATAACCATGCCTTCACCTACTGTAAACTCTAATGGTGGTCTACCTTCTGATGAATCAAACAACATTCCATTTTCTGTTAATGTTCCTTTGTAATGAACCTGAATAGTATCACCCTTTTTTACTTGTGCCATAAATTTAGTATTTTTTTTGCCGCCAAAGGTAGGCATTATATTTTCAAAGCACGAAATATATTCGTTAGCCTACTAGTTCTAATTGAGTATAATAATTAATTATTTTCTCAAATATTTCTTCAATTGCATCTAAGCTTTCGGCATGTACCAGCATCATTCTAAAGTCTTTAATATGTGATAAGCCTTTTAAATAATTAGAATAATGAGGTCGCATTTCAAGAATTCCAAGTTTAGGTCCTTTCCATTGAAGCGAATGCAAAAGATGTTTTCTGATCACAGTAATTCTATCTTCAACAGTTGGGGGTAATAAAATATCACCAGTTTTTACATAATGTTTTATTTCATTAAATATCCAAGGATATCCAATGGCTGCTCTTCCTATCATAACCCCATCAACACCATATCTATTTTTATATTCTAAAGCCTTTTGTGGTGAGTCGATATCTCCATTCCCAAAAATAGGAATATGAATTCTCGGATTATTTTTAACCTTAGCAATTAAACTCCAGTCGGCATCGCCTTTGTACATTTGAGCTCTTGTTCGACCATGAATTGATAGAGCTTGAATACCAATATCTTGTAATCTTTCAGCTACTTCTTCAATGTTTTTAGAATCGTTATCCCAACCTAATCTAGTTTTAACTGTAACTGGAATTTTTATTGAATCAACTACAGCCTTCGTTAATGAAACCATTTTAGGTACATCTTTCAAAATACCTGCACCTGCGCCTTTGCAGACAACCTTTTTAACAGGACAACCAAAATTTATATCGCATAAATCAGGTGCTGTTGTTTCAACAATTCGAGCTGAGAGACACATCGCTTCTTCATCACCTCCAAATATTTGAATGCCTATTGGTTTCTCATATTCATAAATATCGAGTTTTCGTCTGCTTTTTATAGCATCTCTTATTAACCCTTCGCTACTAATAAATTCAGTATACATTAAGTCTGCCCCATTTTCTTTGCAGACTGCTCTAAATGGAGGATCGCTCACATCTTCCATTGGTGCGAGCAATAAAGGAAATTCGGGAAGTTCTATTGGGCCAATTTTTATCACTCCGCAAAAGTAAGGTCTGAATAGGAGATTGAGACAAAGGGCAGTTGAAAATATTATTTTGATGAAGTTTGGCTTTATTATTGTTGATTACCCTTAATCTATGAAATTATATAAGACTGGTAACCAAAACCAAACTTAATTCATTGACATATTGCAGGTTATAACGCAGAATGATTGATTAACCAAATAATAATTTGAAAAGTCGCTTAGATAATAATTTTTTTGCATTTTCGCACTTCATAAAACACTTAAATTTAAAAAGACATGAGCAATTTACTCGATTCATTAAAAGGATTAGTTTCAAACGAACTAGTTAAAGCAGCAGCTTCATCTATGGGTGAAAGCGAAAGCGGTATTTCAAAAGCGATTGGAGGAATACTTCCAAGTTTATTAGGCGGCGTTCTTAATTCAAATCCTTCAAATCATAATATGATTGGAGATTTGTTTACAAAGGCTGGCGGAAACGATAATTTTCTTGGCGAACTTCTAGGTGGCATTGGATCTTCTAACACAGCTTCGCCTGCATCTAGCATTGGAACAAGTTTGATTTCAGGATTATTTGGTAGTAAAGCAAGTGGAATAGCGAATCTAATTTCAAATTTCGCAGGTGTAAAATCAAGTTCATCAAGTTCTTTACTTGGAATTGGGGGTTCATTAATTGCCTCATTCTTGGGTAAGAAAATGTTGGGCGAAGGTTTGAATTTTGGTGGTATCATGAATTGGCTTGGCGGACAAAAAAATGTAATTGAAAGTGCTATCCCTGCAGGCTTAGGTAGTTTCATGAGTGGGGCAAGCGATATCGCATCCACTGCAAAAGCAACTGCTTCAAATGTTTCAGGTCAAGTAGCCTCATCTATGGATTCAGATGATAATAAAGGTGGTGGTATGAAATGGCTACTTCCAATCTTGTTATTAGGTTTATTAGCAGTTGGTATGTGGTATTGGTTAAAAGGCTGCAACAAAGAAGAGGTGAGTGCAACCACTGAGCAAGTTGAAAACTCATTGAATAATGCCTCTGATAGTGCTGCGAATGCAATGAATTCAATGGCTGACTCAACTGCTTCAGCTGCGAATGCTATTGTTGAAAGCGTTAAAGGTAAATTAGACGAAGCTGGAAACTGGATTGCAGAAAAAGGTGAGGCTATTAAAATTAAATTAGATAATGGTGTTGAAATTGATGCAACAAAAGGTTCATTAGAAGATAAATTAGTTGCTTTTATAAAAGATCAGAATGCTGTTGCAGGTAAAGATATCTGGTTCAATTTTGAAGATTTATTATTTGAAACAGGGAAATCAACCTTGAAGGCAAGTTCACAAAAACAACTTGATAATACTGTCGCTATTTTAAAAGCTTATCCTAATGTAAAAGTTAAATTAGGTGGTTATACTGACAATACTGGTGATTCATTAGCGAATATGAAACTTTCAGATTCTCGCGCAAAAACCGTATTCAATCAAATGATAAGTAAAGGCTTAACAAAGGCTTCTTTTGATGAAAAACCTTATGAAGGATATGGCCCTCAACATCCTGTTGCAGATAATGCAACACCAGAAGGTCGCGGACAAAATCGCAGAATTTCTGTGAGTGTTCGAGCTAAATAACTTAGATACGAAATATTACAAAAAAGGGCTACTTTCTGTGGCCCTTTTTATTTTATACTGGTTGAATTAAATCCCAAAGATTACCATATAAATCAGCAAAAACAAGCACCCTGCCCCATTCTTCAGTGATTGGCTCTCGTACAATTTGTATATTTTGATTCACCAAATTTTGATAATCACGATCTAAATTATCTGTATGCATAAATAAAAAAACACGACCACCCGTTTGATTACCAACACATTTCAATTGCGAATCATTGGCAGCTTTAGCCAATAACAAACAAAATCCTTCAGAACCTTTTGGTGATATCCGGACCCAACGTTTGGTTTCATTCAATACAGTATCTTCAATTAAATCGAAAAATAATTTTTTTGTGTAAAATGCTATCGCTTCATCATAATCTTTCACCACCAATGCTATTTGAATCATATTTTGTTTCATATAAATAAATATTTGAACACGAATATACAAGAGTTGAGTTCACTTACAGAGTGAATCATTTTACCAAGTCAATGATATTTAAAATCCTCTATTATAGAATCATAGGTCTACTAATAATGATTTCAAAAATCAATCTTCCTTTTTTACAAAATAATATTACTTTTGCACATGGCTACAAATTCTAAAATTGCAAAAGAAGGGCTTACCTTCGATGATGTGCTTTTAATTCCAGCATATTCTGAAATCCTGCCACGTGAGGTAAATATCCAAACACAACTTACTCGAACCTTAAAAATCAATCTGCCCTTGGTATCTGCTGCTATGGATACAGTTACAGAAGCACAATTGGCGGTGGCTTTGGCTCGTGAAGGAGGAATAGGAATTTTACATAAGAATATGAGCATTGAAAAACAAGCCGAGCAAGTGCGTAAAGTAAAGCGAAGTGAAAGTGGCCTCATCGTTGATCCAGTTACACTTCATCCTGATGCTACAATTGGAGAAGCCTTGCGTATCATGAAAGAAAATAAAATTGGTGGCATTCCCATTGTAGATAAAAATCAAAAATTAGTTGGTATACTTACCAATAGAGATTTACGTTTCGAGAAAAATGTAACTCAAAAAGTAAGTGATGTAATGACGAAAGACAAACTTGTAACCGCACAATTAGGCACTGATTTAATGAAGGCCGAAAAGATATTACAAGAATATAAAATTGAAAAACTGCCAATTGTTGATAAAAATAAGAAATTGATTGGACTTATAACTTATCGCGATATTTTACAATATAAAAGCCACCCACATGCAAGTAAAGATAGTATGGGCCGTTTAATGGTCGGTGCAGCAGTTGGAATAACAAGTGACATTCTTCTTCGTGTAGAGGCTTTGGTTCATTGTGGTGTTGATGTGATAACACTTGATAGTGCGCATGGCCATTCAAAAGGTGTAATGGACACAGTAAAAAAAGTAAAAAAAGCCTATAAAGATATTCAAATTATTGCAGGCAATGTAGCCACTGCCGAAGGCGCTAAAGCGTTAGTTGCTGCAGGCGCTGATGCCGTAAAAGTGGGTGTTGGACCAGGATCAATTTGTACCACTCGTATTGTAACGGGCGCAGGTGCTCCGCAGTTGACTGCCATTATGGATGCAAGCGAAGCCTTGAAAAAGTCAGGGGTGCCAGTTATTGCTGATGGCGGTATTCGATATACAGGCGATTTAGTAAAAGCACTTGTTGCAGGAGCCTCAAGCGTTATGGCAGGCTCGGTTTTTGCAGGTGTAGAAGAAAGCCCTGGTGAAACCATTATTTTTGAAGGACGAAAATTTAAGTCTTATCGTGGCATGGGAAGTATTGAAGCCATGCAAGAAGGTAGCAAGGATCGTTATTTTCAAGATGTAGAAGATGATATTAAAAAATTAGTACCTGAAGGAATTGTAGGCCGAGTACCCTATAAAGGAACCTTGAATGAAGTTGTTCATCAATTCGTAGGTGGCTTAAGAGCAGGAATGGGATATTGTGGCGCGAAAGATATTAAGGCATTGCAACAAGCTAAATTTGTTCGCATCACCAATGCTGGTATGCGTGAAAGTCATGCGCATGATGTTGTTGTTACCAAGGAATCACCAAATTATAGTAGATAAAAGTAAGTTTTAAATATTTAGAAAAAATCAGATTCAAAATTTCAGATATTGATAGAAATTATTTATTTTGTTTGAATAATTCTAATATATGCATATTCTTTGGCTCTTACTTGCTCTTGTTTTTATTGCATTGTTTGGAATTTTTGTCTACCATTTTTATTTATTTATTAAAAAATACTTAAGTATGTCATACCCATTACCCGTTTACCATTTCAAAGTTGATTGGGGAGGAACTCGAATTGAATTTACAAATGTAAAAGGATTAGATAAATATATCGATCCAATTCAAGTTCGAGATGGTGCTTCTGCTGACCATTCGTTTCAATTAATGCCCGGACTAGAAAAATATAATACCATTACTCTTCGTCGAACCATATTAAAAGGAGATAATGATTTCTTTGAATGGATCAATACTAAAAAAGGAAGTACAATTGAGCGTCGTGATATCACAATTAGTTTGTTAGACGAAAATCATGACCCTGCAGTTGAATGGCGAATTAGACAAGCCTTTCCAATTCGGTATTCTGGACCAATTTTTGAAGCTGCAAATAGTGGATCAGCTTTTGAAGAACTTGAAATTATTCATGAAGGAATGAGTGTGAAAAATAATTGATATTAAAGTTTAAGAAATTGAATCTTCTTGTCTTGTTTTTTTACTTCCTTCATACATTTCGTATTTAACCAATCGCGCCTCAAGTGCACCGTTATAAACTTTTATTTTTCGTGAAGGTTTGAGCCCAACAAATTTAAGTGCCTCTAAATTTGCAGTAATCATCCAGGCCGTTGTTCCGGGATAATTTCTTTTTAATGTATTCCCAATATCTTCGTAAAATTCTTCTGTTTTAATTCCAATTCTTTCATCATATGGTGGATTAAAAAGCAAATGAAGTTTACCCTCTGATTCTTTTTGTGTATCAAAAAAATCATCTTGCTCGAAAGTGATATAATCTTCTAAATTGGCATTTTTCACATTGTCAACAGCCTTTTTAATTGCTGTTAAATCAATATCACAACCTTTAATTTTAAAATGAAATTCTCTCGTTTTTTTAAGTAATGCATCTTGAATTGTTTCAAACAAAGCATTATCATAATCAGCCCATCGTTCAAAAGCAAATTCTTTTCGATTAATATTCGCTGGAATATTACATGCAATCATGGCGGCTTCGATAACAATGGTGCCACTCCCACACATTGGATCTAGAAAGTTTGATTGGCCTTCCCAACCCGATAACATTAATAAACCAGCAGCCAACACTTCATTGATAGGCGCAATATTAGTTGCTGTTTTATAACCTCTTTGATGCAATGAAGCACCAGAACTATCTAGCGAAACGGTGCATTCATCATGATTGATATGAATGTTTATTCGAAGGTCTGGATAATCTACTTCAATATTGGGTCTGATACCTGTATTGTTTCTAAACTGATCAACGATAGCATCTTTCGATTTTAATGAAACATATTTTGAATGAGTGAAAAAATCTGAAAAAACAGTCGCATCAATAGCTAATGTTTGATTTTCATTCATGTATTCAGACCAATTTATTTTGTAGATACCGTCATAAAGTTCTTGTTCATTTTTTAATTTAAATGAATGAATAGGTTTTAAGATTTTAATCGCCGTTCTGCATGCAAGATTTGCCTTGTACATAAACCCATTATCTCCTTCAAAACTTACCATACGAAGACCTTGTTGAACATTTAAAGCACCAAGCTGTTTTAACTCGGCTGCTAATAAATCTTCAAAACCAAATAAGGTTTTAGCGGTCATTTTAAAATTATATCCCATTTGGCGAAGATAGATATTTGATTTGAATGAAGATTGAATGCCTTGAAATAAAGAGTATCATTGAAGTTTGTATATTTGTTGAATCATGTATCATTCTATCAAAGATTTCATTACCACACAAATTGATCCAAATTTTAATAAGGATGATGAGTTGCCATTTCCAACAAGTTTCAAAACCTTTTCAAAAAATAGTATCATTACACATTATCATCATGTTGAACAAAATGCTTATTTTTTAATAGATGGCATGGTTCGAATTAGCATGCAGCGTGAAGAAGAAGAGCGAATTTTAGAATTCTTTTTCCCAAATAGTTTTTTTTCATCCTATACTTCCTTTTTAACTCAAAGTCCTTCTGATGTTGAGATACAAGCATTAACTGATATTCAAGTTGAGATTATTCATTATAATGATTTGCAGAAGGCATATCAAACTTCATTATTAGCCAATCAACTTGGTCGAATTGTAGCCGAACATTATTATATCTGGAAAACTAAACGAGAAAAAGACTTCTTGCTTAAATCGGCAACCGAACGCTATAATGAACTTTTAGCTAAACGACCTGAATTAGTTCAGCAAATTCCTGTACATATGATAGCAAAATATTTAGGCATTAAACCAGAAAGTTTGAGTCGAATTCGAAAAGAAATTTCATAGCTTTTGGACTATCGTGAGCTCATTTTATATTCTCTCTTCACTAAATCTACTAATTATCAAATTCGCCACAATCAAATTTGGCACCCAACATAGCCATGCAACAATTTGATATCCAATAATAAAATCTGAAAAAATAAAAGTTAATATGGGTAACCATAATCTTAGCGTTACTGCAGCAAAGCAAGCCGCATAACTATAGATCATCCAATTCTTATGTTGATCAACTTCAGCATGCCGAATTTTTAGATAGGCATTCAATGAGGTATAAAACCAGATGACAGACAAACTCATAAAACCTAATGTAGAAATGATGCCACCAGTTGCGTAAAAAGCGATATAAAATCCTGCAATTGAACTAAATCCGACTGAAACCAAATAAAGTTTTCCAATTATCTTATGAAGTCTTACATATTTTGCTCTAATTTTTGGATTGAATTGAATCCATCCAATCAATAGTGCAATTCCTCCAAATATGATATGAACATAAAAACCAATATTCCAACCAATATTCTCAAGTAAGGCTGCTGATTTAGTGCTTAATAAACCAAATCTCCTATCAATTACAAAATAAATTATTGGATAAAGACCAATTATAATAGCCAACACACTAATAAGGGATCGAAATATTTTCATCGAAAATTAAAAATCTGATGAATTCTAAATGATACAATCAATTTTTTCGGCTAGCTCAAAATCTTTACTAGTGATTGAATTTGCACTATGTGTGTTTAAACGAATCTTTACTTTATTATAGACATTTGAGAATTCAGGATGGTGATCGGCTTGCTCAGCTAAAATGCCTACTTGAACAATAAAACCCAAAGCTGCTTTAAAATCTTTGAATTCAAACTTTTTTTCAATCGCATCATCAACAAGGGCCCAACCTAATATTGAACTCAATTTATCTTGAACCTCTTCAGACGAATAGATTTTCATAAGCACTAAATTTCACGATTAATATCAAAACGCTCTAATTCATTGGCTACTTCAGTTAAAAAGCTTGCACCCAATGATCCATCCACAATTCTGTGATCATAACTTAATGAAAGATACATCATATGTCGAATAGCAATGACATCACCTTGTGGGGTTTCTAATACCATTGGGCGTTTTTTAATTGCACCAACAGCTAGAATAGCAACTTGTGGTTGATTAATAATAGGGGTTCCCATTAAGCTTCCAAAGGTGCCAACATTTGTCATGGTAAACGTTCCGCCTTGAGTATCATCTGGTTTTAATTTATTTGACTTCGCATTCCCTCCTAATAAATTTACTTCTTTTGTCAACCCATATAAATTCTTTGTATCCGCATTTTTAATAACTGGCACAATTAAATTACCTGTTGGTAGTGCCGCAGCCATTCCAATATTAATATCTTTTTTAACGATGATATTATTGCCTTCCAGACTTGAATTAATCATTGGGAATTTTTTAATTGAATTCACAATGGCTTCGATAAAGATGGGTGTAAAAGTAATTTTCTCGCCGAATTTCTTTTCAAAAGGTGTTTTGATTTTATTTCTCCAATTGACAATATTAGTAACATCGGCTTCTGTAAAACTAGTGACATGCGGTGATGTTGCCTTACTTTTTACCATATGGTCGGCAATCATTTTACGCATTCTATCCATTTCAATAATTTCAACATTACCTGTTGGTAAAACGGCAGCTGGAATAGCGGTTTCAACTTGAGCAATTTGACTTACTGTAGGTTGTGCAGATTCAACTTTAGGCGCAGGGGCTTGAGTAATATTACCTGCTTTTCTTTGAGCTACATAATTTAAGATATCCTTTTTAGTAACTCGTCCCTCATTGCCTGTTCCTGGAATCGTTTCGATTTCAGACATGCTAACACCTTCTGAAGATGCGATATTCAAAACAAGTGGAGAATAAAATTTATTCGTTCCTGCACTAGCTGTTGCAATTGGAGCTGAACTTGCTAAAGGTTGTACAATAGGAGCCGCAACTGGCGCAGCGACAGCAGGTATTGGTGCAGGTGAAGCTGATACATTTCCGCCAGCATTGATTCGGGCAATTACTTTTCCAACTGGCACTACATCATTTTCTTTAAATAGTATTTCAGCAATTGTACCTTCTGCGGTTGAAGGGACCTCACTATCTACTTTATCAGTTGCAATTTCTAAGAGGGTTTCATCCATTTTAATAAAGTCACCAACCTGTTTATTCCATTTTAATATGGTTGCTTCCATTATACTCTCGCCCATCTTTGGCATTACTAAATCAACTGTAGACATAGATCAAATTTTTTTAAGATTGTAAAGGTATAAATAAATACCAATTAGTCAATTGAAGAGTTCCACTATTTAAAAAAGTGTTGTATGTATTTAAAACTGAAATGTTTCGACACTGAACTTCTGAATTGTACTCTTGCGATTTTGAGATAGAAATAAAATTAACCTGAATTAAATAAAATTATTTTCTACTATTAATTTCATCTCGAATTTGAGCGGCTTTGATATAATCTTCTTTTTCAAGTACATCATGTAACATTGTTTGAAGCTCAGCAATACTCATCGACATCAAATTGTTTTGTGCCTCTGCTGCTTTAGATCTCACTTTTTTCTCCTCTGAAGATTGAATTTTAGGCATATTCTCATCCATTTGCAAACCTGCCGTATCTAAAATAGATTCATAAGTAAAGATCGGTGTATCAAATCGAACCGCTAAAGCCAATGCATCTGATGTTCGAGAATCGATTTCAATTGTTTCGTGATTTGAAGAACAAATCAATTTTGCATAAAATATACCTTCATGAATACGATGAATTAGTACTTCAGTCAATTTAAGATCGAATGCCGACATCATATTTTTCATGAGGTCATGAGTTAAAGGTCGTGTTGGCTGCATATTTTCAAGTGCCACAGCAATTGCTTGCGCTTCAAAACCACCAATAACTATAGGTAATTTACGCACACCATTTACCTCACCCAAAACCACGGCATAAGAATGTGATTGAGTAACACTATGTGATAAGGCAACAATTTCTAATTCTAGTTTCTTTGAACTCATAAAATACTTCGCAAATATAATCGATAATTATTAAGCGTTTTGGGCCGCTTTAAATTTTTTAAAAGCCTCTGTTAATTTCGGTACTATTTCAAATGCATCTCCTAGAACGCCATAGTCAGCCGCTTTAAAAAATGGCGCCTCTGCATCTTTATTAATTACAACAATTGTTTTTGAACTATTAACGCCAGCCAAATGTTGAATTGCGCCTGAAATCCCAACAGCAATGTATAAATTTGGTCGAATAGTTCCTCCAGTTTGCCCAACATGTTCGTGATGTGGTCTCCAATGTGAATCAGCCACTGGACGCGAACAAGCAAGCGTTGCACCAACACTTGTTGCAAGATCTTCAAGGATGCCCCAATTTTCAGGTCCTTTTAAACCCCGTCCTCCGCTCACAACTAATTCTGCTTCTGATAATGGAACGATACCAGTTACTTTATTTACATTTTCAACTTTCACAGCAAAATCATTCGCTGCAAAATCAATTGAAATATTAGCAACTTCAGCAGCTGCATCAGATTTCTCAAATGGAAATGAATTTGGTGTAATAGAAATAATTTTAATTGGCGACTGAATACTCATAAACGCGTACGCTTTTCCAGCAAATACAGATTTCTTTACTACAAATCCATTACTAATATCTGGCAATGAAATTGCTCCTGCCACTAAACCTGCTTTTAAACGTGCAGCCACTCGAGGTGCCACAGCTTTTGCGGTGATATTATTAGAAAAAACAACAACTTGTGCATTTTCAGAAGATGCTATATGTGCAATTGCCTTTGCATAAGCTTTTGTTTCTACATTATTTAAACGAGCATCTGAAATATGGATCACTTTGTTGGCGCCATAATTACCTAATATTGAAACATCTGAAGCTTCACCTAAAACTACTGCATTTACTTTAGTGCCTAATAACGAAGCTACTTTTGAAGCATATCCAACCGCTTCTAGGGCTGCTTTTTTAAAACTTCCGTTACTTAACTCTGCGTATACTAATACCATTTTGTCTTACTATTTATAATTTAAAAAAATGTCCTTTTAATATTTCAACAATTCAAACACTTTACTTTGAAAGTGCTCAATTTATCCACTAAATTACTTTAGCTTCTTCATGTAATAATCTTACTAATTCATCCATTTGATCTATATCCAACATTTTAACACCTGTTTTTTGAGCAGGCATATCATATGATAATATTGAAGTTAATGTATCAGCTGCGGCTGGTTGAATTACACTTAATGGTTTTGTTCGTGCCGCCATAATACCTCTCATATTTGGAATACGCGCTTCAGCCATCCCTTTTTGACAAGAAATTACTACAGGGCAAACACAAGAGTCTGTTTCTTCACCACCTTCTATCTCGCGATTAACGGTTACTGTATTGCCAGCTAAATCGAGTTTTGAAACATGGGTAATAAAAGGCATATCCAATAATTCAGCCACCATTGCTCCAATACTAGCATTTCCGTAATCGATACTTTCTTTGCCAGTTAAAATCAAATCGTAATTGTTTGATTTAGCATACTCAGCAATTTGTGACGCAATATAAAAACTGTCATTTGAATCGGCATCTATCCGAATCGCCTCATCACCTCCTAAAGCTAAAGCCTTTCTTATTACTGGTTCAGTATCTGCTTTACCAACTGTAATCAAATTTACTGCTGTGGCAATTCCGGCCTCCTTTAATTCAAGTGCTCGAACAAGTGCATACCATTCATCGTAAGGATTAATGATCCATTGAACACCTGCTTCATTTAGGGTTGAGTTATTATCATTAAATGCTATCTTGGTTGTGGTATCAGGCGCTTTAGTAATACAAACAAGTATTTTCATAAAATATCTTTCTTTTTTGGAGCGCAAATATAAGGTGGAAAATGTAAAAAGACATGAGTTCTATCAATTGATCATTGAGTTTTTAAACATTCATAATAAAGGCGGCTTATAAACAAGCCCGAACTTTATTTCAGCTAAAGATTTGGCATATATAACGAATGAATCATTAGTTTTTAATTCAATCCTATTTAATGAGCCAACCGCAATGTGATTTAAGCATTTAAATCATCTAATTTAAAAGAGTAAATACTTTAGATACAAATATTATTATTATATCCAAAGTAGTAAGTTTGCCATCAAACGATTATGCATTAAAACAATGGAACGAATCAACAAATTGAATGAAATGCTGAAGGCTCAACCTCATGATAGTTTTCTACTTCATGCCTTAGGACTTGAGTATATTAAAATAGGCGAACTTGAACGTGCAATTGAATCATTTGAAAAAGTAATTGCCTTTAATAAAAATTATGTTGGCACCTATTATCATATGGCCCAAACCTTTGAAAAACAAAATAAATTTGATAAAGCTATCGCCATTTATCAAGAAGGTATTCAAGTTGCAACTCTTGTGAAAGATCAGCACGCTAAAAATGAGTTGCAAATGGCCTTAGATGAATTGATTGATTAATCGAAATACTGAA
>Ga0116157_10004460_pt1 | contig 13066 bp, 11 predicted proteins | sample AD_UKC048_MetaG_FD_89882 | JGI IMG/M metagenome (GOLD analysis project Ga0116157, IMG submission 89882) | Active sludge microbial communities of municipal wastewater-treating anaerobic digesters from USA - AD_UKC048_MetaG | ecosystem: Engineered > Bioreactor > Anaerobic > Digestate | place: USA...
ACTTCGACTTCTACAACAGGAACCGCAGCCACCAGACGTTGGACTACAGGACACCGGACGAGGTATACTCAGAGCAACCTCTGGAGCGGATAGCGGCATGACTCGCAGTAGTTATATCACTAACTATTCTTGGAAAGCTGTCCAGTCACCCCGGACCACCTCTCACTTCAAGTTTAGGACTAAATATGAATCTATTCTTTGAGCTTATCCGCCGTATTATCTTGGAGCGAATTATTCCAGCTGGAAGAGTGTTTAACATCAATGCAAGCTTAGCCGACGCACTCGCTAAACGCTCGGTGCATTGGACCCGGGAAGAAATTGAAAGCTACCAAGGCAACCGCCTGAAGGCTCTTGTGAAGCATTGCTTCCAGAATGTACCTTATTACAGAAGGGTGATGGATGAACGGAATCTAACCCCAAACGACTTCAAGCGGCCTCAAGACGTTTCGAAGTTCCCAATTTTAACAAAGCAAATCATTCGAGATAATGGCCCGGAACTTCGCGCAAGGAATTATCCTGATTCTATTTGCCAATTCCGCCGGAGTGGGGGAACAACAGGGGAGCCAACCAAGGTTGCAATCTGTCCAACAGCGAGGAGCATTGAAATTGCCATGTATCTTCGTGGCTTTTCTTGGATGGGCTGGAGACCTGGCAAACCGATTATCCAATTGTTCGGTGGCTCCTTGGGAATCGGCGGAACAAGTGCTCGAGCAAGGCTTGTAAATTGGCTTCTCAATACCATTTTTCTATCCGCTTTCGAACTTCGCCGAGAAAATGTTAAGGAATATTCTCAGACAGTTTTGAAGAATCCAGGCGGTGTACTCGTAGGATATTCTTCAGCTGTATTCAATTTGGCCGAACTCATTTCTGCCGAGAATTTGCCGACGGGCAACCTTGTTTCCATCATCTGCACAGCAGAGCAAATGCCAGACGCATGGAAAGCCAGAATTCAAGAGGCATTTAAAGTCCCGTGCTTCATGTATTATGGTTGTGGAGAAATCCAGAGCGTCGCTTATGAATCGATGTCGGCGGAAAAGTACATTGTATGTCAAGAGCGTGTTATCCTAGAAGTTGCAGATCCAAAGGAGGATGTCTTTCGGGATTCTGGAAATGGTGCATTTTGTATCACTGATTTGCACAATTATGCGATGCCAATGATTCGTTATCAAAATGGGGATGCCGGGACCATCGGCTATTTGTCAGGATCCCCTTCCCATCAGAGAATCATCGAATTGGATGGGCGAATCATGGATCGACTCATAACAATAGATGGACAGTTGATTTGCAGTGCCCTTCCTCCACACATGATCCTGAGAAGCGGGTTACGTGTTTCCAAGTTCCAGCTCATTCAGTTCGATCGGCGGAACCTTCTTTTTCGATACGCAACAGAAAGCGGGAATGAACTAGATTTTAGTGAAAAGGAAATCGTCAGGGGTGTGTTCAGAAAATACCTTGGGGAAGGTATGAATGTGGATTTTGCCTTTGAAGGTTTTGAAATTTCCAAATCTGGGAAGCATCGGTTCGTAATCAACCATTTGTTGATGTGAGGCACTGCCCAGAGCTCCCAATATTTTATGCAAGAAGAAGGACGAGTACCTATGTCCAACTGCACCCTTCTGATTCGCGATTCAAATTATCCTCCAGCTCCATTCTCTCCTCCTCAAGAGTATAGAGAGTTTCAAGGCACTCGGATTCTGAGGGGCATAACCGACCCCACAAATAGAATTTATCCGATGGTTAGAGAAGCTCTTTTTCGACACCTTGAGGGATTCGATCCATCTGACGGAAGTGTTGATATTCGATGTTTACGGGCCTTAGGCCACATTCGGAAGGTTGTTATCAAGCCAAATTGGGTTTGTTCTGACACCCAAAACACTCAGGCCGTAACTACCAATGCATCTTTGATTCGTCCAATAATCGATTACCTTCTCTTGGCATTTGGTGAGGAGTGCTCAATAACCATTGGTGATGTTCCCTTACAATCATGTAATTTGGATGAGGTTTGGCTTCAAACCGGGGTTTCTTCTCTAAAGGATTATTATCAGCCTTTGAAGTTGAATGTGAACTTTGTAGACTTGCGCCGTGAGCGATCGCATATCGATTCCCAAGGGTTCGTTTTCAGAAGAGAGCCTTTACAGGGCGACAAAAATGGCTACATATCTGTCCATCTTCGGAACCAGAGCTTCCTAGAAGAAATCTGTGGAGCAAACCCCATTTTTTCCGTTAATGATTACGAGCCTGGAACTACGAACTGCTATCATCTCAGAGGGCAGCATTCATATTTTGTCCCTGCCTCAATACTCGATTGTGATTTGTTCGTGAATCTTCCCAAGTTAAAAACCCATTGCAAGGCCGGTCTTACAGTTTCAATGAAGAACTTAATTGGGATCAATGCTGATAAAGCATGGATCCCCCATTTTAGAGTTGGGGCTCCAATTAATGGCGGAGATGAATATCCCAATGATATGTCCTTTATCCAAAACCTCAAGGCAGGGATTCGTCGAAATCTTCAAGGTAGATCGCGGATCCTGTATCACTTGGGGGCTAGTCTCTGGAAGGTTTTTAAAAATCAAGCTGAAACGAAGTGGAAGCATCGTTTGCTAGGGGGAGGAGCATGGGCGGGAAATGATACAATCTGGAGGAGCATTTTGGATTTGGTAACCGTCATTACCTTTGCCGATCGCTATGGAAAAATGCATTCCACGCCACAAAGGGCCCAGATTTGCATTGTTGACGGAATTGTATCCGGCGAAGGAAATGGACCATTAACTCCATCACCCAAAAGCGCTGGCGCAGTTATCTGCTCCTCTGACCCTGTTTCTTCCGATTGGGTTGCTTGCGAATTGGCGGGATTCAATTTTCAAATGATTCCCCTAATGAGACATGCATCAAGACTTCATCAGTTTTCCGAAACAATTTTTCCTTCCTCTCCTGAGGCTCTACGCTTGTCCGGAATTTGGCCTCATGGCATTGGCAATATTAGGAATGTTCCCAATCTACGTTTCTCTCCTCCTGACGGCTGGGAAGGAGTTTCAAAGTAATGCGCGTCATTTATGTTCTTCCAGGCAGTTCCGAAGGGAAAGAGTGGTCCCTGGTTTTTGTCAAACGGCAGATCGTTTCCCTGGAAAACCTTGGTATTGAAGCAAAGATATTCTATTTTCACACGAGGTACTCTATCGTCGGATTTCTACAGGAAATTGGTCGTTTGAGAAGGGCACTAAGAAGCTTTTCCCCCGATCTTGTTCATGCCCAGTTTGGGAGCCTTACCGCTTTTGGTTCAGCGATTTCCTCGACGCTTCCACTCGTGATTTCGTTTCGCGGCAGTGACCTCAACCCGGCCGCAAGTGACTCTGATATTAGGAATTTCCTCACGCAGCTTCTTTCGCAATTTTCAACCATTAAAGCAAGTGCAGTAATTTGTGTTTCCAATCAACTAAAGGATCGTTTGCTGCTCCAAAAAATTCCAATATTTGTCATTCCTTCCGGGGTAGACATTTCCCTATTCAAACCTCGCTCCAAATTGGAAGCCCGAAATCTCTTGGGGTGGTCTCACGATGAGAGGGTTGTGCTCTTTGCCAATCGTGATCCGGTCGGGAAAGGCTTTGACCTTGCCAAACAGGCAATAGGAATCTGCCGCCAACATCTCCCTCAAGCCCGGCTTCATCTTCTTGACGGAAAGACCAGCCCCCGGGAGATTCCAATAATAATGAATGCCTCAGATGCTCTCCTCCTTGCAAGCATGTCGGAGGGGTCGCCAAATATCGTAAAAGAAGCTATCGCCTCATCTCTTCCGGTTGTATCAGTTGACGTCGGGGATGTACGGGAAAGACTAGAGGGCGTATTTCCCTCCCAAATCACCTCCCGCAACCCCATTGAAATGGCGTGCGCTCTATTAGAAATCCTAAAATCCCCCCAAAGTTCAAATGGACATGAGCGGGCAAAAACCATTTCTCTTGAAGCCATCGCTGAGAAGATTGTTAGTGTGTACAACTTGGTCCTGATGAAAAATCAAGGCTAACTTTCAGCTACCCCTTGTACAAGTGCAGAATGAGGCGTAGCATGGGCGCATGGATTTTCAAAGTTTTAGATTCCCCCAGATTGGCCAATCGATGCTCAGGCTTTTGCCCGGCAGGCGGTTTCCTATCTCGGTGAATTGCAGTCGGCCATGAAGCAGATGATGGCCGACCTGCTTACGTTCCAGATCGCGCATGGCAGGGCCATAGAGGAAACCCGGGAGTTGAAAGCCAAGCTTGGGACCAATTCTTGGAATAGTAGCAAGCCTCCCTCTTCGGATCCACTTGGCGCCCCTCCTGGTGGGTCCCGTCCTTCCGGTCGCACCAAGGTAGTCAGTTTGCCCAAGCCTTTTCGCTGGAGAGTATTGCAAAGGAAATCCTTAAGGTCTATGATTCCATCCTTTCCTGTCAATGATCGGGGTTATGGTGCCATTTCGTGATCGGCATTGCGTATTCCGGTAAAATCCGTCCAGCAGTTCCAAAGTTATCCGTCCACTGATTCCGATTTAATCCGTCCACCTGTTCCAAAAATATCCGTCCACTTTTCAGCCATCGTCGGAACGATGGACGGATTCTCCGGAATGGAGGACGGAATGGCCGGAACCCTCTGTTGAAGCGAAATATGCGTGGGCTATTCTACGGGGATACGCTACTCTGCCAGAATTCTCACCCCTGGAGGCAGAAAGATGTCCCGAAAGAGGGAGCCGATGCGAAAAATCAAGGAAGTCTTACGTCTGGCCCAAGTTGAGGGCCTGAGCGACCGGCAGATCGCCGGAGCTGCCAATATGAAGAGATCCACCGTCCGCGATTACCTGTTGCGGGCAAAGCACGCTGACATCGACTGGTTGACGATCGCGGAAATGAGCGATGAAGATCTCGAACGAAAGCTTTTTCCGCCGTTTTCCAGCAATGAACAGCGGAAACCGGTTCCGAACATGGGTGAAATTCACCAGGAGCTGCGCCGGAAAGGCGTGACCCTCCAACGGCTTTGGGAGGAATACCGCGACCGTTGCCCAGACGGCTACGGGTACAGCCGATTCTGCGAACTGTACCAGCAATTTGCGAAGGGAGTGGACCTGAGCATGAGGCAGGTCCATCGTGCCGGCGAGAAGCTCTTTGTTGATTACAGCGGCTTGACGGCTCCGGTCGTCAGTCCCAGGACAGGCGAGATCCGAGAGGCGCAGATTTTCGTGGCGGTCATGGGGGCGAGTAATTTTACTTATGCCGAGGCCACGTGGACCCAGGGCCTCGCGGACTGGACCGCATCCCATGTTCGGATGTTCCAGTATCTCAATGGGGTTCCGGCCATCCTGGTTCCGGATAATTTGAAGAGCGGGGTCACCAAAGCCTGGTTTTATGACCCCGTGATCAATCCGACCTATCAGCGCCTGGCAGAGCATTACAATGTCGTTGTCCTGCCGACACGCGCAAAAAAACCGCGAGACAAGGCCAAGGTAGAAGCCGGGGTCCTGCTTGTTCAGCGCTGGATCCTTGCAGCGCTGCGGAACCGGACATTTTTCTCTCTGCACGAACTGAACCTGGCGATTCGCGAACTGCTGGAACGGCTCAACGATAAGCCGTTCCGTAAACTGGAAGGTAGCCGCAGATCTCTGTTCGAATTGCTCGACAAGCCCCTTCTCAAGCCACTGCCCACTGTTCCTTACGAGTTCGATGCGTGGAAGAAGGCCAAGGTGAATATCGATTACCATGTAGAGTTGGATGGCCATCGCTACAGCGTTCCCTACCAGTTATACGGGAATGAGATCGAGATTCGCAGCACGTCTTCGATTGTCGAGATCTACCTGCGGGGAAAGCGCGTCGCCAGCCATCCAAGAAATGCGGCCAAAGGTGGTTACACGACCACCTCTGAGCACATGCCACCCAACCATCGAGCACAGGCTGAATGGACACCAGTTCGGTTGGTCGACTGGGCGCGTCATTCGGGACCGGGAGTTGCCGAGCTCATCGAGGCTATCATGACCTCCAAACAGCATCCCGAACAGGGCTTCCGTGGCTGTCTGGGAATCATGAGGCTTGGCAAAAAAGTCGGTTCGGAGCGTCTGTCCGCTGCCTGCCGGCGCGCACTGGCCATCGGTGGATTGAGTTATCGATCAGTCCTGACAATTCTCGAGAAAAATCAGGACCGGCTATCCCTCCCACAGGCGACTCCGTCACTACCGATCCTTGCTCACGAGAACCTTCGCGGGCCGGATTATTTCCAGGACGAGAGGGGGGAAGGCGATGCTTTGCCAACCAACCATTGATTCTCTCAAGCATCTTCGCCTCTTCGGAATGGCAAAGGCTCTTCAGGAGCAGCTCGAGAACTCTGAACTCCAGGGATTGGATTTCACCGAGCGGCTTGGTCTTCTGGTCGATCGTGAGCGACTGGAGCAGGAGAACCAGAAACTCACCACCCGCTTACGAAGAGCCCGCCTCGGACAAAACGCCGCGTTCGAAGATCTTGACCTGAAAACCAGTCGCGGTCTCGACAAAGCGTTCATGGCCAGCCTGGCATCCTGCGCCTGGATCAATTCCCATCACAATATCTTGGTCACGGGGCCAACCGGGGTCGGTAAAAGTTACCTGGCCTGCGCCCTCGGCCACAAGGCATGTCGGGAGGGGTTCTCCGTCATTTACCATCGCGCCGGGCGGTTGTTCTACGAACTGGGAGTGGCTCGTGGAGAGGGGCGTTATCTCCGGCTTCTCAAGCTCATCTCCCAGTTCGAACTCCTCATTCTGGACGACTGGGGACTGGCGCCATTGCAGGACGAGAATCGCCGGGACGTCCTGGAGATCCTCGAAGAACGTCATGGAAGGAAATCCACCCTGATTGCAGGGCAAACGGGAACTTGATCAGCCGAGGATAACCTTCTCGAGATAGTCGGTGTCGAGGGTCGCGCGGTAGCGCTTTCCTCGTATGCTTCCCTTGGATGTAGTGTCTCGCTTCAGGAGGGCCAAAGCGAACTTTCTCACAATCGCGAAATTCTCCGGTGAGTTTAGTATCCGTTTTCGGCAATGATCTTCATCGAAGACCACATCCAGGACCCAATGAAGGCTGTTCTCGATTCCCCAATGCCGGCGGACCGCATCTGCAAACCGATGGATATCTCCCTTCCAACTGGTGATGAAGTAACGACTTTCCACGCTTGTCTTGCCATTCACCCGACGTTCTGCAACAACTCTTCCGATGGCAGCTATGTTTGCCCAGCGTTCCTTCTGATCAAACCATTCCAGATCTCGGACGAGATGGTAGGTCCGTGTTTCAACCCTCCCGTGGTCCTTTTCAACGGTTTTCACCGTGGAAAATTCCACGTCTTGAAAGTTCATTTTCTCCGCAGTGGTGAAGAAATCCCGGATTTGATCGTGGAGATTGGGTTGGTTTTCTTTCGCAGGAAGGATGTAATCCCCGCACTGGGCGGTGATTCGCTTGGCGATCTCGCATTGCGTTCCCATGGCATCTATGGTAATCAGACATCCCTTCAATTCGAGCATTTGGAGAAGGGTTGGAATGGCGGTGATCTCATTGGATTTCTCAGAAGTGGCCACTTGCCCAAGGCAGACACCAGCCTCCGTTGCCCACGCACTGACCAAATGCAATGGGTGACGGCTTCCGTGGCTTCCCCCAGAGCGCCGGACAGTCTTGCCATCGATGGCAATTGTGCCGTTTGTTTTTCGGTGAACTCCCCGTGTCCACGTCATGAAGGCCTCCGAGAAGGCGGTGGGATCAAGGCGAAGAAAGACATCTCGAAAGGTGTCATGAGAAGGAATTCCGTGTGGAAGGGAGAGAAAACGCTTCAGCCACGCTTCTCTCGTTCTTCCAAACTCTTCAACCTCGTTCCAGCCTTCCGCCCCTGCAACGGCGGCACAAACTGCTATAACAAGAATATCGAGCAGAAGATGAAGCTTATTCATGTCCTGGCGCGGATCTGGGAGAATGGAAAGGCACCCGAGCAAGGTCGTTTTGCATGATTTCTTGGCCATGGAAGCTCCTTTTGTGAGGCTTCCATATCAAATATCCCATTCCAAGCTTTAGTACAACAGAATCGCATCTCTTCACGAAAAAGTTCCCGTTTGCCCTGACCCTGATTGCCAGCCAACTTCCCACAGAGACTTGGCATGATATCATTGGAGACCCGACCCTGGCTGATGCGATCATGGATCGCCTGGTTCACAATGCATACAAAATCGCTCTGAAAGGAGATTCAATGAGGAAGAACCTCGCCAAAACCCTGAATTTGAAGTAATCCGTCCAGTATGTTATTTTACGAGGCCCGCGTCGCTTCGCTCCGATGGGGTGGACGGATTCCTTCGGATTTGGTGGACGGATTTATCGGAATACGCATCGGCATAAAGGAGCCACATCGTGATCGGCATAATGAGGCCACTCGGTGATCGCCATAAAGGAGCCACTCGATGATCGGCATAATGGCGCCACCTTGCATTCGTGAAGATCGAGCAGCAGCATCCGTCCAACAGCTACTCGTTTCTTTCTCGACGCCTCCATGCCTCTGGACGGGAGCGAAGCCATCCGATACGCTCTCCGGCGTTATAAAACCGCTGGAGGCCGGCATGAATCGGAGATTTGAAGTGTATCAGTATCGACAAGTTCTTTTGCACATGAGGCAGGGTGAAACGGATCGAAACATTGCCAAGGCGCGTCTTTTGGGGCGCCGGAAGGCAAGTATCGTAAGAGCTATTGCAGCTCAGGAAGGTTGGTTGGACCCTCAGAATCCTCTTCCCGACGATAGTGTTCTCAAAGAAAAGCTGATGCCATCAGAACGGCGGGCTTCTACGATATCGTCTGTTGAACCTTTTGCAGAGTTGATTTCAGAATGGGTCAAGAATGGTGTTCAGGCGACGACGATCTGGGATGCGCTTCGGCGAGACAAAGGATTTACCGGGCATTACTCGTCGGTACGCCGCTTTGTACAGAAAATCAAGCCGCCAGTGCATTCACCGACCATGATTCTCGATTTCAAACCTGGAGAAGCGGCACAGGTCGATTTCGGCACCGGCCCCGTCGTGATCGACGATATGACGGGGAAGCCGGTGAAGACCTGGTTTTTCGTCATGACCCTGGCATTTAGCCGACATCAATACGCCGAACTGGTGAAAAACCAGAAGATATCAACCTGGCTTGGGTGCCACCGCCGGGCATTCGAATTTTTCGGCGGAGTCCCACAGAAGGCGATTATCGACAACCTGAAATCCGCCATCACGCGGGCATGCTCTTTCGACCCCGAGATACAGCGCTCGTATGAGATGCTTGCCGAGGGATATGAGTTCCTGATCAGTCCCTGCCCACCGGCCGATCCTGAGAAAAAAGGACGAGTCGAATCCGGTGTGAAATATCTGAAGAAATCTTTCATGCCGTTACGAACGTTCAGAAATCTCACTGATGCGAATCGTCAGCTTAAAGACTGGGTTCTGACGACGGCCGGCTGCCGAATTCATGGAACGACGGGCAAGAAACCGCTCGAGCTCTTCCAGACATCAGAAAAGAGCTTTTTGAAGCCGTTGCCTTTGAATCCGCCCGAGATCGTCGAATGGGCAAAAGCCTCTCTTCAGCGGAATACGCACGTCTGGTTCGATTACGCCTGGTATTCAGCCCCCCACAGCCTGATCGGGCAGGAACTGTGGCTCCGGGCGGGGCCCCAAACGCTCCAGATCTATCACGCGGATAAACTGGTTGTCAAGGGCCACCGATTTTCACCCCCTGGGGCCGTGAAAAACCCACCCCCTCGGTGCATTGATTCAGACGAATTCGTGTGTGTAGAACCGAGCGATGATATAATATCTGCTATTGTTCTGCCGGGCATCACTCCTTTAGATTTCATGCAGAGTTTCCGGAAGGGGAAAACCAACTCTTCGTTTTCCCCTCCCGGACCCACCCTTTTCGTTCTCAAAAGATCCCGGCCTGCGAAGACGGCCGCCGCCTGGCGTCCGGCGGCGCCAGGCCGTCGTCCTGGTTGGCGAATCCAAGCAGGGGTGAGCAGGCCGAACATCTCTCGAGAATTGCTCATGCCGCTGTCGCCTCCTGCTTTCGGTTCAGAATCCCAGACTTGAGCTTTTCCTTGAGGCGATAACTCTCGCCCTTGATGTTGACCGTGGCGGAGTGGTGAAGCACCCGGTCGAGAATCGCCGTAGCGATGATCTGATCACCGAACACCTCCCCCCAGTTCGAGAAAGCCTGATTCGAGGTCAGAATCATCGCTCCCTTCTCGTATCTTCGCGATACGAGCTGGAAAAAGAGGTTGGCTCCGAGGCGATCGATCGGGATATACCCGATCTCATCGATGATCAGAAGCCGAGGCTGCGTGTATCCCTTGAGCTTTTCCTCGAGGCGGTTTTCCGAATGTGCCTTCGTCAGATTGCCTATCAGCGCCTGGGCCGTAATGAACATCGTGCGATAGCCGAGTCGAATCGCTTCGACGCCCAGCGCGACGGCCATGTGCGTCTTTCCGACGCCGGGCGGGCCGAGGAAGATGACATTCTCGCCGTTTTCGATCCAGCGGCAGGCGGCCAGATCCTTCAGACGCCGCTGATCAATCGAGGGCTGATACGTGAAGTCGAACGCATCCAGGGTTTTGACGAACGGAAATCGGGCCATACGCGTGCCCATCTCCGTGCGCTTGTCCCGTTTCGAGGCCAGCTCTTCCTGAATGGCCTTTTCCAGAAACTCCGCGTGGGTCCAGGTCTGCTTCCCGGCATCCTCGAGAAAGGTTTCGAGATGATCCGCAAGGCGGTGAAGTTTGAGGTTGCGAAGGCCGTCCTCGAGCTGTTCGAGACCGCTCATCACGCCACCTCCTTGATGCCAGCCACTTCGTCATAGACGGACAGACTCCGCACCTGGACATCGTCCTCCGGCCACCGAGGATCGTGCCTGGGCAGATCGGAGCATTCCGCTTTTTTCGCCACTTCGACGAGTAGGGCACGGAATTCCTTCGGCATCGGGGCTTCCTGATATCGCCCGTGAAGCTGCTCGTGGCTGCCGACGGCTTCCCCTGCCTCGTTCCGAATCTCGATCTTTCCGGCTTCGACATGCACCGAGACCGTCTTCCCAATCGCACTCGGCGCAACCGGATACCGATTCGTTTCGATCGTGATCCGGCTGTCGTTCGCCACCCTCCTGATGTGCTCGAGGTCAGGCTGCCAGGGCCGCACGACAGAAAGCGGGATGAGGGCCGCGCTCTCTTCTGCCCATCGGGACATGGGCGTCACATGCGTCGTTCCATGAATCCGCATGTCCGCTTCCTCCCGCATCCATTGCTCCAGAGAGGCGTTGAGATCGTCGAGATCGCGGAAGCGCCGCCCGGCAAGAAAGTTCCGCTTCACGTATTTCACGCCAGACTCGACCTTTCCCTTCGTGCGCGGCCGATAGGGCCGACAGAAGCGAACCTCGAAACCATGGTGACGAGCAAAGTCCTCGAACACCTTGTTCAATCGCTCCGCCGGCGGCCTTTCCGTCATGACCATCGTGCGGGCGTTGTCATACAGAAGCTCTTTCGGGTAACCGCCGTACCATGCGAACGCCCGCTGATGACCGTCGATGACGTTGTGGCGCTTCTCGTTCAGATATGCCCGGACAAACATCCGCCGGGAAAATCCCAGGACAAGCACGAAGAAGTGCACCCGGCGCCGGTTTTCGCCGAGCCAGATAGTGGACGAACCCCAGTCGACCTGACCCTGAAGTCCCGGGGGCGTTTCGAACCGTATCGTGGCCTCCGTGGCAACGCGCTCCTGCTCACGAATCGGCTTCAGAAACCGCTTGATGATGGAATAGCTGCCGCTGAAGCCCTGCTCCCGAGCCTCGCGGAAAAGAACCTTGCCGTTGAACATGACCTCAGGGGCTCTTGCGCGAAGCCATTCTTCGAACTCCGTGAGACTGTTCTTCGCCGGGCAGTCGCGTGAATAGGGCTGAATATCGGTCTGGGTGAGATACTTCCTGACCGTTCCAGGATCGAGGTCGAGACGGCGGGCAATGGTCTTGATGCCCAAACCGCTCTTTTTGAGAACATGGATGGTTTTGAAGATGTCGCCGCTGATCATGACGTCCTCCACCACAGGCTGTGGTGGGGGTAATAAGGGCACGCGAGGGCCAAGGAAATCAAGAATATTCATACACTCCTCCAAGCGTTTTGAAGGGGTGGATTTTTCGTGACCCCAAGGGTGGAATATAGCGTGAACCCTGACAGTCACAAAGCTTGCGAAGCAAGCTTTGTGACCAAAGCGCATCTGTTCCCTCACTCTGCCGTTGGCGTCGTTCGGCGGTCCGCTCATCGCGGGCGTTAGAGCGCTGAATTCCAGATGTATATAATTTATGATAGAATTACATAGATGCGCGTCTCATGTGCTGAATATTTCAACAAAGAATGCCAGGCAAAGGTCACGCCGTCGCATCAGGATGCTGTGAAGGCGTCATGTCCTTTGCTGAATTTGTTTTCTCGCCTTCGATATTGTGCATACTAAGACTTTTTGAGAGCGATCATGGCGACTAAGATGAATATAGAATGTCGATGAGAAGCAATATTATTCGATTATCCCGTCTTTTCAAACGCAAAGGCCATGCCGCCGATTGGCAGTGCAACTGGGCGACGTCATGACCTTTGCTAATCTCGCCACAATTTCAATCAGCAAACAACAACAACATCGTTCTGATCTGAGTTACTGAGGCACTACATTCGAGAATGTCGATAAAGAAGCTATGATCATTAGCAATGAGCGTTCTAACTGTGCGCTCGACCGGACCGGCGATGCTGGTCACAAAGCTTGCGGAGCAAGCTTTGCGCCCAAAGCGCATCGGGTCCCTCGCTCTGCCGTTGGCGTCGTTCGGCGGTCCGCTCATCGCGGGCGTTATATGCACTAATATTACCTGGAGATTTTATGCCAATACCTGATTACCAAACAATTATGCTCCCACTATTGAAAATGGTTATGCAACCTTTTTTCTGTAAATTTCCTCTTCGGGTGTAAGTGAATGAATCGTCTCGATGTCCAGATAGCGAGAACTATTGATCCATTCTTCGTGGATTTCAATCAAGAGGGCGGCTACC
>Ga0116157_10004475_pt1 | contig 13046 bp, 9 predicted proteins | sample AD_UKC048_MetaG_FD_89882 | JGI IMG/M metagenome (GOLD analysis project Ga0116157, IMG submission 89882) | Active sludge microbial communities of municipal wastewater-treating anaerobic digesters from USA - AD_UKC048_MetaG | ecosystem: Engineered > Bioreactor > Anaerobic > Digestate | place: USA...
CAATCAAGACCTTTATTTAGAGCTACTAGCTCGCTTTGCTTGTTATGATAAACGAACGGATAGAAAATCTTTCGGTGAAGTATTAGACACATTAATAATATTAAGTTGACGCTAATGCCCATTTGGGGTTGTAGGTCTTTTTTATTTTCTTGTCCCCGATCTCCTTTCATTCGATCGGGGCTATTCACATTCAACCCTTTTCAGGGTTTGTGGGTTCAAGCAGGATTTTCACATTCAATCCTTGTAAAGGTTGTTGGCCAATTTTTTCCGATATAGATTTTGAATTGATCATTATTCAACCCCAGTCGTGGTTCTGGTTGTTTTTATTTTCTTGTCCCCGATCTCCTTTCATTCGATCGGGGCTATTCACATTCAACCCTTTTCAGGGTTTGTGGGATATTCAAGCAGGATTTTCACATTCAATCCTTGTAAAGGTTGTTGGCCAATTTTTTCCGATATAGATTTTGAATTGATCATTATTCAACCGCGGTCGGGGTTGTAGGTCTTTTTTATTGTGCCCGATCTCCTTTCATCCGATCGGAGGTATTCACATTAAACCCTTTTCAGGGAGGTTGGATATTTCTAATACCTTTTCGCCTAATATACAAGCAGGATATTCACATTCAATCCTTGTAAAGGTTGTAGGCCAATTTTTCCGAAATAGATTTTGAATTGATCATGATTCAACCTCAGTCGTGTTTGTGGGTCCTTATTGTTTTATTTTGCTCGATCTACATTCATCCGATCGGGGTAATACACATTCAACCCTTTTCAGGGTTGTGAGTTTTTCAAAATCCATTTCCGCCTTTCATCTGGTTTGGATGATTCATATTCACCACTTGCAGGGTTGGTAAAATTTCTCAATAAATCAATGATTATTATTATTACAGAACCCGAATAGGGTTCAATTTCAATAACCCCGAGTGGCAACTCGGGGATTCTAAAACCTAGCTCACCACAACCCCGAATGGGGTTGAATGTGATGTATTCTTACTTTTTCGCCGAATTCCGTATTTAAGTTTGAATAGCAGATAGTCCACCTTTGAGGCTTGCCATTTCATATCCATCCAATTCCTTGATGGTGCGTAAACTGATTACCAGTTGCAAGCTTGTATTGCCTCTAGGACAAACAAAGACATTCAACATCTTTTGATCAAGAAGCTCAGATATTTCCTTGATTGTCATACCGCTTATATTGGTGGCATCTGGTTGATTGCCCACGTTGATTACGAATGTTTTCTTTTGAGCTGGATCGAGTTGCTGGAATTGATTTGCATTGATCTCTAATGGATTGCAATGTTGTTCTTCAATAACTTCTTCAGCCTTTTCAAGCATAGTTTTGAAGTCATAATCTTGCGTTTTTCTGATCGGAATGATACTTGACCGATTATAAAGCACATCAAAGACTTGTAATTTATTCAAAACATCGGCTCCAATGCCCAAAATATGTTTTAGAGCAGTATTTGCCTGCTGCAAACCTATGATGCCTGCCGTAATATTGAAAACACCTATTTCCGAACAATTTGCCAATCGACCCGCAGTTTGTGGAAAGCAGTCGCGCAAATTGATTTTTGAGGAAAGGTTACCATCAAAAAGTGCAACGTATCCGTCAAATTGATGCATGCCTCCATACACCAAAACCTTTTCTGAATACATGCAAGCATCATTGATGATATATTTAACTTCTTCATCATCAGTGCAATCAATGACAATATTTGAAGTATTAATTACATCTAGAACATTGATAGCGGTGACTTTGTCAAATTGTGCGATTATACTTATTTCAGGGTTAAGCAAACGACAATGTTTCGCCAAAGCCTCTGCTTTTCTGCGGCTATCACCGGAATGATAGAATACTTGTCTGTGTAAATTGGAAGTAGAAATGGTGTCATAGTCCACCAAAGTTATCTGTCCTATTCCTGCCCCTGCAAGATAAGGAGCTACAATACTACCCAGTCCACCACAACCAATAATGGTTACCTTGGCCCCATTAAGCTTTTCTTGGCCGATTTCTCCTATTTCTGGAACTAGCGTTTGTCTGATGTATCTATCTGAAGTGGACATGATCAGACTGGATTATTTGTTGGTATTCTTCTTGGGTATTTACGTTGGTAATACATTTATTATCAGTCAATTGGACTATCTCTACTGGACTATTGATTAAAACTTTTCTTGGGCAAGAATAACCCAAACTCAAGAACTGAAGGAAGCGCATGTAAATCTTTGGTTCATAAATTGCAACCAAAGGCTCAGGAAATTCTTCATTCACCCCTTTTATGGCTGTAGCATAAGAAGTTGCATTCCTTTGGTCCATTAATTTTTGAATGGTTTCTTTATCGATCAAGGGCAAATCACAAGCCAGAACTAAGAATGCATTATTTGGCTTTTTCATGAATGCAGAACAAATTGCACCAAATGGACCCAATTCAATGAATTGATCTTGAACATATTGGATGTCTTGGATTGATGTTAAACTTTCATTTTGATTAGCTGCCAGGCTGACATTAACTCGAAGACCCAGTTCTTGGCATAGCCTAATTATTCGATCAATGGCTTTGACATCACCATATTTTAATTGACTTTTATCGCTTCCCATCCTAGAACTCTTCCCACCTGCCAAAATCAAAGCTTCAAGAACTGGGAGCTTTTGAATTACTTGATTTTCTATAATGGCTGCCAAATTTTCTATCCCCTCCGTATCAAAAGTTAAAATTGGCGTCTGTATAGGAATGTCTAGAAATGGATAATCCTCTATTTGGGCATCTCTTACAAGAACTGCAAGTATGTTGGTCAACTGGGCTTTTCTTCTTTCTACACTTGCAATTTTGTCTTTTGATAAAATCAGTATTTGTTTAGATGCTTCATAATGATTGCCATTTACAAGTGCTAAATCTGCATGATTGGTGTTGAAGTAATGATCCACTTTATCCGATGCAGGTAATTCATTTCCAAAGGAATAGCGCATCTCTTGATTTTGTGTAAATCCTTTTACTTTGTTTTTATGATCAGCATCTATGGTCACAATACTGCATGTAGTTGAAAGCTTATTAGCCACCTCAGCCATCAAACTTTCAATGATTTCGCAGGAAGCTCCCAAAAAGGCAACCTCATTTCGAGCAAAATATCCCAAATCTGGTCTTGCTAATTTGGTATGTTTCTGATGTTTACTTTGATCCATTTGTATAATCTGATTTTCCACCTCTTTTTTCCTCCAACTTTAAATCTGAAATGATTATTTCATGAGTCAATGCTTTGCACATATCATAAATGGTCAAGGCTGCTAAAGATGCTCCATGAAGTGCTTCCATTTCTACGCCAGTTTTGCCTTCTGTATGGACAGTAGCCCAGATTTTAAAACCAAGATTTATGGTTTCTATGTCGATCTTACAGCCATTTATCATCAAAGGGTGGCAAAATGGGATGGCCAAATGTGTCGATTTTACAGCCATGGTACCAGCGATGATGGCGGTATCAACAATAGGACCTTTTTTAGAAACAAAGCCAGAGACTTGCAAATTCTCAAAGATTTCTGGAGGGAAAGTAACGATGCACGAAGCTGTAGCTGTTCTTTTGGTTACTGATTTATCCCCTACATCAACCATAGTCGGTTTACCCTGCTTATCAATATGTGTTAAATCATTCATGCCGTTAATTTTCAAATCCATGTAATTTCATAATGCTCATCTTTTGAAAAAAGTTCTCGATCAGGCGGTAGATGCATGATGGCATTAGCTTGAAGCGGGCTGATAAAATCACCCGATCCATTTGTCTGAATTGGTTTGAAATACAAACTTCCTGATATCACCTTTGCAACTCCCAATACAAAAAACGTCATCTTGGGTTTGAAAGTGATGTCTTCTTCCAAAATAGCTGATACAGGGGAAGAAATCTTACCATTACAGGCTCGCCACCAATGTTCGAAGTAAATTTTGTGGCATATAAAACAAGACATCGGATTACCAGGATAAGCAAAAACTACCTGGCTTTCAGAAGCACCAAACCAAAATGGTTTACCTGGACGCTGGTTGATTTTGTGAAATATTTTTTCTACTCCGACTGAGGTCAGCGCATCTGGGACATAATCAAATTTACCCGCACTTACTCCGCCAGTAATTAAAATTACATCAAAATCTTTCAAAGTTTCATGAAGCATTTTAATTAAAAACTGTGGATCATCACAGACATGATAAAGACTTGCCTTTATACCAATGCTATGAAGTAAGGTATTTAATACCAATGAATTAGATGTTCGTATTTGATGTGGAAGTGGAACTTGATTTATGTCAACCAACTCATCTCCCGTGGATAAGATGGCAACCTTTGGATGACCAAGAACTTCAATATTTGAAATCCCAAGACTAGCCAATACACCTATAGTAAGTGCTGAAATCTTTGTCCCTTTTTCTATGGCTTTTGTTTGCGCTTTGGCGTCCGCTCCGCGAGGGTGAATATTATTGCCTTTTGAAATGTCAATATTAACTATGTATCCATTCTCCACTTTTTCTAGATCTTCAAACCTGATGATCGTGTCGCATCCAATTGGCAAGGGAGCACCGGTCATTGCCTCGAGACATCCATTTTTGTTTGATAATTGAAGTGCTGGTTGCCCGGCTTGTTGGATACCCTCTAATTTAAATACATGATCTTTTTCCCGATTTTCCTGGTAGCAAATGGCTATTCCGTCCATGGTTACACGATCAAACGGTGGATAGTCACGATCTGTAAACACATCATGCGCCGTAATACAATGAAGGCTGTTTTCTACTGGGACTTCAATAGTTGGATAAACTCTTTTAGTTTTAGATACCAACGATAAGGCTTCCTCTACCGAGATCATCCGCCTATGGTTGTCATGCTTTGGAAAACACTAGAATCAGAAACCCTATTGGATTCTGCCTCGAAACCATCTTTTGCCTTGTGCTTTACTTCTTCTTTTATAGTTGTGATCAATTGTTCGTTGGTAAAACCATCTCTGATTAAATCTCGCAAATTGATGCCTTGATCTGCATAAAGACAAGTCAATAATTGGCCTTCTGGTGTCAATCTGATGCGATTGCACATACCGCACAAACTTCTACTATAAGCAGGAATGATTCCAATATTGCCTTCAAAACCATCGATACTATATTTGATGGAAGAAGATTTTCGAGGACTATCCGTTTTTTTCAACGTTGGAAAAGTTTCCTGGATTTGAGCTTCTATTTCAGACAAAGACAAAAACTGTGATTCGTTTCCATCATGAGCGTTGAATGGCATAGCTTCAATGAATCTTACATCAAGCTTATGATTTTGTGCCAATCTGCAAAACTCTGGAATTTCCATTTCATTGATCCCCTTCATGACCACGATATTGAGCTTTACTCTGAAACCCATGTTGTAAAGTTCCCAAATGGTATTATAAACGGTATCAAATTGGTCGCGTTTTGTTATGGCAAAGAATCGCTCTCTATTGAGACTATCGATGGAAATATTGAAACTACTGATATTGTACTGCTTCAATAAATGCATGTACGGCTGTATCAGTGTTGCATTGGTAGTAAGGTTTATATTTTTGAAATGTTTTGACAATACTTCCAAAACCTGCATGATGTCCTTTCGCATGAAAGGTTCCCCACCCGTAAGCCTAATTTTATTTATACCCAACGCTCCAAAGACCTCTGCAAGCCGACCAATTTCGCTTAAACTTAGTAAATCTTCGTTTTTAGAAAAATCAATTCCTTCTTCAGGCATGCAATATCGACACCTCAGATTACACTTGTCCGTAACGGCAAGTCGTAAATAGTCAATCGTTCTACCAAAACTGTCTACTAACATAAACCAAAGTTAAGTTTTAATTTTCAACTGTAAGTGAAGAAAGCTTTAAAATGCATTTCAATCTATAAACAAATTTTGGATGAGAAGTTTACCTTCGCCAACCTAAGTAACAAGTCAATTTATGTTTAGCAAAGCTGTATTTGATCAAAAGAAGTTGGAATTTATAAAAGACCTACAACTGAAACGGTTTAGTTTGGAGCCATTATACCTAGATGTAATCAGTCAATTCCAGAAAAATTGGGATAAAGAAAGGATTGATTTTGCGGTGATGTATGATCAAAGTTTGCAAAGTAAAATCAGCAACAGGCTATGGAAAACTGTTGACCACTTTCCCAAAGAAATGATGTTGCAATTTATGGAGATGAGCCTATACATTGTACGAGAAGTTTTTGACGACTTATTTAATGAGGAAAAAGACATCACAGGCAGGGTAGGCAGATTCACTTTTCATTGTGATGAGTTGCTGAACATGCTCCAGGAAGCCAATTCAACCAAAAAATACAGGCACCACTACCACGATGCTTTTGTAGCTTCTCTTTATTTGATGCTCAAATTTCCTGACCGATATTGCCTTTACAATCCAGACGCTTTTTCTAAAGCAATGGCATTACTTGGCGCAAGAAAGGTTCCTGAAGTGATTCCGATTGACAACTATTTTACTTTGATGCGCACTATGACAAAATTTTTGTCAGAAGATTTGGGAAACGAGTATCCTGAATATGCAGGGAAACCAATATTAGCTTTGGAAATGGTGTATTGGTTGGTTGGGGCAGAAAAAGCATAGTGGTTTTAATTTTTCGAAGAACATTTTTCTAAACGTAAAAAAAGAACAAGCGAATGGCATTCTGTTCTTTCACTTTCTACTTTAAAAACTTTACACTTTACAAACTATAAATAACCAAACTTTGAAATCTAATGGATTCTCTTAATTTTGCACCCTATGAGATTAAAGAGCCTTACCATAAAGGGATTTAAAAGCTTTGCCAACGAGACCGTCATACACTTCAATGAGGATGTCATCGGCGTGGTAGGTCCCAATGGTTCTGGGAAATCCAATGTGGTTGACGCCATCCGCTGGGTACTTGGGGAACAGAAAAACAAGGAACTTAGATTAGAGCAAATGTCCGACGTCATCTTCAACGGTACCAAAAAGCGCAAAGAGGCCAATGCAGCAACAGTCGAGCTATTATTTGAAAATGATCGCGGCATCCTAGCTACAGAATACCAACATGTTTCTCTTTCAAGAACCTTATATAGAAGTGGCGAGAGTGAATACCGACTCAATAACATTGTCTGTAGATTGAAAGACATCAAATCTCTGCTTGTAGATACGGGTATTGGTTCAAATAGCTATGCAATCATCGCATTGGGCATGGTTGACGACATCCTGGAGGATAAAGAAGATGCTCGTCGTCGCATGTTTGAGCAAGCTGCTGGTATTTCCAAATATAAAAGCCGAAAGAAAGAAACCCTCCAAAAGCTACAAAGTACAACCATCGATTTGGATAGGGTCGAGGACCTCGTTTTTGAAATCGAGGGCAACATGAAAACCCTTGAAAAACAAGCAAAACGCACCAAGAAATACTTTGAACTAAAGGAAGAATACAAAGAACTGGCCATCAATAATGCCATTCGATCCATTCAATCCTTGAAAGAACGCTACAAAGAAATCAATCAACAGATTGCTGAAAAACAGGACGCCTATGCCAAAGTTCAGGTGAGCATCCAAGAGCATGAGGCCAAATTACAATACGAGAAAAAGCAGATTTTAGACAAAGAAATCACCCTCAATGCCAAACAAAAGGAATTGGGGCAAATAGTGGGTAGCATACGATCTTTGGAAAGTGAAAAAAGCTTAACAGAGCAGTCACGATCTTTCAAAGTGCAAAACATCAAAAACCTTGAAAAACTGATTGCAGATCTAGGTGTACAAAAAATTCAACTAGATCAAGACATCGTGATCATTGAAGAGAAAGACGCCTTGGAGGTTGCAAAAGCTGCTGAATTACAGACCCAATTGTCTGAAGCACAAGCAGTATTGAATCAGGTAAGAGCTGATTATCAATCCATAAAAAGAGACCATGATCAACGAACCATGGCCATAACCACGCTCAAAAATCAAATTTTTGACCTGGAGAAAGCTTCTGCCATTGCCTCCAACAACATCAACAACCTACAAGCAGAAAGCGATCGTTTGGAAGGATTGCAAAAAACATCAACATCTGATCAAATTGAAGCTGAAAATAAACTCAAAGAAATCAAAGCAAAAGTTGCCAGCGCTCAAGAGCGTTTGGATCAACTCAATACCAGAGAAGAAGAGAAAAAATCCAGAATCAGTCAGCTTGAAGCAGAGCGCGATGCCATTCAAGATAAAATCAATGCCACCAACAGGCAAATTGATTCCAAACAGAATGAACATGATTTGCTGAAAAGTATGATCGAAAGTTATGAAGGATTTCCCGAGTCCATTAAATTTTTGGCAGCTAAGTGGCGCAAAGATGTGCCGATTTTGTCCGATATTTTGGATGTTGAGGAAGCTTACAAAACGGTCATTGAGCAATATTTAGAAAATTATCTCAATCATTTCATAGTCAACGACTTGCAAGATGCAGCGGTGGCCATCAAAATATTAAGTGGTTCTCAAAAGGGTAAGGCTAATTTCTTTTTGTTAGATAAAGTGAAAACAGGAGTCCAGATAAATGATTTGCCTGGTGCTAAAAAGGCAACTTCGGTTGTTAAAGTCGATGAGCGATTTAGGAAATTGATCGATTCTCTTTTGAGCAATGCCTTCATCATTGACCGCTCAATTGATGATTTTCAATACGACGAGAGTTACGAAAATGCTGTTTTACTTTCTAGCAATGGCAGTTTCATGCAATCTGGAGCCATTGTTTCTGGAGGTTCTGTTGGCTTATTTGAGGGTAAAAAAATAGGCCGTAAAAAGAATTTAGAAAAGCTAGAGGATTTACTGAAGAAGTTACAATTGGATCGTGGCACTTTGGTTGACCAAATTGAGAAAACCAAGGCAGAATGGCGAGGTTTGAAGAGTGAAGATTTGGGCCAAGAGCTGCAAAGGTTGAATAGAGAACATCAAACTTTACAACAGGAGCAGGTTAAGGTCACTGTCCAATTTGAAAACATTGACAAAATTTCGAAAGAAAGGCTGCAACAAATTTCAAATAATGCAGTGAAAATTAAAGCTTTTCAGGATGATGCTAAGCAAAAACAAGACGCCATCAGCTTGAAAAAGACTGAACTTGAAACTTTGGAAGGCAAATCAGATGCGACCATTAGCCTAGATGCTACCAGTGAAAAATTGGGTAGCGTTACCGAAAAATACAATGAAATAAACATACAGTTTATTCGTCAGCAAAATTTGGTGCAAAACATTCAGAAAGATTTGGACTATAAACGGACCAGGTTGAAAGACATCAACCAACGGAACAAAGTAGAGACCAATCGTTTGGCCAAAGAAAAGGAAGAATATCTGGATGGCAATAGCAAATTGGTAGTCATCGAAAACGATCTTGCCAAATTGTATAAAGAAAAATCTGGATACCAAGGGAATTTATCAGAAGCAGAACAAGCATATTTCAAGTCTCGTGAAGTTGTTAGTGATATCGAAGAAAAGGTGAAGTTATACACCAGGAACTCAAATACACTTCAAGTGGATATCAATGTTTTGAAAGACAAATTTACGGAAGTCAAGTACGAAATATCTGCTGTGGGTGATCGGCTCAATATTGAGTTTGGTGTGCCAGTAAATGACATCATCAACAGAACCCCCGATGAAACCATTCCATTGGAAGAAGTTTTGGAAAGGGCAGATGCCTTGAAAAGTAAAATTCAGAATTACGGAGAAATAAATCCATTGGCTCTTGAGGCTTATGAGGAAATAAAGGTCAGATATGATTTGATCATCCAGCAAAGGGCAGATATTTTTGCTGCAAAAGAATCCTTGTTGCAGACCATCAAAGAAATTGAAGAAACGGCTACCAAACAGTTTATGGAATCCTTTGAGAAGATCAGGGAAAACTTCATCCATGTATTCAGAAGTCTGTTTACAGAAGATGATGCTTGTGACCTGATTTTACTTGAACCAGAAGATCCCTTGGAGTCGCACATTGAAATCATCGCAAAACCAAAGGGTAAAAAACCAAAGTCACTCTCTCAACTTTCTGGAGGTGAGAAAACATTGACAGCAACGGCACTTTTATTTGCACTATATCTTTTGAAGCCAGCACCTTTCTGTATTTTTGATGAAGTTGATGCTCCGTTGGATGACGCAAATATTGAGAAATTCAATCGCATCATCAAGAAGTTTTCTGGCCAATCTCAGTTTGTCATTGTCACTCACAACAAAGCAACGATGGCTGCTGTTGATGTTTTGTATGGCGTTTATATGCAAGAACAAGGCGTAAGTGGAGTAACACCAGTTGATTTCAGGAGTTACGAAAATGAAACTGTCTTTCAAACACTCAACTAAATCATTTTAATGTTGCAATTTTGAATTTTCTGGCCCACATGCAATTGTCTTGTAGCGATGATTACCTCATGGTAGGTAATTTTTTTGCTGACCTTTTAGACCTCAAGGGCACTCAGAATTTACCAAAAGAATTTCATCGAGGCGTAGAGTTGCATAGGCTGATCGATTCATTTACAGATAATCATGAGTCAGTCAAAGAGGTCAATAAAATGCTTCACGCGGACCATCACAAGTACGCCCCTGTAGTCTCGGATGTCATTTTTGATTATTTCCTTGCTCAAAACTGGAAAACCTACGACCATAGAGATTTAAATGCTTTCTGTCAGTTTGTTTATGTTGTTTTGAAATCGCATTTGCATTTACTCAATGATAAACATCAGAAAATGGTCAATTCTATGATAAATGACAACTTTTTAATGAAGTACACCAGCTTGGAAGGCATGGAATTTGTCTTCAATAAAATGACCAAAAGGAGCCGATATACTTCCAATTTTCCAAAAGCAGTTGACAACATTGTAGAGTTTCACGATGAAATCAATCACCATTTCAACATATTTTATCCTGATCTAATCAAAGAGGTAAACTCATTTTGCCATTGTTGATCTGAATATAGACATCAGATTTATCTTCTTATATCTTATTTGGATTTTTCTACTAATTGTAAAGTGAAATTTCTGACCACATCAACTTTGTTTAAATAGTCATCTATGCTTTGCGTTACATTATGATTAGGAAGAATACCTTTTTCATCGGGTAATTGTGTTGCCGATGTCACATGTGTATTGTTTGCTATATGGAATACCAATTTGGTATTGGATAATCGACAAGTGGTTTGTCCTGCAGAGCAAAACTGATTGGATCCCAGTTCTTCGCCAATGATGGTGCCTAGATTCAAAGCCTTGACAATGGACATAAATTGACCTGTAGTCGAATTTCCTAATCCGTCAATGATGAAAAATACTTTCCCTTTAAATCGATGATCGAATGGAGCCTCGGGTGTTTCACCATCAACCAAACCAGATTTGCCCGGGTATTCGACACGAGAATAGTATGTGAATGGTTTGCTCACTAAATGTTTGAGTAAATAAATGCTGGACTCACGTGAACCGCCGCCATTCATCCTTACATCAATGACCAAATTTTGTACATTATTTTTGGCTATTTCTATGAAACTGCTGTCAATAAATTTTTCAAAAACAGAGAGATTGTTCCAGGGATAATAATTGAATGAACTGATCGTCATGTAAGCAGTTTTGTTCTGTTCAATGATTTCAAGACATAAGTAATCAGGGCATGGTTTTATCGATGGATCATCATAAATGTGCCTTCGCTCTGCTGCTTCTTTTAATTTTATAGGTTCATTTTTACCTTTTATTTTGACTTCATAAGTTTTTGGAAAATCAAGGGCATATGGAATGATGCATGAAAACCAAGTGTTGAAAGTGTGTTTTTTGGTGGTTTGAACTTTGCCTTGTGAAATGATGTGTTTGTATACTTCAGACATCATTTCTTTGACTGATACACCGTTGATGCTGGTGATCTCGTCTTTGATGTTGACTATGTCTTTGTTATTCAATGGGTTGATGACAAATAATTGATCATTGACCCACCTGGTTTGTATCGGGAAATGCATGGAAACAGGCAGCATTTGACTTTCTCTGAAAAAACTTTCCATGGAAGTGTGCGAACACCCAACGCTGGAAATAATTTCACTACACATCCAAGCAAACTGCCCAAAGGTAGTCTGAGGGGTGAATTGTGATTGTTTTTGTTTAATGAGTTGCCAAAACTGCTCTTTGCTTATAAATTTGAAAACATTGGGATGTACTTCAGATAATTTTTTGCCCATTTGTTCCAAATCAGCAATGTAGGCCATTTGATCATATACTTTCACAAACTTTTCACTGGGGGCAAGTGGTTTGTTTTCAGGATGAAGTATTTTTTCAAGATAATCTTCAGCGTTGAAGTTTTCAGGATTTAATTCTAATGATTTTTTGTAATAGGAAACTGATAAATCTTTCTGCCCATCAGCAAGATAGGCTTCGCCCAAACTATCATAAGCATTTGCAGAATTGGGGAACTCTGAAACGATCAATTTGAAAACTGCAATGGCATCCTTGATATTCCCAGCCCATAATGCAGAATAGCCAAACATGGTTAATTCATCTTCGTTTTTAAAATCATAGAGGTTTGGTGACTCCTTTTTTAATTGGTGAAAAAGCGCTATTTTTTCGGTAACAGACTGATCTTCTTTTTCATTTAGCTTTTGTAGAATTGATAATTTTTTTCCTTCTTCTATAACTATATTAGAAGGAGGTACATCCATATTTTGAGTTTTAGGGGTACCACAACCAAAAAGGATCAAGAAGCCAAAAGTTGGATAAAACGTTTTACTAATCCGCATGATTTGCCGTATTTTATTGAATTTCAAAGATATACGGACACCCTTTACTTCACTTGAAATACTTGTAAATTAATGTAAAGTGGTTGACAAATTTTGTAAAAGGATTTGACTTATCAGGTATTCGATTTTAATAAAAATTGAATATTTGTTAACTGTTACATATCTAGCCTGCAAAGAAGTGCATTTCGCGACTTCTTAAGCTGGTCGATGGGATTTTGTCATGATTTTTGGACCTTTGGCCAAAAATCCCGCCAAAATCATATTCACTTTTCATTTTTACCATGGACTTCATCCATGGTAGAGGCTGTCTAAAAAGGTCGACCTTTTCTCCGATACAGTATA
>Ga0116157_10004480_pt1 | contig 13042 bp, 11 predicted proteins | sample AD_UKC048_MetaG_FD_89882 | JGI IMG/M metagenome (GOLD analysis project Ga0116157, IMG submission 89882) | Active sludge microbial communities of municipal wastewater-treating anaerobic digesters from USA - AD_UKC048_MetaG | ecosystem: Engineered > Bioreactor > Anaerobic > Digestate | place: USA...
TATCCAACCCCGTTACCGAAAGAGTAGCCGCATAAGGAACTCTGGCGTAATCGCCTAATCCGTCAAACTTAATCGCTTTACCGTCCTTCCCGACCTGGTTAACTGTCGCCGTTGTCGTTCCGTTGTTAACTCCTAAAGCATCCGAGATAGCCGTTCCGCTTATCTCGTCAAACTTCCACAGTCCAAGTAAGTCAGTTAAGAGAGTTGACTCCTGACCCTCTATAGGAATAAAAGTATAATTTATCGGTTCATCTATTGCTAAAATAATCTGTTCATTAACCTGAAAAGCCGGATTAACAGTTATAACTCCCGTTGTAGAGTTAAACCTGAATCCTTCCTGAGTGTTCGTAGCCGTGAAGTTTCTCGTTTGTCTTAGCCCGTCTCTATAAAGCCCTATATTCTTTCCCTGGAAAGCTGTTTGAGTATAAACAGTGTCCCCGGCTATATCTGCTCCCGTAGTTACTCCAACTGTAAACTGCTGAATATCCCACGAAGCGGATCCGCCTGTTCCGGCAAAATCTTCTAAATAGTCTTCAATATCTACCGCCTGGTCCAGACGAAACTGAATAGTATCATGGATATACTCCGGAACCGAGTCTCTTAAAGCCCCTACAGAGTCAGCAATGACAGCCCTTGTCTGCGCTTCGGTGTAAATATTTCCTAAAGAATCCGCTATCTCAGCGAATCCGGCATTTACCTTTATGAAGGCAGCCCTTAGATTGTCGCCCGTTCCGTCATTGGCGGTTGTCCCCACGTTGACCGGGGTGTACCTACTCTTTACTGGTACAGTTTTCTCCTGACAGGCGAAAAGAGAGAGAGTAAAAATAAATATTAGTAGTTTTCTCATTTCACAATTAATGTTGAATCTGCCGTTACCGTTGTCGAGTCCGAAGTCGGAGTCCCGCAAGAAGAAAAGCAGAGTATTATTATTAAAAGATATTTCATGCCGAATCAACTGTTATTTCCGTAGAGTCCACAGTTACTTCTGTACTATCCGCAGTTACTGTTCCCTCGCTTCCCGAAGGAGATAATACAGAGCATTTCTCTACCCAACGTGTTATTAAGTCATCTATATATTGCATCACACATTTGACCAGTCATTATCATAAGCACACATCCCGGCTGTTGCTAATGCAGCCCAATCTCCGTTATCTGTCACTTCCGGTATATCATCCCCGTTTCTGAATTTTGTTTCTGCTAAATTATCGGCTAACCACTCCTGAGTGCCTATGCAAACTGTATTGTAAACTTTCCCGTCATTGCCTGTGTAGGTTCCGCTATCTCATTCCATATATTAGTGATGTACTGCATTAAAAAAGGGAACAGCGTAACATAAATAATATCACGCTTTTATTCCCCATATTATTAAATTTAATATCCTACTGAAAAATCCCCCGTAGTCCCGTCCATCAGAACTTTATAAAGCCTTGCCGGATACCACTGCCCAAGATGAGCCGTACTTTGAGCCGGAGTAATAGTGAACTGAGTACCATCGGCTAAAACGACTGAATAATAAGCTGCATCGGTTTCTATGGTAATAAAGAAAGTCCCGTCAGGGTTTACTCTTGTATAACCAGGGTTAACAGTTGACTCTTCTATACTGGGAAAGTAATCCTCCGTCATATCGGCTCCAACGACAGGCTGAGAGTTAAGGTCCGGGTCGGTACCTACAATCTGAAGATTGATAAGTCCCCCCAAAGAGTCTCTTAAATGAGCCTGCACGTTAGTCCGTCCGCTCTGGTGCATATCCCCGCAAACGGGTTTCTTAAATGGGGCTTCTAATACTGCGCTCATTGTTCACCTCCTCTTTCTCCTGTGTTATAATAGACTTTCAAAGCAAGGTTCCCGCATTCGTCCTCTGCGAAGACATTCTCAGCCAGTGCCCTTTCGGGTTCAATATGACCGTTATCACAATCCCAGAAAGCTACAGCATCATCGCAATTTGCAGAAACGTAGTTTAAGTTCAGGTAATAATGCCCGTCATAAAGGACGATACATCTTGCCAATAACTCGATAAACGTCTCAGGAGTTGCTGCACACGGAGTATGGTAATCCGTGAAAGAACTTGTATTGGAAAAAAGTTTTATCAGCAGGTTTCCACAGTCATCAGTAGCGAAGACATTATTAACGAGAAGACGTTCCGACTCAATCTGGTTGGTGGCACATGAGAGCAAAGAAGTTATCTCGGTACACTCAGCACCATCGAATACAGCGTTTATCTTTCTGTGTCCTCCTAATTCGACAATACAACGGGCAAGCATCTCAAGAAATGAAACGGGTCTCTCTCCGCATTCTCCGTAGTCTACCCAGTCGTTATCTGAGTTTGAAACGAATTTCAAAGCAAGAAATTCTCCGCAATCATCAAGGGCAAAGACATTCTCCACGAGCTGGCGTTCAGGCGGTAAGTGAGATATATCACAGGTAAGAAACGGTTCTAAATCACCACAGTCGGCAGCAACTACTATTGAGTTAATCCTGTAATGAGTCACTCCCGCAATATCTGTATATCCCACTATTGTCGAAGCCAGCATCTGCATCCAGCTCAGTGCCAGATCAGAACAAGCAGTAGTGTAATCAGTAGCCATAACTTTAAGAATTAAAGATTAAACTACCTTAAGCCATCGGAGAATCAATCCTGTAAGGAGCGAAGTACGATTGCCATTTGAAAGTACCTACAAAAGTCACAAGCTCAGTCCTGAGCCTCGGAATTATCTGATGAAAGACAGCCGTTCCCTCAAGTCCCGAATCCGGCCCTCCGGTATAAAGAATACCATCAGAGGTCTCAAACCAGAACTGATAATTAGTATTACACCCGGTCATAGCCATCCATGAGTAGTTTGTGTCGTTAGTTTCGTCTATCGTAAAATTGATAGTGTACTGACGAGCTGAATAAGCCTTCCTGTCTCCCGATGTGGCAACCTCTGTTACCTCCGGCTCTGGCATCTCTCCAATCCCGATAAGTGTACGAATCTTATCATCTCCCGTGTCTGCTAACCTTGCCGTCCATGCAGCCAGGTCAGTCAGATCAAACGTCAGAAGGTCTGCCGGTGCGACATAAACCTTGCTGATCTCCCCCCAGTGGTACTCCGGTGCACAAGTTGAAAACGATACCGGCTGTTGCGGTGATTCGCAGTCTGTGGGACACGGAGGCAAGTAAAGTACTGACATTTTTTCTCTTTTTTAAATTAATTAAACTGAAAACCCTAAAATATATCTACCCTTCAATCTTTGCTAAAACAATAAGTTATTAAATTAAGCTCATTTAACAACACCCGAAAGCCGTGATAGCTTCACCTAAGTCTAAGTTGATAGTTGCCGTTGCGTAGTATTTATCTTCAAATAACCATTCATGCTCTACAGTGATACTCTCCACATTAAAAGCATCGCCCACCTGATCGATGAAGGTCATAACATCATGAAGTTGGAGTCTGTGTAAAACGTCAACCACATACTGGCTGATAACTCCTGTTTTTATAGTGTGGATTTTGTCTTGTCTTCTGAAAGTTGGAATGAACTTACCGGCTCCGTTTTCCTGTCCTTTTTCGGTGTAAGGATAGGAATGTTCTATGTTGTCCGATTTTAACCAAAGCGTCTGGTAAAAGTCATCCTCGTAAAGAAGATCTCCAAGATTACAGCAGTTGGAAAAACTCAGAGTCACATAACCGCAAGCATATTGAGTGTAAACCAAAATCTCCGTAGTGGAAAAGTTAGCCGCCCCTGCATTTTGTATCCTTATCACAGCATCATCGGCAGCAGCCGTTGTCGTTAGTGTAAGCTCATTTAAGCCCGCAGCAGACGTGGCTACATTTGAAATGGTAGAAGCCCCCGACACTACAGAGAAACTCGGTGTAGTGGCTCCTGATGTGGTCAGGTAGAACATTATCGTTATCTGTTGTCCCAGGTAAACTTCTTCTTCTGAAGAAATGGCATAAGCGTTAGTCCCTGCATCAATAGCAGAAGAAATAACGTTTTTACTTATTGAAAAGGTATCGTAAGAGTTATTAACGAACACTCCCCCAAAGGGACAATAGACACACTGGACAAGAAACCAATCTGAGAAATAAACATGGTCAGTGTCCATTACTATTTTTAAGTAATAATTCCCTTCTGGTAGGGCGTAGTTTAATGTATCTCCCTTATACTGAAAGTAATTATCTCCGGCATCTGAGGTGTATAAAGCCGGAAGATTAACAAAGTAAGAAGTTATATCAGTCTCGGTTTCGTTGCATAAATAAATCGAATCCACACTCGTTGCCCCGTCCCCGTCATCTATCCACTGAAAAGAAGGGAGCCGGTGTTTCGGACAAAATATGGGAGCAAATTGTACCGAACCATTTAACAGTCCTCTTTCATAGAACTGATCCCTTCGGGCTTTGTAAATCGGTAATGTTGTATATACTGTTCTCATGATAGCTTTAATAAACAAATACGGCAGGGTCATAAACAGCAGTCCAGTCCCAATCAAGCAATCCAGTGTCATCCCATTGATGAATAGCAACTCTTAAAGGCGGCGTGCCGGGGTCGCACCAGGGGACCGCCACACTTCCCGTAGTGTTGCCGGTAAGAATATCAAGGTCGAACCATGCAGTAGTGCAGAAGATATGAGCTGAGTCTTCTATTACAAGCCTTATCTTCATCTGAAGGTCAGCATCGGCAGGACTTGTAAGCAGTGCCGTGTAAGTAGTCGTGTCCGGGGAGGTGGTAAGTACTTCAGTAATGGTCATTCCTTTCCCGTAGGTAAATCCGGTGTTCGGCAAAGCAGGGACGCCGTAAAGAAGCTCTAAATTAATCTTCCCGTCCGGGTGAATGGTGGCTTTCTCAACGTGGCCTTTTTCTCCGCCTAAATAAGTCTCTCCTAATTCAGTAGTTATATATTGTGAAGGGTCAAACTCATAACAATAGACTATTGCCGTTTCCTGTAGTTTGTTCTTTACTGCCGAATAAAAGTTTGTTTTTACACCGTTAATATAACCTGTCATCGCCATCCTCTCGTGCATGAAGAAAGCCCTTAAAAGAATCCCCCAGCCCATGTCGGCGTTAAAATAGACATTCCCTAATGGTCTTGAAGAACGGTAAACAGTGAGGTCGGCTCCGTCCATGTAATTAGCCAATATAACCCACCCGTCATCTGAGATATTAGAAACTAAATCCGGGTCCTCTGAACAATCGAGTAAATATTGAATGTCCGTTGTTACATTATAACTCGTTTCTCTCTTATTGTTCCCGGGGTCCTGGTTTACGCAGTTAGTATCGTACCAGATATTAGAAGGAAGAAACTCGTCATTACCCGACTCCATCCATGTCCAGTATTCGTATTTATAAAGAGTCTCCTTTTTGTATTTATACTTATTGGTAGAAAAAGCCATCTCTTCATTGCGAATATCTAATCCCTCGGTGGCTCCCCAGTAAGAGATATGTTCGATAGTCACTACGTTACTCGTAGAATCATAGGTCCATCTTAGATTCATGGAGGTAAGAATATCCATCATCTCGTTCCATGACATATCAGCGACAGTAGCGGGGTTAGTAGAGTCCCACCGTTTAATGTCTGACTTCTGTGCTATCGTTAAAAGATTATAATGGTTAGCACCTAAAGTGACATAGTTATTCGCATCATTTAAGAAAGAACTGGTCACTGTTGCCCCACATATCTGCGAAGCCATGTATTCTATATAATCAATTAAGTACCTGCACCTCGAAAAAGCATAATCGGTGCCTTTATAGTTCATATTAACGGTGACCGCAGAAACTATCAGAAGACTGTATAAATCATCGCCTTTCTGGTCAAAGATTGTATAATCATCCAAAGGTAAAGGAGTCACTGTGAAAGTCTGAGCATCTAAATCCCATTCACCCATTGAAGTTGAAAAATAACCCTTCCAGTAAGAGTCGCCGTTTCTTAAAATAATCAGATAAAGCTCCTCACATGGGTCCAACTGTTCAAAGCCGTAGAAAAGGTTAAAGTCATCACAGAGCTTCTTGCCTCCAAAAGTTAAAGAGCCTTCAAACTTCCTTCTGTGGAAAACCTTGTCGTCTTCTTTCTCGTCAACTAAAGAAGTATCCAGGAAGTTCAAAGGATAAACCTGATACGAAACTGATGAAGCTGTCGATATATAAAACTCGTATGTCATCCAATTATCCTTATTCTGTTGCCCTGTTTGACAATCTTTTTGTTCCCTGAAATACTTACCTGTGGCTGGCTCATGATAGCCTCGTTAAGTCTTCTCTGTTCTTTGATTACTTTATCCAATCTCGTGTTCGGTCCGTTGTTCTCTACCATAATAGAATTAGAGATAGGTACAAAAGATGGCATCTTGTCTTTATTAAAAGAAGAAACCATCTCATGAAACACCTCTCCGTATTTCTGTGTCGCCGGTCTTGAAAGGACACCCCATGCCTCACCCTTTTCTACCTCTACATGGTCTAAAAACCTCTCTCCTCCCTGTGAGTGCCTTTTCCCTGTAATGACTCCCGTTTCAGAACCGGAACCTCCCTCGGCAAGTTTAGTGGCAGAATTAGCCTGAGTCTTTGCGGCAGCAAAAGCTCCGAACATTGTTGCTATTGTGGCTATTGCTAAAGGTATCCCGACAACGGGAATCTTAGAGAGAGTCTTAAATATCTCTGATGCGGCTGTTATTAGATTAACTGTTTGCAATACCGAATCAAAAGCCTTTTGTTTTCTGATAGCTTCTTCTTCATCTGCAATAGCCTTATTTCTTAATTTAGTAAGCTCCTCAACTTCCCTTCTTTTCGCATCTACATTATTGGCGTAGCCTTCCTGATATAATTCAGTTTCTAATTCAAGTGATCTCTGGGCTTCTGATATTTGTGTATCCAGTAAATCCCTCCTCCTTCCTAAATCTTCGACTTGTTGGTCAAAAATATCGCCAAGAATCCCGGTTATTTCATCAGCACCTTTTCGTAATGCGTCTAAAGCAGATTGCTTATCTTCTTCATCTAAAAAGACCTTTTCCCAGAAAGAAGTAGTTTCGTCATCTTTGGTTTCAATAATAGACTTTTGGATTCCCGCCAGCGTAGGCATACCTCCGAGTAAGGCAGTTGATATAGCATCTTTCTGTTCAGGAGTTAGTTTAGCATATTCTTTTAAAGCTTCGGCGAACTTATTTCTTATATTAAGAGCTAAAACCTGAATCTTTTCTTCCATTTCGGGCGTCAAATCGCCAAGAGCAAGTATCTGTAATCTAAAAGCATCTAACTGCCTTAAAGCATAATCCTTTTGAGCTATTAACTTATCCTCCCCCTGAAGGGATTCGATCACTGACTGGTCATAATCCTGCTGTAGTTTAGTAGCTAACTTCTGAAAGTCATCCTGTTTTTTTATCCTTGCGTTAAGTTCGTTTTCTATTGTTCGGAGTCTCTTATCAGACAATTCTTTTTCAAGCATCGTCCTTTGTGATTCAAGCCTCTTTGTCTGAGAGAACCTTTGCCCTTCAAGAGTTTCAAGTTTAGCCTTTAACTGAGCCTCTTCATCTAATAGTTTTGTTGAGTTTTTCCTATTCAATAATGCGAGAGCATTAGCAGCTAATTGCTTCTCAACTATATGAATCTCATTATCTATGAGTTTATTATGTTTTTCAAGAGCCTCGTTAATCTTTTTCAATCTTTGTTCTTCACTGAGTGTCCTATCAACGCTCTTAAAATACAACTCTTGATATTCTCTTGTAAGCTTTGCGTTTTCGACTATTTCTGCTCTCTCTTCCTTGCGAAGTTCATTTAATTGTTTTGCCACAGCCAGTGCATTAGCTATCGAAGTTCCGAGACCATTATGAGCTGTGGTTAAATCATAAATGACCTGTTTCCATATTTCGCTTGCAGTAGTAACGAGCTCCATACCAAAAACAGTATCTTTAAAGGTTTCAACCATGTCTTTACCAACTTTGGCGACAAGCCCAATAGCCGCACCAACAAGAGTAAACTTCTTTATGTTTTTAGTAAGGGCTTCTCCTAATTTATCCGTGCTATTTATTACATTCTCATTAGCCTTAACACCGAACTTTTCAAATTCTTTCAATTCAGCCTTTAGTCTTTCAAGTTCTCTTTTTGTCTCGGCAATCTTCTCAGGTGTTTTGGCTTTCTCCCACGCCTCGGTATATTTCTTTATTTCTTCTCTTAACTTCTCAATGGTGCCTCTCTCGTCCTCAAGTGCTTTTTTAACCACCCTCTGCCTTTCAGTATATAAACGCATGGTATTGTCACGGGCTTTCTTATCCCAATCAGCTATTTCCTTCGCAGACAAGGCAAGGTCCTGAGAAGCCTTTTGTGTGTCCCTTATTGCACTGGCTGTCTTTTCATAACCCGTTGCACTTTGTTTGGTTGATTCATTAAGATCAGTCTGAGCCTTATTGATATTACTAAGGTTATCAGCTACCTGTTTGAGATCGTCCGATACCTGACGGGCGTTTGTTGTTATTGTTAGCTTTGCTTCTGCCATTCTCGTAATTTTCTACATAGGCGAAGAAATCGAAAATATCAAGTCGCCTGATCTCTATTATATTACTAACATTCCCCTCGCAGACATTATAAAGAAACTCGTTCCAAAAGTCATCTTCATCCTTTACGCTGTTTGCGATTGACTTGATTCTTGCGGCTCCTCTTTTAAACCACTTTGGGTAACGATCTTGTAAGCGTTTATCCAGTTCGGCACAAGAGACGCCGCTAATTGAAAAAAAGGGGTGACGGCGTATTCTTTAGCCCAGCAGTCAATCTTCTCACTCATCTTCCCTTCATCAAAGACCGTTTCGTCCTCCCCTTCCTCATTAATAAATAAAGCGCAAAGCCTCAAAGCTGGATCATGCTTCTCTTCAAGACTTTTTATCCCGTACATTATATTGTGCAAAACAACAGCAGCCTCGGCATTCTTCTGAGAGTTGAGATAATCCCACGCTATCCTTAAATTTTTGAATATATCAACGAAAGTAGCCGAATAACCAAACTCAAGAACTATCTTCTGTAACTCCCTGTATCGGTTGAAAGAAAGCGAGTCCCTTATATAGAACTTCCTGCCCTGACAGTTAAAGTATTTCTTTGTTAAATCAAGTTGCTTCATAGTACCATATTATTGAATAAATTGATGAAAGGAATATACCTGCTGAGGTGAAAAACAAATGGTCTATTAAATTATATTCTTGAGTAAATAAGAAGTACCAGAAACACGCCTGACCTGTGATACAAAGATTACATGAACCCAAAGGTCGGTTAAGCCAGTTCGGAAGTTTCATTATCAATTTTCTGTACCAGGAAAATATCATCTCTTCATCTCCCAAAAAGGAGAAAACAGAAGCAATAAGCGATATTTTAATAAGTTCTAAAAGCAACCTGAATAGTTATCATTACCTTGCATGCATATAGCAAAGTCGGTTTCAATTTCCAAAGCGAAATAATCATAAGGACTCATTAAGTATTGAGTCTGTCTCTCGTTATAGGTGTATTTTGAAAAAATACTATTATCCCTTACCACCTGACTAACAACCTCGAATCTAACCTGAAGGAAAGGCGAGTAGTTGGCCGGGAAATTAGGGATAACCCTTAGAATCTCTAACAAGATATTAGTCGAGGCCGTACAGGGCGAATCGGTAGAGCAGGGGTCTCCATTTAGTTTAGCCACGTTAACCCAACAGACTAATCTTAACCTGCTTTTATAGTGTCTGAAATTTCCCTGTGCCTTAACGAAACTGATACCTCCGTCCTCGAAATAGATTACTGTCTTATGAGCTGAGTCAGGGGTTAAATCATTATAAGATCCCACCTTACAGTCATCTTCCACGCAACAGGCAACCGGGTAGCTCTTCTCTGTGCCATCTATTGTCATGTATTGTGTAGATACTAACCCGGCAATCTTATCCACGAAAGAGAAGTCTTCAATAAAGCCCCTTAATATGTTAGCAATAGCCTGATTCATTTGAATATATTTAATACCGGTGTTAAATAAATATCCTTCAGAATATCAACCTCGCTCTCTGAAAGGTCAAGTATCTCGCCACCGCCTTTTTTCAAGTTCCTTTGCGTGTTATGATAAAGAATCTCTTTTTGTTCCTGATCTTTGGCTCCTAAAACCACTGTCCCGGCGTCATGCTCTGAAGGACCGCTTATGATAGACACATCGCCCCACATGGCCCCGGTATAGGTGAAATTGACAACTTCCGCATTTTTACCGCCGAGCTCCATTCTTCTCAACTCCTGATAGCCCCCTTCCAAAACAGCAAGGCGGTAATTCTTTTCGCCTCTTTTTAGAGTAACCCATTCATGCTGTTTATTCTTTTCTGCTCCAAAGAAACTATCACAACTTTTCTTCTTAAAAGACTTACAACCTACAAGCATTGGCTCTGTAGAATAAGGCGGGAATTTTTTACCCTTTGCGTCTACGCCTTCCTCCTGAACCCTTTTTTTAATTAAAGCCAAAGCATCACTACCAATTTTAACCATTGTCTCACCAAGTTTACTTTGGACGAGATTTAGTGATTCCTGAAAGTCCTTTGCGAAGTCGTTCAAATCTTTCATAACATTTGACTCGTTAAGCTAAATCCATAAGGGTCCCTACACCTTAAACACTCCTCATCCGACTCCCAGTGTTCACCGATAAACTGAACCATCTCCTGATACTTAGCAGCGTAGAACTCTTTATTAGCCTCCCATTGCTCGGTACCTAAAAGAGTACGTCTTGAGACCTCCTCTGAGTCCAGAACATAAACACTAAGGAACTCCCCGGCCTTATACCAGATAGCATTTGCCATCGCCATAGAAATCTCATTATTCCCCGAAAAATCGGAATAGTCATCACAAAGAGAACCGATTATATCACAGTTAAAATCCCCGACTAAAACCAATCCTTTTGCCTGAGCGCTTACACCCCAGTCAGCCCTGTTAGCTAAAATATCTCCACATACACCACCGACCATAGCCCACTCTGTCCATCTCAATCTCGAAGGACCAAAACAAGGATACTCACACGAGAAACACCACCGCCATCCACCACAGTTACAGTCTAACCTGTTATCATAAGGGCTTCCGGTAGTTTGAAAGAGGAAATAGTAATTTCTGTCTAAAGTCAAAGAAATAGGAGTAATAGCATTATATGTCGGCCTTGAAGCGGTAGCAGTCAGATTATAAGAATATAGTAAATCGTATTCATCATAAATCTCCAGAGTAACCGCCTCAGTGGTGTCAAGAATCAAGTAGAAACCTCTTAAATTAAAGGCTCCGTTTTGAATATCTGAATACATCCTCAATCCCTGATACGTACATCCGGTTAAAGTGTTATTGAACGTTTTGCACCCTATCTCTCCTTTAAACCTCGTCCTTACCGGTTCGTTATATTTTAAAATCTCTTTAACGACATCCATCTTGAAAGCGTTGATAGCGTTTTCAAGGGAGTTGTTCATCTTATCCCAGATGTCATAGTTACCTCCTAAAGAAGCCACGAACCTCTGAGGGAAACCCGGAAGTTCATCAAGATAAAGGCCGGAATCACTTGTTGCGAAGTTCTCATCCCATGCCTCATCGACACAGGAATCCTCCCTTCTGCTGAAGCCGATTATATTCTCAAAACAAGTAGGGACGCTCATGATTATAATTTAAAAGGACAGCCCTAAATTAGAACTGTCCTCCCTTTTATGCTAAAACAATAAGTTATTAATTAAGAACCCGTACCGCATTCAAATACAAGTATGCCAGTGGCATCGTTGCAAGGAAGCGGGTTGAGAGCGAACAGCCCATGAAGCTGTATCTTGTAAGCCTCATAGAACTCATTACCCGAACAGCTTTGAAGCATGAAAATATCATACTCCACTCCGGGAAGGTTATTTGAAGGCTCACTCCAGATATACATCCCGGGACTTGGATTCACTGCGTTGATAGCGTTCCTCGGATACCAGCTCTTTGAAATGAAGCCGGCGGCTCCCTTATGGATAAGGAAGGTCTGATTGGCAGCAACTGACTCCACGTTTTCAGGGTCCAGGTACATCTTCAGGGTACCGACTTTCTTAGCTGCTCCCTTACCGTTGTCATTGGCTCCGTCAAGCGGTGCCGACCAGAGAAGCTGAAAAAGGTTATTACCTGTTATACCGTATGTACCACGGAGTTTATTCAAACGGATAACCTGGTCCCAGTAACCGTATATATTGGCATCCCAGTACTGAGGTGCTATGTATGTAGTCGTTCCAACGACATTACCCACACCACCGGTAAAGAGGTTTGCTGAAGCATTGGCGGCAAGCTGAGCAAGGATATACTGAGTTACATACTCATCCATTGCGTTCTTGTGGAGGATCATGTTCTTGGCTACAGCCTCGACCTTTTCGATATTCTTATCCCTATAGAGTCTTTCAGGTACCTGGAAGGTTGTTTCCTGAAGGCACTCAAGTTCGTAATCCGTACAAGTCGGTTCGATGTCATCGCCTGTAAAAGAACAGTCATCAGTGCATGAGGAAGTGGTAACGGTACACTTGGTGTTCCATTCAACCCTTACCTCTTTGTTTTTCGTTCCTGTGATTGATGGCATACCTATCACTCCCTGCTGTTCCGTAAGAACGGCAACGCCGGAAACGACATCTGCCAAGTAATCATCTTTCATCTTCCCGTCACGGAAGATCTCTTCGGCTCTCGCCTGTACTGCGTTTAAATACCCGCAAGCTGGTGTTATACTCATTTTTTCTCCTTTAAAAAGTTAGTAATCTCAATTCTTCTCTCAGGAGTGATACTTGGATTTCTTAATTCGTTGTATGCTTCTTCTTCGGTCTTTGGAAGCCCTGCCTTACTTCCGGCAGAGTCTTTATTCCCGGCACTTGAACGCTCCTCGGACTTCTGGTAATCGAAATACTTGTCTGATATTTCTTTTACAAATTCCCTGAAGTTACGTCCGTATCCATGAGCATCACGTTGTGGGTTCCCGTCTTTGTCGAGGATAAGAAAGTCATCCTCCGCTTCGGCAAAATCATTGTTTAGTAAGTCATTGACAAATGTCTGCTTCCAGGCAGAAGCTTTAATCGGATCTTGCGGGAGGATAGGCTTTAACTCCTCCAATAGA
>Ga0116157_10004482_pt1 | contig 13041 bp, 15 predicted proteins | sample AD_UKC048_MetaG_FD_89882 | JGI IMG/M metagenome (GOLD analysis project Ga0116157, IMG submission 89882) | Active sludge microbial communities of municipal wastewater-treating anaerobic digesters from USA - AD_UKC048_MetaG | ecosystem: Engineered > Bioreactor > Anaerobic > Digestate | place: USA...
AGTCGAAGTCGAACGTATGGCCGATGCCAACAAAGCTTTCGCCCATTTAAGGTGGTAACTTCTGTATCAAACTACTGCTTGCTTTAATTGGAAATATTGTTCATACTAAACATATATATGTCTTTATTTTCAAAACCGAAAGTTGTTATTTGGCCAAAAAATAAGTCCCTAGAAATTTTTTTCGATCGTAAAGAGAATAATTTTTTTAGTCTTGATGTCAATTTGTGGGACAAAAAACTTAATGAAAAAGAATTAGAAAGTTTTTTGTTTTTTATCAATCAAAATAAAATTACAAATTGTTCAGTTCTTGTTACCGACGATATTGCCGTTACCAAATCTTTTGTTTACGACACCAAAATCGAAAATATTGATAAAAAAGAGGTTGTAGGTTTGGCATCAGATTGTGTCAATTTCGAAATTAGCCCCGAATCTATCGAATATTCTCTAGTTCAACAAGACAGCAAGACTATTATCAACGCCATAATTTTTGACAAATCAAAACTTGACTCTCTCAAAAACAATTTATCTAAAACTGGTTTAAATATTAATTTTTTTAGACCGGTTTCTAGTGCCATCGCCAATGTTGTTTCCAATATTTACTTAAGCGAATATTTTTTGATTTATCCACTTAACAACCACGAATTTACTTTATTTCTGGCAAAAAACAATCAAGTATATTTAAGTACCAATTTTAAGGGTCCTGTCTTTGAAATTCAAAAGACACTAAACTATGCCCAGTTGTATTTTTCTACTCCAGTCAAAAAAATATATATTCCAGAGACTAAAGAGATAGAAATCAGCAGTACGTCAGAAATTGAAAAAACTACCTATAATGAGAGTCAAATTGCCCAAAGTTTTAACAAGCCCGTCAATTTACCCCTCCCGGTAATCGGTAGTATAAGTGATATAATTAACTCACCAAAAGATATTAGTTTAGTTTCCAAAACAAAAATGAACAACAAAAAAAACATTTTACCTATAATAGCGGTTGCTGTCTTGTCTTTTACCATAGTTTCTTTCATCGTTTATAGTATTTTGAGAAACAACAAAGAAGATATGGTTGATGCTGATGTTATCAACAATATTCCCACTTCAGCTCCAATTGTTACCGAAATTCCCACTCCTACAGTTGCTCAAATTAAAAAAGATATAAAAATTCAGGTTTTAAATGCCACCGATCCTCCCATTAACGGTTTGGCTGCTACTTTTAAGGCTAAATTAGTTACCCTTGGTTTTGAAAATGTTTCCGTCGGTAATGCTGCCAAAAATGCAACTGAAAATTTTGTTCAAGTAAAATCGGCCGATGTCTCGGCATATTTTGAATCAGTTTTAAAATCAGACTTCCCTGCTACTTATACTACCGACTTAAAAGAAACCGCCACTTACGATGCTGTTTTCACAATCGGTACAGATTTAAGTGGTGGTGCTAGTGATATTACCAAAACTGCTACTCCCAGTGTCACTAAAACCGTTACTCCTACTGTAACTGAAGAATAAACGTGTCAGTTTGTTTTATCGTCTATTTTAGATTAAAATTATCTTACTATGAAACTATTAATCACAGGTGGTCTAGGTTTTATTGGTACAAATTTTATTAAACATTGGTTTGCAAATCATCCCCAAGATTCCATCATAAATCTTGACAAGATGACTTATGCTGCCAATCCTCGGAATTTAGTCGAGTTCGAAAGTAATCAGAATTATAAATTTGTAAAAGGTGATATTTTAGACGAAAAACTAGTTGATGAGTTAGTATCTCAAGTTGATGCTATCGTTCATTTCGCTGCCGAATCACATGTTGATAGATCTATTGATGATCCCTCACTTTTTGTTCGCACCAATGTCTTAGGTACTTACAATCTTTTGATGGCCGCCAAGAAATATCAAAAGCGTTTCCACCACATATCGACTGACGAAGTCTTTGGGACTATCGAGCTAGATTCCAGTGATCAGTTTAATGAAAATACTCCCTACGATCCTTCAAGTCCATACTCTGCCTCCAAGGCCTCTTCTGACCATTTAGTTAGATCATTTTTCAAAACTTTTGGATTACCGGTAACCATTAGTAATTGTTCCAACAATTATGGTCCCTATCAACATCCCGAAAAAATGATTCCTCGTTCAATTACAAGTTTACTTAGCGGTGGCAAAATCAAAATTTATGGCCAAGGTCTAAATTTTAGAGACTGGCTACACGTTGAGGATCATTGTCGAGCTATTGAAATGATTTTGTTAAACGGAAAAATAGGCGAGACTTATTGTATCGGTGGTCTAAAAAAGGGTACTAGTAATATGGAATTGGTTAAATTATTATTAAAAATAATGAATAAGGGTGAAGAGTCACTGGAATACGTCGCCGACCGCCCGGCCCACGACAATTATGCCGTCAATTGGGAAAAAATTAAAAGGGAACTTGGCTGGGAACCAAAATATAATTTTGAAACCGGACTTAAACAAACAATTGATTGGTACACTGCCAATTCAACATGGTGGCAAGAAACCAAAAAAGAAGCTGAAGAGTTTTACCTAAAATTAAATAGTCTCAAAAAATAATGCCAACCTTTACTAAAACTAAAATTGAAGGATTAATAATAATTCAACCGTTAGTTTTTCCCGACGAACGCGGTTTTTTTATGGAAAGTTATTCCAAAAAAGTATTTACGGAAAATGGCATCGATATCGAATTTGTTCAAGACAACCATTCCCGCTCTACTAAAGGAGTACTTCGTGGTCTTCATTTTCAAAAACCACCCTTTGCTCAAGATAAATTAGTTCGATGCACCAAAGGTGAAGTTTTAGATGTGGCTGTCGATATCAGAAAAGATTCCCCCACATTTGGCCAATACGAATCAGTTTTGTTATCTGAAGAAAACAAAACCATGTTTTTTATTCCCAAAGGTTTTGCCCACGGATTTCTAGTTTTATCAGAAATTGCCGATTTCCAGTATAAATGTAGCAATTTTTACAACAAAGAATCTGAAAACGGACTTTTATTTAATGATCCAGAATTAAAAATAGATTGGCCCCAAATGGATTTAATTTTATCCGACAAAGACAAACTCTGGCCCACACTTTCAGAAATTAAAACAAATCCAGTCTTTTAAAATTATTAATAATTGCCCTTTTTAAGGGAAATCCCGAGCTGGTCGAGGGAAAGGGTTTATGAAACAAAAAATAATTGGTACAGGTCTTAGTGGTTTAGTTGGCTCACGAATAGTTGAGCTTTTAAAAGATAAATATGAATTTATTGATTTTTCCCTTGATAGTGGTGTTAATGTTTTAGACAAAGAAAATCTCGCTACTGTGTTTGAAAAACACAAAGATGCCGTTGCAGTATTACACCTAGCTGCTTTTACAGACACTAATGCAGCCTGGGAGCAAAGAGGGGACAAAACTGGTGTTTGTTACCAACTTAATGTTGTTGGCACTCAAAATATTTTAGATTTAGCCCAAAAATACAACCAATATCTAATATATATTTCCACCGATTTCGTTTTTGATGGTTCCAAGACTACTCCATATTTAGAAACCGATATCCCTAACCCTATCGAGTGGTATGGCGAAACCAAATATTTAGGTGAAAAATTAATTCAAGATTCAGGATATTCTAATTACAATATTTCTCGAATTACTTATCCCTATCGCGCCAATTTCGATGCCAAAATTGATATTATCCGAAAAGTTTTAGCCAAACTTAAAAATGGCGAAGAGGTTAAAATGTTTTCTGACCAAACCTGTACTTATACTTTTATCGACGATATCGCCACTTCGTTGGGATATTTTTTGGAAAATAAAAATACCGGAATTTATCATTTGGTTGGCTCATCATCTCATTCTCCCTATGAAATGGCCAAATTAGTCGCCTCCATTTTTGGTTTTGATCAAAATATAATAAAATCGTCAAGTTTAAATGATTATGTCAAATCCCAACCAGAAGGGAGTCGTCCTTGGCAAAAAACCCTAATCACCTCCAATCAAAAAGTGACGTCTTTAGGTATAAAATTCAATACTCTTTCCGAAGGTCTAGACGAAATCAAAAAACAAATCTCAAATACTTAATACTAAATTCTAGATATTATTTTTTCCGCTTCTCTCACTGCAAAATTAATTCCTCTATCCTGTGGATAAATTTGGGCAAAATTTAACCGATAGTAATTATTTTTTACTTTATAACTTTCCACTTTATACTTTTTACTCACTATATGTTGGGCATAAAGTGATTTAGATATTTTTATTTCTGAAATTTTATTTTTATCAAATTCTGGTTTGATTTTTGCTAAATAATCCAAAAATTCTTTTTCAATTTCTTTATCATTATTTTTAAAATATTTATGATTTTGGGGAACATAAGCCCCAAGATAATAAATATGTTTATTATTGTAATTAGATTTGTCAATAAAATTAGTATGTTGAATAAAAGCTATAAAAGGGGAGTTTAGATCGTTTATGTTGTGCCAATAATATTGACTCAAATTCTGTTTTGAACTAAAAACTGATACTATAGATCCTAAATATTCGATATTTTTTATCGGTCGAGTATCAATAATTAAATCGTATTTTTTTTCTAACTCTTTTATTTTTTTATCATCAATATTTTCGTTGAGAATTATTTTTCCACCATTTTCCCTAATATCCGATGCTAATTTTTGAGTAATTTGTCCAAAACCCCCATCTAAATAACCCAATACTTCCTTGCCCTTTTCATCTTTAGAACCACCTCGAGTATGAATTCTAGCCCACAACCAAGCCATTGAGATTTTATCGCTAAAGTGATGGAATTTACCTTTTATTAATGGTTCCCAAATAACTCGATAAGCCTTTTTACCAGCCCATTTTTTCATCCACTCTATGGCAGTTATTTTTTGATATTTTTGCCAGTTTTTGTCCAACTTAAGCCAAATATAAACCAAACCTAATCTTATTTTAGAAAATAAATCCAAGCCTTTAAACTTTAACAAATCAACCGATCCATTAAATGGAGAATATTTATTATCATAATAAAGAGACACCCTACTTTTGTGCCACTTTAGCTTGTTTTCTAACCCCAACTCTTTGATTAGCCCAATAATTTCTGTATCGGTTTTAAAAATATGATGATAAAACCTCTCAATATTTTGACCTTCAATTTCAAAATCAGCCATCAATCCGCCCAAAGAATTTTCTTTTTCAAAAATTGTAACCTTATTTCCTTTTTGACTTAGTTTATATCCAGCGACCAATCCACCAATTCCTCCGCCAACTATTGCAATTTTCTTATTCATATTTATTAATCAATATGCTATCATAATCAGTCATCTGTTGCATATTTGCAGCAGTTTTTTATTATTTAAATTAATCAAATTAGTATCTACGATCTACAATCTACGATCTATTAACTAAATCATGGCCGACCAAATCAAACTTACTAAAAATCGTGACGTTGCTATGGAAAAAGTCCGAAATATCGGTATTATAGCTCATATCGACGGTGGTAAAACTACAACCACTGAACGTCTTTTATTCTATACCGGCAATATTCACAAAATTGGTTCAGTCGACGAGGGTACCACTACCACCGACTCTATGATCCAAGAAAGAGAGCGGGGAATTACTATTCAATCAGCCTGTGTTACCACCTTTTGGAAAGAACATCGTCTAAATATTATCGATACTCCAGGACATGTGGATTTTACCGCCGAAGTTGAACGATCACTTCGTGTCCTTGATGGTGCCATTATGATTTTTGATGGTAACGCCGGTGTTCAAGCTCAATCCGAAACCGTCTGGCGACAAGCTGACAAATACGGAGTTCCACGCATCGCTTTCGTTAATAAAATGGACAAGATTGGTGCCTCTTTTGACAACACTCTTTTGAGTATTCATGACAAACTTCGAGCTCCCGTAGTCCCAGTTGTCATTCCAATTGGTGAGGAACACGATTTTATTGGAGTCATCGATTTGATGAATCAAAAGATGATTATTTACGACAAAGACGAAGAAGGTATGGAATTTACCGTTAAAGATGTTACTGATGATTACAAAGACAAAGTTCATAAATATCGTTCTCAAATGGTAGAAAAAATTGCCGGCGAAGATGAAGTTTTGATGGAGAAGTTCCTAAACGATCAAGAAATTACTGTTCCTGAACTAAAAGCAGTTTTGAGAAAAGCCACAGTTGAGAGAAAATTATTTCCCATATTTTGTGGTGCCGCTTGGAGAAATAAAGGAATTCATCCTGTTTTGGATGGAATTATTGATTATCTTCCTTCGCCTCTTGATTTACCTCCAATTGAAGGTTTCAATCCTGAAAATAATGAAGTTATTACTCGAAAACCAATTAAAACAGAACCATTATCAGCTCTTTTGTTTAAGGTACAATCCGATCCACACGTTGGTACTTTATCCTATGTTCGTGTTTATTCTGGTACTCTCAAATCTGGTTCTGAAGTATACAATACCACCAAGCAAAAATCCGAACGTATCGGAAGATTGTTGTTGATGCATGCTGATAAGCGTGAAGGTATCGAAGAAGGTTTTGCCGGGGAAATCGTTGCTTGTATCGGTTTAAAAGAATCCACTACTGGTGATACTCTTTGTGACGCTAACAATGTTATTTCTCTTTCTCCAATTCAATTTGCTGAACCAGTTATTTCTTTATCAATCGAACCTTCAACTGCCGATGATCAAGAAAAAATGGGAGCCGCATTAAATCGTTTGGCAATTGAAGATCCAACTTTCAAAGTTTCTTACAATCATGAAACCGGTCAAACCATCATTGCTGGTATGGGGGAGCTTTATCTAGAAATTATTGTCGACCGTCTTAAGCGAGAATTCGGTGTCAATGTTAAAACTGGTTCTCCTCAAGTTGCTTATCGAGAAACTATCTCCCAAAATGCCGATGGTGAGGGTAAATACATCCACCAATCCGGTGGTCATGGACAATATGGACATTGTAAAATAAAAGTCGAGCCAAAAAATCGCGGTGAAGGTTATGAATTTGTCAATGCCGTCAAAGGTGGAGCAATTCCTGCCAACTTTATTCCTGCTATTGAAAAAGGAGTCAAAGAAACTCTTCAAAAGGGGATTATTGCTGGTTACCCTTGTACCGATATTAAAGTCACTGTTTACGACGGAACCTACCATGAGGTTGATTCATCTGAAATGGCCTTCAAATTAGCCGGATCATACGCCATCAAAGATGCTTTTCAGGCCGCCAAACCCCTAGTTTTGGAGCCAATTATGAAATTTGAAGTTAGTACTCCATCTGAATATCTAGGATCAGTTATCGGTGATTTATCATCTCGTCGAGGTCAAATTAATGGCACTGTTGAATCAGCCAATTTCACCACCGTCGATGCTTTTATTCCTCTTGAAGATGTTCGCGGTTATGCCACTGTCATCAGAAGTTTGACTCAAGGCCGAGGTTCTTTTTATATGGAACCAAGTCATTATGACCCAGTTCCTCGCGATATCCAAACCGAACTCACCACCAAAATGAATCCCGGCAAATAAATTAAGCTTATATGTTGCATAACCTTAAACTTGCTGATACAATCTAACAGCGTTTTAATCTAAAATATTATTAATTAGAAATTAAGTCAAAAAAGACTAAAAAACAAAAAACAAAAAAGGAGAATCTATGGCAGATACATATCAAAGAAATAAGCCACACGTTAATGTCGGTACTATTGGTCACGTAGATCATGGTAAAACCACCTTAACTGCCGCTATTTCCAAAGTTCAAGGAAGTGCCAAATCTTACGCCGATATCGCCAAGGGCGGTACCGTTAGAGACGCTTCCAAAATCGTTACTATTGCTATTTCTCACATCGAATACGAAACCGAGAAGAGACACTATGCTCACATCGATTGTCCCGGACACGCTGATTATGTCAAAAACATGATTACCGGCGCGGCTCAAATGGATGGTGCTATTTTGGTAGTTTCTGCACCCGATGGTCCAATGCCTCAAACTCGAGAACACGTTCTTTTAGCCAATCAAGTCAACGTTCCCAAATTAGTCGTCTATTTAAACAAATGTGATTTAGTTGAAGATCCAGAATTCTTAGATCTCGTCGAAATGGAAATCCGCGACTTATTGACCAAATACGGTTTCCCAGGTGCCGACACTCCAATTATCCGAGGATCAGCCCTCAAGGCCTTAAACGGTGATGCCGATGGTGTTGAATCTATCAAAAAATTGATGGAAGCTCTCGACACTTATATTCCAGAACCTGTCCGCGAACTTGATAAACCTTTCCTAATGCCAATTGAAGACGTCTTCTCTATCAAAGGTCGAGGAACCGTCGCTACTGGTAGAATCGAAAAAGGTATTGTTAAAATCAACGATGAAGTTGAAATAGTCGGTCTTCGTGATACTCGAAAAGCAGTTGTTACTGGAGTCGAAATGTTCCATAAACAACTTGATCAAGGTCAAGCTGGTGACAACGTCGGTATCTTGCTTCGAGGTGTTGAAAAAGACGATATTGAACGAGGTCAAGTGTTGGCCAAAATTGGTTCAATCACTCCTCACACCGAATTCAAAGCTGAAGTGTTGTTACTTAAAAAAGAAGAAGGTGGTCGTCACACCCCAATCTTTACTGGTTACCGACCTCAAGTATTCATTGGAACTACCGATGTTACTGGAGATATTACTCTTGCCGAAGGTGTGGAGATGATTATGCCAGGTGACAATGCCAATGTTTCGGTCAAATTAATCAAACCTGTTGCTATGCAAGAAGGTCAACGATTTGCTATTCGCGAAGGTGGTTTGACTGTTGGTGCCGGAGCTATTACAAAAATTGTTAAATAAAGGAATATCAATAAACAAGAATTTTTGTTAATTGAAAATTAAATAAAATGGCCAAAGGTAACCGCATCCGAATTAGATTAAAATCTTTTGATCATCGAATTATCGATGAAGCAGCTATTAAAATAGTTGAAGCTGCGGTTACCGCTGGGGCCAAGGTCGAGGGACCAATTCCCTTACCAACTGAACAAAAAACCATTACTGTTTTAACCAGTCCTCATACCGACAAGAATGCTCGTGAGCATTTTGAAATAAAAACTCATAAGCGTCTTATCGATATTTCCAATACTAGTCTTCGCACTGTCGATAGTCTTCAACATTTGGATTTACCATCAGGAGTGGAAGTAGAAGTTAAAATGTAAAACTATGATTTCCGGATTTTTAGTTAAAAAAGGTCGGATGACCAGTGTCTATACCCCGAGTGGTAAAAGGATTGGGGTCACTAAATGTGTCGCCAAGCCTTTAGTTGTTACCCAGATCAAAACCAGCGACAAAGATGGTTACAATTCGATTCAAGTAGCTTATGATTCCAAAAAAAGACTAAACAAGGCCATATTAGGAAAGATGACCAAATCCAAACTTGATTTAAAACCTAGATTTTTTAAAGAATTTAAGCTAATTACCGATCAAGTTCCCGAAGTTGGGGGTAATATTACTTTTGATTCAGTATTTAAAGACGGTGACATTGTCAATATTACCGGTATCTCAAAAGGACGAGGCTATGCTGGTGTTGTTAAGCGACATGGATTTAAAAAGCAACCACTTTTGGGTGCTTCCAACTATGTTCGTCGACCAGGTTCAATTGGAGCCCAAACTCCGGGAAAAGTTGTTAAAGGCAAAAAAATGCCAGGACACTATGGAGTTGAAACCACAACTATTTCTGGACTCAAAATCTTTTCAATAAATCCTGAAACTTATGAAATATTAATTAAAGGTTCCATCCCTGGAAGCTTCAATTCTTGGGTAGTTCTAAAAAAGACAAACTAATATGAAATCCGAAATTTATAACATCGATGCTAAAAAAATCGGGGATTTGACCTTAGCAAAATCAGTTTTTGATACCCAATATCCGTCTTCATTGATCTCTCAAGCTATCAGAGTCTATTTGTTTAACCAACGATCATCTTTTGCCAAAACCAAAACCCGATCTGAAGTTGCTGGTACTCGTAAAAAAGTCTGGCCACAAAAGGGGACCGGTAATGCTCGACATGGTAATAGAACTGCACCAATTTTTAAAGGCGGCGGTATTGCCCTAGGTCCGGATGGTTCACAAAATTATTCACTAAAAATGAATAAAAAGATGAAAAAACAGGCCTTATCTGCTGTTTTAACCAAATTTGCTCAAGATAAAAAAATTCTAATTATTGATGATTTCTCCAAATTAGAACCCAAAACCAAAGTTGGTACCAAACTTATTACTGGACTTAAAGAGAGTGATAGCGTATTATCAAAAAGTAAAAAAATTGGGGTTATTACTGACAAAACAGTTGTCCCAGTTAAACGAGCATTTGGAAATATCAAAAGTATTAGTTTACTTACCCTAGATTCACTAAATGTTTATGACTTGTCAAAACAAAATTACCTAATTTTTAGTCAACAAGCCATTGAAAAATTAAAATAACATGAATCAACTTATTACCTTAAAACCAATCATAACTGAAAAAATTTTAGCTTCCCAGCAAAATTTGGACAAATACGCATTTTGGGTTAGCCCAAAATCCAATAAAAACCAAATCGAAGCTACTTTTAAGTCAGTTTTTGGAATCAAACCTTTATCTATCAACACTGTTATTTTAAAAGGTAAAACCAAAACCAATTGGAAAACCAGACAACCAATTGTAAAATCAGACCGCAAAAAAGCTATTATTACCCTTCCAAAAGGTACTAAAATTGAATTACTTAAGCTTAATACCAAATAATTATGCCTATTAAATCTTTATTAACCATCAAGAAAAAAACTAGTGGCCGAGACTCTCAAGGTCATGTATCTATTCGTCACCGTGGCGGAGAAGAAAAACGCTTCTTAAGAGAAATTGATTGGTTTAGAAAACAATTCGATATTAAAGCAAAAGTAATTGCTATTGAATATGATCCAAATCGTACTGCTGATCTTGCTATTCTTTCTTACGAAAATGGTTCCAAAAGCTATATTCTTGCTACTACTGAATTAAAAGTTGGTGATGTTGTCATTTCTAGTGATAATGCTCCTATCAAAGATGGAAACTGTTTGCCTCTCAAAAACATCCCAGTTGGTGTTCCAATTCATGCTATTAGTTTCCAAGTTGGTAAACCAGCCCAATTAGTTAAAAGTGCCGGTTCTGCCGCTTACATTCAAAGTATTGATGGCAACAAGGCTGTTATCAAATTACCTTCAGGTGAAATCAGAATTTTTAATGCTGATTGCCGAGCTACTATTGGTCAAATTTGCAACGCTGATCATTCAAACGAAAAATTAACCAAAGCCGGACAATCACGTCATCGAGGCATTCGGCCAACTGTTCGGGGTATCGCCCAAAATCCTCATTCACATCCACATGGAGGTGGTGAAGGTCGAAGCTCTATTGGTATGAATCCCAAGACAAAGTGGGGTAAACCAGCCTTTAGACGTACCAGAAAACACAAAAAAGCATCAAATAAATTAATTGTTCAAAGAAGAAAGAAATAATAATTTATGTCAAGAAGTTCAACCAAAGGTCCATATATCGACAAAAATATAATGGATAAAATCACTAAAGGTGGGGTTCAAGTTATCAAAACCTATGCCCGACGTAGTTCTATTGCTCCGGAATTTGTTGGTAAAACTTTTGACGTTTACAACGGTAAAAAATTCATCAGTGTTTATGTCACTGAAGACATGGTTGGCCATAAGTTCGGGGAATTTTCACCCACAAGAACCTTCAAAGGTCACGGTCGTGTCGTTAAAAGAGTTATTGAAAAAACGTAAAAAAATATGGCAAAAGTTACTAAAAAAACTACTATTACCAAAAAGGCTCCAATTGCTAAAGTTGTCAAAAAGACAACTCCAGCTCCAGTCAAGGTCGAAAATAAACCAGTTATTAAGGCAGAACCAATCTCTAAATTGGTAAAATTTGTCAACAAAAACATTCAAATTTCCCCTCGAAAATTGCGTCTTTTAGTTGACGAAGTTAGAAAATTATCTCCAATCGAAGCTCTTGCCCGTGTCAAATTTATAAACAGCAAATCAGCTCGAATTTTAGTTCAAGCCCTAAAAAATGTAATTGCCGATGCCAAAAATAACTTCCAATTAGACACAAATACCTTAAAATTTGATACTATCAAAGCCGACGAAGCTATTAGAATCAAACGTATGGACAAATCCCACGGCTCCCATTTTGCTCGTGGATTAATCCAAAAACGACATAGCCGTCTTGTCATAATTGTTAAAGGAACCAAAAAATAATATGGGTCAAAAAATTAATCCTATCAGTTTTAGACTAGAAACAGTCAAAAATAGTCCCGAATGGCAATCGAGTTGGTTTGCCAATTCCAAAAAATATCCAGTCCTTCTTTTAGAAGACAAAAAAATTCGTGATTTTCTCCAAAAAAGGCTTTATTCTGCTGGAATTGTTAGTATTAGAATCGAGAGATCAGTCAAAAAAATAAAAGTTTTGATCGTTGTTTCTCGCCCAGGTTTAGTTATTGGTCGAGGTGGAAAAGAGCTAGAGTCTCTCAAAAAAGATATTCAAAAATTATTGACCAAGGCCTCTGGTAAGCAATCCGTTGAGATTCAAGTCGAAGAATTCAAGCATGCCGATCTTTCTGCCAAATTAGTTGCTGAAAAAATAGCTTATCAATTAACCAAAAGAATGCCTTATCGCCGGGTAGTTTTATCAGCTATTGAAAAATGTATGTCGGCTGGTGCCAAAGGTGTTAAAGTAGTTTTGTCTGGACGTATAAATGGAGCTGAAATTGGCCGGCGCGAAAAATTTTCTGAAGGCAAAATCCCTCTAAGCACTATTAGATCCAAAATTGATTATTTTGAATGTCCTTCTCTTACTCGATCTGGCTATATTGGAGTTAAAGTTTATCTTTGTTTAATCTAATTATGTTACAACCAAGCCGAACCAAATATCGAAAACAATTTAGAGGCAAAATGAGGGGAAATTCAAAAGGAAATTTAGTTTCCTTTGGCGAATTTGGCCTTAAGAGTCTTGACTGTGGTTGGATTACTGCCAATCAATTAGAATCAGCCAGACGCGCCATCTCTCACGAAACTAAAAGAAATGGTCGCG
>Ga0116157_10004488_pt1 | contig 13034 bp, 11 predicted proteins | sample AD_UKC048_MetaG_FD_89882 | JGI IMG/M metagenome (GOLD analysis project Ga0116157, IMG submission 89882) | Active sludge microbial communities of municipal wastewater-treating anaerobic digesters from USA - AD_UKC048_MetaG | ecosystem: Engineered > Bioreactor > Anaerobic > Digestate | place: USA...
CCACAAATCCTGCACTGCCGGGCCGGTGCGGGCGTCGTCCAGATCAACAAAATGGGGCCCCGGGCCAGCTGCAGCGGGCACGTCGGCTGGCGTCCACAGGATGTTGCCGGGGTGGCAGTCGCCGTGCAGGCGAAACTGGGCAATCGGGTTGGCGTCGGGGCTGGAACCGGCGCCATTTTTCCGCCTATTTTGGTGGTCTTTTTGGCCATCGGCCCCCGTCAGACATGCGTGAGTAGCTATTAAATCAATAGCACTTTGCGAAACCTTCTCCCACGCCGACTGCACGTCCAGCGGTACCTTGTCGTGGCTCAGCAGCCAATCGCGGGACTCGATGCCAAAGGTTTGCACGTCCAGCGCGGGTCGGCTGACAAAAGGGTGCGCCGCACCCACGGTGTGGATGCGCGCCAGAAACCGGCCAATCCATTCCAGCACGTCCAGATCATCCAGCTCCGGCGCCCGTCCGCCGCGGCGCGGGCTGACACTGAATGCAAACCCGTTGAAGTGATGCAGCGAGCGCCCTTCCAGGATCAGCGGCCCGATGGCAGGCACCTCGGCAGCCATCAGTTCGGCTGAAAAGGCGTGCTCTTCCAGAATCTGGGCATCGCTCCAGCGCTCGGGGCGGTAAAACTTGGCCACCACGAGGGAGCCATCTTCCAGATGAACCTGATAAACGCGGTTTTCGTAGGAGCTGAGCGCCTGCAGGCGGCCGTCGCCAAACAATCCCACACTGGCCAGGGCGTCCAGAACCACATCAGGGGTGAGGGATTCAAAAGCGTGCATGCCCTATTGTCCCCTGCGGAGCATGCCCGGCCGTCAGGCCGCATCAGCTCAGCGGCCAATACACAGGCGATCGGCAAAAAAGATGGGCAAACCGGCCGCCCGGATGGCCGCGGCGGCCCCTTCATGGTCGTAGGGCACGCGGTGAAAGGTGAGTTCGTTGCCGTCAAGGTCCAGCAGTGCGTACATGGCGCGGGGGTCGCCATCGCGGGGCTGCCCTACCGAGCCAATGGTGCCCAGCAGCTGCCCTTTGGGCGGCAGCGCAATGGGCAGGCCCGGCATGGGGGTGATGCGGGTCAGCGTGGGGCCGTCGTCGCGGTAATAAAGGGTTTGCATGTGCACGTGCCCGCCAAAGACGAATCGCACCTCAGCAATTTTGGATGCGGCGGTGAGGCTCAGCCCGGCCGCCCGCTGGTCGTACACGTAGTGCCACAGCTCGGGGGCGTCCACGCTGGCGTGAACCAGCAGCACCGTGTTGTCCTGAGCAACCAGTGGCAAGGCATCGAGAAATTCACGGTGCGCCGGGCTCAACTGCCCATGAGTCCACGCGGCGGTGCTCTCACCCACCGTGATGGCCTGCCGCGGGGGGCTGACCGCCAGCTCGTCGTGATTGCCCTTGATCACCAACGCGCCCTCGGCGGCCAGCGCCATCACGCGCTCCATCACCGCCTCAGGTTCCGCCCCGTAACCCACCAGATCACCCAGCAGCGCAAACCGCGCAGCGCCGTGGTCACGGGCGTGCGCGAGGCAGGCCTCCAGCGCGTGGCGGTTGGCGTGAATGTCAGACAGCAGGGCAAGTTTCATGCGGAATCCGTCACCAGCAAGATATGCCCTTTCTGGGGATCCACGTGGCCGCCCAGCACCTGCTGATACGCCTTGCCCACGGCCAACGGCCCCGCATGGTGCTCAGGCACCAGCCAGGGCGCAACAGGGTCGCACACACGCGCCAAAAACTGCTGCCAGGCCTGCACCAGCCGGGCACCCAATGCCTGCGACCCCCAGTCGGTCTGCCGCTTCTTGATTTGTGCCGGCGCGAAAAACAGCGTGGCCCTGGGGCCGGGCAGATTCTTCGCACTGCCCAGTTGCTCGACATGGGTGCCGCCAATCGAGCAGCTGTAGGCCAGCCGGGTGAAACGGGTGTGGATGGTTTCGCGCAGCCCGGCGTTGCCGGCAAAGTCGATGTAAAAACAGGGCGTGGCCGCGTCGAGCTGATCCAGCTGGTCATACCGCAGCACGCGGTGGTAACAGCCCAGACTCTGGCAAAAATCCACATGGGCCGCCGAGGTCAGCCCCACGACTTCGATCCCCTCGCGCCGGGCCAGCTGAAAAGCCGTGCCGTAAGCGGTCTTGCTGGACGCGCTGGACAGCAGCATCACGGCAGGACGGTTGCTATCGGCTGCGGCGCCGAAAAAGGCGTTGTCGGCCAGAAAATCGTCAATCAGCCACGAGGTGATGAACAGCGGGCGCAGCAGGGCCTGTGCGTCCTCGGTGGATGCGGTGTAAAACGGGTCAGCCGAGCAGCGCATGTACTGGTTATACACCCCGTGCAAAGCTGCGCGATGGGGCGCGCCGTCCGAAAAGCTGGTGGGCGACAGGCGGGTGGGTGTCAGCACCACGCTGCTGGCCATTGGAAAGTAGCCATACAGCCGCTCACCCACCGCCACGCCGGGGTGCGAGGACTGCACCACATCGCCAAAGCCCCAGACCGGGATGACGCCCCTGCCCTCTTGCGACACGGGGAAAAATGACCAGTAGTTCATGGCGTCGCCAAACGCCGCATAGGTGATGTTGTTGGACGTCAGCGCGAAGCGGTCAATCTGCACGCGGACGTCGCCGTCCTGAAGCGGCACATCGGGCTCGGTCACCCACTCGAAACGGGAAAGTTGGTCTTTCTGGACCAGAAAGCGGGTGGTACTCATGGCGCAACCTTAAAAATGACAAAGCCAGCCCACAGAATCTGCGGCTGGCCCCTTCAACAGGTTGTCAACGCTGTTTTATTGCCGAACGACTCAGGCAACCGTGATGCTGACCTCGATGTTACCGCGAGTCGCGTTGGAGTACGGGCACACCTGATGGGCCTTGTCCACCAGCGCCTGCGCCGCGACCTTGTCCATGCCGGGCACGTTTACCACCATCTGCACTTCAATACCGAAGCCGGCCGGAATCTGGCCGATCCCGACGGTGGCGTTGATGGATGTGTCTGCGGGCAGGGCCATCTTCTGCGTGCCGGCCACGAACTTCATGGCGCCCAGGAAGCAGGCACTGTAGCCCGCGGCGAACAGCTGCTCAGGGTTGACACCACCGCCTGCGCCGCCCATTTCTTTGGGAACGGCCAATTTGATGTCCAGCGACCCGTCGGAGGTTTTGCTGGTGCCGTCGCGACCGCCAGTGGAGGTGGCGTGGGCTTTGTAAACGACTTTTTCGACTTTGGTGACCATGGTTTTTCCTTGAGGTAAATGCTTCAGCAATTGAAGCGGGTTAAAAAACGGAATAAAAAGGGATTGACAGATTCAGGTGGTGAGCCGGTCGCGCAGGGCCTGCACCTGGTGCGTGAGCGTCACCAGTTCCGGCAACGGGCATTGCGCCGCCTGCAGCACGCAGCCCGGAATGCGGGCGGCTCTGGACTTGAGTTTGCGGCCCGCCTCGGTCAGCACGATGTTCACCCGGCGTTCATCGTCTGCAGAGCGCCTGCGGGTGAGTACACCCGCCGCTTCCATGCGCTTGAGCAGTGGTGTCAGCGTGCCCGAATCCAGATACAGCCGGCTGCCCAGCTCCGACACGGCCACGTCGTCCTGCTCCCACAGCACCAGCATCACCAGATATTGCGGATAGGTCAGCCCCATCTCTTCCAGCAACGGCTTGTAGAGCTTGGTCATGGCGAGCGACGTGGAATACAGCGCAAAGCACAGCTGGTTGTCCAGCAGCAGCGCCGAATCGGTCGTCAAAGTTTTTTTGATGGAGCCCATGGGCGAATTATATTACACAATTAAATTGTGTGCAATTTAATTAAATGCGCCCCTTTCAGGCTTTGGGTCAGGGTAAACGGGGATCGTCATTAAAGAGGGCTCCTTAAAAAAACCCGGCTTTGTGGTCTATCGTGGTGGCATGACTGTTACCCCTTTCCAAAACTGACCATGTTTGACTACATCATCATTGGCGGCGGCTCTGCCGGCTGCGCGCTGGCTGCCCGCCTGTCTGAAGACCCTGCCGTGAACGTCGCCCTGCTGGAAGCGGGCCCGGCGGACAAAAGTGTCTTGATTCACTGCCCGGCCGGGCTGGCCCTGCTGGCCAAGAGTGGCGATGCCAACTGGCAGTTCGAGACCACGGCGCAGCCGGGCCTGAACGGCCGGAAGGGCTACCAGCCACGCGGCAAGGTCATGGGCGGCTCCAGCTCGGTGAACGCCATGATTTATGCCCGCGGACACCGGGCCGACTACGACCACTGGGCCGCCGAAGGCAATGCCGGCTGGGGTTATGACGATGTGCTTCCCTACTTCAAGCGCTCCGAGCACAACGAGCGCGGCGCGGACACTTTTCACGGCACGGGTGGCCCGCTGAACGTGAAGGACCTGACCACCCCCAACCGCTTTGGCCCCATCTTCGTCAAGGCCGGCCAGCAGGCGGGCTTTCCGGTGAACACCGATTTCAATGGCCCCGAGCAGGAAGGTGTGGGCATGTACCAGGTGACCCACAAAAACGGGGAGCGCTTCAGCGCCGCCAAGGCGTATGTAGCCCCCAACCTGTCGAGAACCAATCTGCACGTCATCACCGGCGCGCACACCACACGCATCCTGTTCGAGCAAAAACGCGCGGTGGGTGTGGAGTATCAACACGAGGGCCACGTCAAACAGCTTAAGGCGTCGCGCGAAGTGCTGCTGTGCGCGGGTGCGCTGCAATCCCCGCAGATCCTGATGCTTTCGGGTGTGGGTGCGCGGGCCGATCTGCTGAAAAACGGCATCGCCGTCGTTCACGATTTGCCCGGCGTGGGCCAGAACCTGCACGACCACGTGGACGTGGTTCAGGTCGTTCATGCGCCACAGGCCAAAGAGTTGTTTGGCATTTCACTCAGTGGCCTGGTGAGCGCGGTAAAAGGCATTTTTGAGTGGCGCAAATACCGCACCGGCATGCTCACCACCAATTTCGCCGAGGCGGGCGGCTTCATCAAGAGCCAGCCGCAAGAGGCCATTCCGGACCTGCAACTGCACTTTGTCATCGGCAAGCTGGTCGACCATGGCCGCAAGACCGTGTTCGGACACGGCTACTCGTGCCACGTGTGCCTGCTGCGCCCATTGAGCCGTGGCAGCGTCCGGCTGGCCAGCAAGGACCCGCTGGCCGCACCGTTGATTGACCCGAACTTTCTGGGCGACCGCGACGATATGGACCGCCTGATTCAGGGCTTCAAGATCATGCGCAACATCCTGTCGCAGCCGTCACTGGCGGGCTTTCATGGCAAAGAGTCACCCAAGTCCGCGGGGGCGACGACCGATCTGCAGATCGAGCAGTTCATCCGCGACAACGCCGACACCATCTACCACCCGGTCGGCACCTGCCGCATGGGCAGTGGCCCGATGGATGTGGTGGACGCGCAGCTGCGTGTACACGGCCTGCAGGGCCTGCGCGTGGTGGACGCGTCCATCATGCCGCGGGTGGTGGGTGGCAACACGAATGCGCCGGTGATCATGATTGCCGAGAAGGCTGCCGACATGATCAGGGCTGCAGCCGTGAAAAACTGAGGTTTTTACCCATCAAATCGGGCCTTAGCCCTCGTGGAATATGCGTGAATAGCTATATAATTCATAGCACACCCTATTCCCCGACTTGAATGCATTCCTTTGAACGCCCGCGGCTCAATGCCGTAGCCGGCCCCATTCTGGGCGAATTTCTGCTGGGCTACAGCGTGGCGATGGCGGGCCTCTGGCTGGCTTCCCACACGTCGGACGGCGCCGCTGGCAGCTTCGGCCTGGCCAATCAGGTGCTGGAAACCCTGTTTGTGGTGTTTCGGGTGCTGGCCATCGGCATGGGCGTCACCATCACCCAGATGTTGGGCGGCGAACAACACGAAAAGGCCCGTCTGACCGCACTGTCCAGCCTGGGCGCCTGCACCTGGGCCGGTTTGTCGGTGGCGGCCTTTCTCCTGCTGGGCAACGACCTCATTCTGGATGTGCTGAACGCCCCCGAGCAGATCTTGCCGCTGGTATCCCCCTACCTGCAACTGCTAGCCCCGGCTGTCTTGCTGGAGGGCTACAACCTGGCCATGGCCTCCATCCTGCGCGCCCACTTGCATGTACGTGATTCGCTGCGGGTGATGATCGCCATGCACGGCAGCCACTTGCTGCTGGCAGTGCCCCTGATGCTGGGCGTGGGCGAGTGGGAAGGTTTTGGCCTGTACGGCTATGCCCTGGCACTGCTGATCAGCCGCGCCATTGGCCTGTGGCTGCACCTGTTGATGTGGCGCATGCGCATGGGACTGGTTCCCAATGCGGCGCACTGGTGGCGCCTGCAGCTCAGGGTGTTGGCGCCGGTGTTGCGCATCGGCGTGCCGGGCGCCAGCCTGGAGCTGGGCTACCGCGCCGCTTTTCTGGTGTCGCTGGCCACCACGGCGCGTCTGGGCGTTGGCGCGCTGGCCACCCACTCCTATACGCTGCAGCTGCTGAAATATGTGCTGCTGATCAGCCTGGCCATCGGCTGGGCCTGCGAGATCATGGTCGGCCGCCTGATTGGCGGGGGACACTTCCAGCAGGCCCATGCCCTGGTGCGCAAATCTGTGCGCAATGGCCTGCTGGCCTCGGGCGGCATGGCGCTGGCGGCGGCACTGGCCGCGCCTTGGCTGATGCGCATGTTCACCAAAGACCCGCAGGTGATTCATGCGGCGCAGACTTTGCTGTGGATCGCGGTGGCACTGGAAACCGGGCGCGTGTTCAACCTGATCGTCATCGGCGCCTTGCGTGCAACCGGCGATGCCATCTATCCGGTCGTGGCCAGCCTGGGTTCGTTTGTGCTGGTACTGGGTCTGGGCTCGTACTGGATGGGCCGCAGCTTCGGACTGGCGGGCATCTTCATGGTTTACGCGGCCGATGAATGGGTGCGCGGCCTGTTGATGATGGCGCGCTGGCACTGGCATGGCTGGCTGCCCAATGCCCGACGAACCCAGCGCAGGGTGCGTGGGCACCGGTAAAAGCGGGCCCTAGCCCCTGAACCGCTTGCGCGTCAACGCCAGCGCCAGCCAGAAGCTCACGACGGCAAACACGACCAACACACCCACATGGCGCCAGGGGTGTTCGGGCCACTGGTCCATGAACAGCGGGCGCACCAGCTCGACGGCGTTGGTCAGTGGCAACCAGCTGGAGATGCTTCGCACCACGGCCGGTAGCTGCTCCAGCGGGAAAAAGATGCCGCTCAGAAACATCATGGGGGTGAGGAACAGCGTGAAGTAATAGGTGAAAAAGTCATACCCTTTGGCCAACGCGTTGAAGATCAGCGCCATGCAGCTGAAGGTGATGCCGACACCCAGCAACACCGGCCAGGCCACCAGCAGTTTGGGGCTGTAGCTGATGCCCAGCACCAGCATCACCCCCAGAATGGCGGTCACGGTGAACAGCGATTTGAAGGCCGCCCACAGCATCTCGGCCAGCACAATGACATCCAGACGCACCGGCGCGTTCATGATGCCGTCCCAAGTCTTTTGCACATGCATGCGCGAAAACGCCGAGTACAACGCCTCAAACGATGCTGCCTGCATGGCGCTCATGCAGATCGAACCACTGGCCAGAAACAGGATGTAGGGCACCTTGACCTCATGGCCGGCACTGCCCACGGTCACCTGCCCCACCAGCGCACCCATGCCGTAGCCAAAGGCCACCAGCCACATCAGCGGCTCGGCGATGTTGCCCACCAGACTGGGAATGGCCAGCTTGCGCCAGACCAGCAGATTGCGCAGGAACACCGGCCAGAACCGCATGGACAGTTCAGGCGTACGCCATACACTTTGCGTTTTCATGGACGACATCACGCATCCTCCCTGATTTGCCGACCCGTGAGCTTGAGAAACAGGTCTTCCAGATTGGCGGGCCGGTGCAGGGTGCGCAGCTGCGGCTGGTTCGCCAGGGCTTCGAGCACCGCACGGGCGTCCTGGGTATAGAAAAACACGGTTTCGCCGCTCAGCTCCACACGCGACGCCAGCTGCTTGACCGGTGAATCCATCAACGCGACAGCGCCCACGCCATAGACCTCTACCACATCAGGTTCCAGATGCTGGGCAATCAGGTCGCGTGGTGTGCCCTCGGCAATCTTTTTGCCATGATCCAGCACCAGCAGACGCGAGCACAGGCGCTCGGCTTCGTCCATGAAGTGGGTGGTGAGCAGGATGGATTTACCCTGCTGCAGCAACAGTTGCAGCCGCTCCCACATCAGGTGGCGCGCCTGCGGGTCCAGCCCGGTGGTCGGCTCGTCCAGCAGCAACAGACGGGGGTCATTCACCAGCGCACGCGCCAGGCCGAGGCGGCGCTTCATGCCGCCCGACAATTCGCCCGGCTTGGCATGGGCCTTGTGGGTGAGCGACGCAAACTCCAGCAGCTCGGGAATGCGGGCGCGAATCTGCGCGTCTTTCATGCCGAAATACCGGCCATACACCAGCAGGTTTTCAGCACAGCTGAAATCCGGGTCCAGCGTGTCCATCTGGCTCACCACGCCAAGCTGCGCCTTGATGGTCAGGGCATCCTTCGGCATGGACAAGGCGCTGGTGGCCAGACCCGGTCTGGTGAAGTAGCTGATGCTTCCATGGTCCGGCGTACTCAGGCCCAGGCACATGCGGATGGTGGTGGTCTTGCCGGCACCGTTGGGCCCGATCACGCCCAGGCATTCGCCCGGCGCAATTTGAAACGAGACGTCGTTGACCACCGTGGATTCACCATACCGCTTGGTGAGCCGGTCAACGGAAAACAGCGGGGATGGCAATGTGTGGTCAGGCATGATCTCATTGTTACCGCAAGTACCACCGCACGCCGGACAGCGGGCTTCAGGCCCTGATCACCGTCAAACCGGTTCGCATCAAAGCCGTGACATTTTGTTTTGGAGTCGCCGCATCCACAATGAGGCCCGTCACTTCTGCACACTTGGCAATCACGTAGGGCGACGCGGCGTTAAGCTTTTCAGCCGACGCCAGCACCCAGGTTTCGGCCGACTGCACCATCATTGCCCGCTTGATATGTGCCTCCTCCAGATCGCCTGTGCTGAAACCCCGGGCGGCGTTGACCGCCGTGACACCCATAAAGTAGAGGTCAGCCTGAACCCGGGCAATGGCCTGAATGGTGACGGCGCCCATGGCCACAACCGAGTGCTTGAACAATTGGCCACCCATCAGGACCACCTCGACTTCTGGGTGGTGCACCAGCGCCACCGCAATGGAAGGGCTGTGCGTCACCACGGTCGCCTTCAGGTTCAGGGGCAAGTGCAGCGCCAGCTGATGGCAGGTGGTGCCGCCATCCATGAACACAACCTGTCCTGGCTGAATCAGTGCTGCCGCAGCTTTGGCAATGGCCAGCTTGCCGCCAGGCTCCAATCTCTGGCGCGCAGCATAGTCGCCCAAAGCGGGTGATGCAGGCAAGGCCCCTCCATGAACGCGTTGCAGCACCCCTTCAGACGCCATCGCACGCAAGTCGCGCCGGATGGTGTCTTCCGACAGTTCCAGCTCTTCGCTGATCGCTTTTGCCAGAACCTGCCCGTCACGGCGCAGTCGGTCCAGAATGATTTTTCTTCGTTGGCTCGTCAGCATGCGGCAACTCTACCTCAGGCAGGATTTCATTTTTGGTTGATCAATGCCAATATGCACGATATTTCTTGAAATTGCATGATTTATCTCGTTTTGATACACTACCAAAACTTGTTCCATTTCAGGTTTAACGTCCATGAATGATCGCGTCCGCATCATCAGCACACAGGTTCTGTCCAATGACTGGTACGTTCTGAAAAAGAATGTGTTTGACTACCAGCGCCGTGATGGCAGCTGGCAGCGACAAAGCAGGGAAACCTACGACCGGGGTAATGGGGCAACGATTCTTCTATATAACCGCGAGCGCAAAACCGTCATCCTGACGCGGCAGTTCCGGTTTCCGGCTTTCGTGAACGGCACTCTGGACGGCATGCTGATTGAGGCTTGCGCTGGCTTGCTGGATCAGGACGATGCAGCAACCTGCATTCGCCGCGAAACCCAGGAAGAAACCGGTTACCGTATCACCGAAGTGCGCAAGGTGTTTGAGGCCTATATGAGCCCCGGCTCCGTGACTGAGCGGATCTACTTCTTTGTGGGCGAGTACCAGCCCAAGGACAAGGTCTCAGCAGGGGGCGGCGAGGCCACGGAGGGCGAAGACATCGAAACGCTGGAGATCGCGCTGGACCGGGCCATGGAGATGGTTGAAACAGGGGAGATTTGCGACGGCAAAACCATTCTTCTGCTGATGTACGCCAAGCTCCATCAGTTGATGAATTGAATCCGGATTACTGGAACGCCACTTCGGCAAAGCTGCGCAGCTTGCGGCTGTGCAACTGATTGATGCCCTGCTCCCGCAGCAACTCGATCGCCCGGATGCCGATGCGCAGGTGCTGGTCAACCCGTTCACGGTAGAAGTGGTTGGCCATGCCTGGCAACTTGATCTCGCCGTGCAGCGGTTTATCGCTCACACACAGCAGCGTGCCATACGGCACACGGAAACGGAAACCGTTGGCGGCGATGGTGGCACTTTCCATATCCAGCGCCACCGCACGGCTCTGGCTGAAGCGGCGTTGCGGGCCGTTGTCGGGCAGCAACTCCCAGTTGCGGTTGTCGGTACTGGCCACGGTGCCGGTGCGCATGACCCGCTTGAGCTCGGGGCCACTCAATTGCGTGACCTGCGACACCGCGGCCTCCAGCGCCACCTGAATTTCGGCCAGCGCCGGAATGGGTACCCACAAGGGCAGCTCTTCATCCAGCACATGGTCTTCACGCACATAGCCGTGGGCCAATACGTAGTCACCCAGCTGTTGTGTGTTGCGCAACCCGGCGCAGTGGCCCAGCATAATCCAGGCGTGGGGTCGCAAGACCGCAATGTGGTCGGTAATGGTTTTGGCATTGGCTGGGCCCACGCCGATGTTGACCATGGTAATGCCGCTGCGGTCAGCACGCACCAGGTGATAAGCCGGCATTTGGGGCAGGCGGGGTGGCGCCTTGCCCAGCTCATCCCCAGCCTCGGCACCCAAGCCGACACGTCGCGTCACCACATTGCCGGGTTCGATGAACGCAACGTAGGCACTCTTGGGGTCATTCATGGCCTCGTGGCCCATGCGGACAAATTCGTCAATGTAGAACTGGTAATTGGTAAACAGCACAAAGTTCTGGAAGTGCTCAGGCGCGGTACCCGTGTAATGTCGCAGGCGATGCAGCGAATAGTCCACCCGCGGAGCGGTGAACAGGGACAGCGGCAACGCATCGCCCGGATGGGGGACATACGTGCCGTTGGCGATGCCATCGTCCATGGCAGCCAGATCGGGCAGATCGAACACGTCGCGCATCAGCTGGCGACGCTCCGCACTCAGCGTGCCTTCGATGTGGTCGTTCTCGGCAAACGAGAAATGCACCGGGATGGGCTGTGCGCTGGTACCAATTTCCAGCTCCACACCGTGGTTTTGCAGCAGCAGCGTGAACTGCTCCAGGTAATAGTCTCCATACAGATCCGGGCGGCTCAGTGTGGTTTCAAACCGGCCCGGGCCGGCCACAAAACCGTAACTCAGGTGGGCAGCATCAGCGGAATTCAGCCGGGATACCGTGTCTGTCTGTACACGCACAAAGGGATAACAGGCCCGCACGTGGCCAGGCAGGGTTTCCCCGGCAACAAAGCGCTGCATGGCCTCGCGAAGGTGGGCCAGGCTGCTGTCATAAATTTCACGCGCCTTGGCCAGCGCGGCGGCCGGGTCGGTGAATTGGGATGGAGCAATGAAAGGGGGGAGATAAGCCATGCCCCTATTGTCCACAAAGGCAGGCGCCCCGTGAACGTCAGGGCTGTTTTACGGGCTCACGCATGGTGACAAACTCCTCCGCGGCAGTGGGATGAATACCGATCGTGCTGTCAAAAACGGCTTTGGTGGCACCCGCCTTCAGGGCCACGGCAAAGCCCTGAACCACTTCCCCCGCGTCAGGCCCCACCATGTGAAGACCCACCACCCGGTCTGTTGCGGCTTCCACCACCAGTTTCATGAGGGTGCGCTCGGAACTGCCGCTCAGCGTGTGTTTGAGTGCCTTGAATTCGCTTCGATACACCGTCACATCGCCAAACGCCTTGCGCGCATCGGCTTCGGAATACCCCACGGTACCGATGTTGGGATGCGTGAAAACTGCCGTCGGAATGAACTGGTAGCTCATGCTGCGTTTGGCTTTCCCTTCAGGCGGGCCAAACAGATCATCGACCAGCACCATGGCCTCACCCAGTGCCACGGGTGTGAGCTGGATGCGCGATGTCACATCACCCAGCGCAAACACCGAGGGCACATTGGTCTGGTAGTGATCGTTCACCAGAATGGCGCCATCTTCGCCCTGGGCCACACCCGCGGCCTTCAACCCCAGGCCGTCAACGTTGGGAATGCGCCCGGTGGCGTACAGCACCTGGTCGGCCATCACGGCTTCACCATCGTTCAGTGAAACGAGCAGCCCTTCAGGGGTTCGTTTGATGGACGCCACGTCGGCCTTCAATCTCAAATCGACACCGGTTTTGATCATTTCACCCGCAATGAAATGGCGCACATCATCGTCAAACCCGCGCAGCACCTGCTCGCCGCGATAGAGCTGGGTTACTTTGGAGCCCAACCCATTGAAGATGGAGGAAAACTCGCAGGCAATGTAGCCGCCGCCCACCACCAGCAGGCGGGCGGGGAACGGGTCCAGATCAAACATGTCGTTGGACGTGACGACGAACTCACGTCCCTCAACCTGGGGCACCTGGGGCTTTCCACCCGTGGCGACCAGAATGTGCCGGGCAGTATGTGTTGCGCCGTTGATCTGAACCGTGTGCCCATCGACCAGCGTGGCATATCCATTGAACACCTGAACACCCGCACCGGTAAGCAAATTCAGATACACGCCATTAAGTCGGCTGATCTCCCTGCGGCGATTGGCCTTCAGTGTGGTCCAGTTCAGCCGCGGGGCATCGCCCTCCCAGCCAAAACCGTGCGACTCTTCGAAGCTTTCCGCAAAATGGGCGGCGTAGCTGTATAGCTTTTTGGGAATGCAGCCC
>Ga0116157_10004490_pt1 | contig 13028 bp, 6 predicted proteins | sample AD_UKC048_MetaG_FD_89882 | JGI IMG/M metagenome (GOLD analysis project Ga0116157, IMG submission 89882) | Active sludge microbial communities of municipal wastewater-treating anaerobic digesters from USA - AD_UKC048_MetaG | ecosystem: Engineered > Bioreactor > Anaerobic > Digestate | place: USA...
CCCCTCGGCGAAGACGATCAGCAGCCCGAGCAGGACAAGAAAGAGGATGATGGGGCCCAGCCACCATTTTTTGCGTTCGCGCATGAAAAGCCAGAATTCGTGGAGGATGGAGAGTTTGGACATGTATAACCTCGACCTGTAATTATTTATTCGGCAGCCCCATCATATCAATGCGTTGACCGTCCCGGGGGAATTCCTGCGCCAGGGCCGCCAGCATCTCTTCATTGCGGCGGATTTTGGCTCTGCCGAGCAGATCCGCAGCCATATTTTTATAGACCTGGTCCGTCTTTTCGCCTAAAAGCTCCTCGCGCACCTGGTTCTGCAGACCGGGTACAGCGCCGAGCGAGTCGGGCGGGAGCACGCCCAGGGGCCGGTGCTGCAGAAATTCGCGATAACGGCCCTGGTGCGCGGCGAAATAGGCCTCCTCCTCGGCGCTGCTTACTGTAATCGTGTCCCGCACGCGCTGCCAGAGGGTGGCGAAAAGGTACTCTTCCCGCCATTTGCGCACCCCCTCCTGCACCATCGGATCCTTGTCGAGATTCCGTTGTTTGGCCTCTTTCAGCAGCAGCTCGCGCATTACCAGCTTGCCGATATCGAAACGCAGATGGCCCGGAGTGTCAATCCGCGGACGTTCGCTGACCGGGAGCGACTCCACCTGTTTCATAAAGTCGCCCAAAGTCATCTGCCCCCCCTTCCAGATCACCAGCACCTCCTTGCCGTGGCCGCTGACGCCGTCATTGACCTGCAGCAGTTCGGTGCCGCCGAGCATGGGCTGGTAGTCGGGGATCATCCGGCCGGCGTTGAGGACGGTTTCACGGACCCGGGAGGCGAGGGTATTGAAAGTGGCGTTGATCATACGGACATCCAGGGCGCTCATCATGCGGTCGACATAGGCGCCGGCCATCTTTTTCTGCATGGCGCGGGTCAGGTCGGCAGCAACAGCTTCGCGCTTCTGGCCATACTCCGCTTCGCTGTTAAAGATCTGCTGGCGCCGGTTCTCCACACGCAGGATATGCCAGCCGTAGCGGCTCCGCACCGGGGGCGAGATCTCTCCCTTGGGCAGGGCGAAGGCGACCTCGGCCAGTTTTTCATCAATGTCATCATAGCCGACGAAACCGAGATCCCCCCCGCTGCGGGCGAGGGTGGAATCGCGGAAGGTGCGGGCAGCCAGAGCTGCAAAGGGAACACCCCGGTCGAGCTCCTCCTTGAGGCGCAGGGCTTCCACCTCGGAACGGGCGAAAAGATGACGCACCTGCACCTGTTCGCGGCCGCGGAAAAAGGCCGCTCGAACCTCCTCCTCCGTCGGCCTGGCCTTGTTGTAGACCTCGTCCCGGTAGAGCGCCTTGATCATCTGGTCCCTCTCCGCCCAGTCGGTGACCTGACGGACCAGCGGGGTCTGTTCAAAGCCGAGTCGTCTCCCCTCCTGGGCGAAGAGCTTTTTCTCGATGAGCAGGTCGAGGTGGGCATCGACCAGTTCCCGCCCCTTGAGATTGCGCGCGTAGAGGGTCATAAAGTGGATGTTGTTGCGCACCTCTTCCAGCGAAATGGGCTCCTTGTTGACCAGAGCAGCGGTCTGGTCGTCCAGGAGCCTGAAATCACAGGCGAGCAGCAAAGTGATGAGAATGAGGGCTTTTTTCATATGCGATCATTTTTACCACAAGAAAGGTCCATCGAAAAGGCAAAAGGGGAGAAAGCGGTCGGCTCTCTCCCCTTGGTGCGGAGACAACCCCGGCAGGGCCCGGCCCCGATGAGGCGGCCGGGCTGTCGGGAGCAGAGTCAGAAACCGATGCCGAGGGTGAATTTCTGGATATAATCGAAACGGCCGAAGGCTTCATAGGCGTAATCAACCTTGAGCGCCATGTTGCCGGCAAAGCCGTAGCGCAGGCCCGCCCCCAGAGTCAGCCCCTGTTCGGCGTCCTTGGCAAAGAGCGAGGCATAGCCGCCGCGCAGGAAAAACATGTTATCGAAGGCATATTCGGCGCCGAGGTTGACCATCTCGACGTTGTCGCTGGGATGCACGGCATCGACGGCCACCCAGAGGGCATGTTTTTTTGTATCCTGCAGCACATTGTAGGACATACCGACGCGCAGATAGAGGGGCATTTCATACGAGTCGGTGGCCATACTGGCGTTGATCTTGTCATTGTTGCCTTCGCGCAGGGGATCGGTATCGTGCTGGACGAGCAGATCCCGGCCGGTCATGCGCATCTTGGTGCCGAAGTTGGTGATGGCAGCGCCAAGACGGAGGCCGCGGAACTGGGTGGTGAAGACCGTCCCGATATCGATGGCGATGCCGTTGGCACCGCTGTTCATGATGTACTCATGGACATACTTGACATTGGCGCCGATGGCGAAGCGGTCGGTCAGCGAGCGGGCATAGGTGACACCCATGGTATAGGAGCCGGAATTGAAGCGCTGGCCGGTCCCGTCGGGATAGAGCTCGGTTGTGACATCCATCTCGCCGATGGTCATAAAGTTGCCGAAGAGGCCGAAGGAGCCGATGTTGCCGAGATTGAGAGCGACGCCGGCGAAGTCAAAGTTGATATCGGCGATCCATTCGGAATGGTTAAAGACCGCCTCGCTCCCCTGCATGGTGGCGATTCCCGCCGGATTCCAGTAGAGGGCAGTGGCGTCGTTGACCATGGAGACATAGGCGCCGCCCATGGCGATCGCGCGCGCCCCCAGGCCGACATTGAGAAAGGGTGCGGCCGTGGTGCCCACCTTGGTGACATTTTGCGCAAAACCCGCAGTGACCAGGGCGAGCCCAATGAGACCGGTAATGATCATTTTTTTCATAGAAACCTCTGCATAATTGCGTTCCATGACGCTTCCGGGAGGAGTCCGCCCGGAAGCTCTCATCGTTCTACTTGATCACTGCAAATTTGCCCACATGGCTGCCCAACTCGCCGGCGTCGACATGGTAGACATAGACACCGTAGGCGATATCAAGATTATCCTTGGTGAGCATGTTCCATTTGGCCTGGCTGTTGTAGAATGAGGCGTTATGTTCGATGGTGGAGATCAGCTCGCCCTGCACGGTATAGATGCGGATAGTGCACTTCATCGGCAGATGGGTGAAGTGCAGCTCGCGTGAGCCGCGCCCGGTGGCGTAGGGATTGACCGGTTCCCAGCCCGCGGAGGCGACGTAGGGATTGGGAACCACCTTGATATTTTTCAGTTCCGCCGCGGCCTGGGCCTCATCGACCTGCGCCGCGCTGGTGGTGAAGCTGAAGGAGTCGCGGCTGCCGAAAGGCCTGGTGGTGACGACACGCAGGGTATCGCCCGCCTTTGGGTGATAGCTGCTGGTGTCGTTGCCGGCAAAGTAGAGGCTCCAGGTGACTTTGGTCTCCGCGCCGACCGTTTCGTAAAAGATGATGCGGTCGAAATTGGAGAGCTGGCCCGGCTCGATGAAGGAAGGACGGATAGCGTAATCCAGGAATGCGTAGGGGATCTCCGTCCGGGTGTCCATATCGACCACCTTGAAGTTGGTCTTCACCCCGGGGATGGGATAGGCCGCGCCCATCGTGCCGTTGGGGTTCCTGCGGTGAATGGTCAGAGGCGAAGACTCTCCGCTGATATCATCCAGAGCGACGACGGCGAGATTGACGGGATACTCCACGCCGACCTCATAATAGCCCGCGAAGGAGAATTTATTGAAAACGTAGGCGTAATTCATCGGAGCGGTGGTGCGGATGACGTTCCAGTTCGACTTTTCGATGATCTTCTCAACCCGGTTTGCGTTCTCGATATTGAGACGCATGCCATAGAAGAAATCGCGCCCGCCGTCGATGTCGCCGCTGGTGTCGACCACGGTGTCGGGAATCGCCTGGCCTTCGGCGAGCTGGATGAAAGAGGTTTCCACCAGAGTGAACGGATCGGCCGGATTGGTGACGTCGAAAATGCTGTAGCCCGTCGTCATCGGCACCCATTCCTGGAGATCGTTGTTATCGAGATTGGGCTCACCGATGGTCGGCACGCCATCCCCCTCACCGGCATCGCCGGTTCCGGCGATGCCATCGGCGCCGAGGTCATGCAAGGCCACATCCCAGTCGTTATCATTATCAACCCCGTCCGAGGCGGTATCGGTAAAGCGGACAAGAATATCGTGGCCGTCCGGAATCATCTTTTCATCCACGATCTCGGCCAGAACCGAGCCGGTGCCGACGGTACCCGCCTCTTTCTCGAGCGGGATCATCTTCTCGCGTGACTGATAGCCCGCCGCCCTGGCCGCGGCGACGACCGCCACCACATTGGAGCCGAGCGAGACGTTGCCGGCGGCATCGATGCTGATATCAATCGGGCACTCGACCGGGTTGAAGCCGTTGATCTGATCGCCGCGATCGTACGCTGTGACTGCGTAATAGTAGGTATAGCCGTTGACGACCGTGGTGTCGCGGAAAGAATGAGCGAGCCCCGTATCATTGCCAAGGTAAAACTCCACGCCGGTACCCGGATAGCTCTCGGCATAAAATCCGGAGATGCCATTCTTGCGGTCGTACTGCGCCAGCGGCACGGACATCAGCCGGCTGCCGAGATAGTCGGTGACCGGTTTGGCGTCTTCAAAGCCGGGATCGGAAGCGCGGTAGATGCGGTAGCCTTCGAAATCGTAGCCGCTGACCGCGTCATAGGAGAATTCCGCCGAATCGTCCCAATAGAGAGTGACCTCGCGGTCACCGACCGAAGCCCAGACCTTGGGAGGATTGGGGGCCTTGGCGAAATTGTAGTTTTCGTCATAGATGAACTGGGCGGTCGCTTTCTTGGCGACGATGCCGCTGCGCGGATCGCCCGGCACCCAGGCCGAATAGATGATGGCGGTGGAGATGCGCTCGGTCTCGCCCGGTTTGAGCGGGAAGTAACCGGAGGCATAGATCCAGTCGCCGTCAACGTTGTTGCCGACGCCATTGACAAAAGAGCCGGGGGTCGAGTAGGTCCAGAGCTTCTCGTCCTCTTTAAGACCGAACTTGTTGAAGGGATAGAAGAAATAAAAGCTGGTCAGGCCGAGCTGGTCCGATTCGCTGACGTCGGTCTTGTCGACGTGGGGTTCGCCCGGGGCGCTGGTGTTGGCGCCGGAGGTGGGCAGGCCGTCGCCCTCGCCGAAATCCATGGTGTTGAACTGGCCGTCGAGGCCGACATCGTCGGTGATCGGATTCCAGTCGCCGTCGTTGTCGATGCCGTCATCGCGGCGCTCGTCGATCAGCTTGTTGTCCATCCCCTCGCCGGTGATATAATCGACATATTTCAGGCCAACATAGACATAGCTTTTCTGGGTGACACCGGTGGTGATCTCGATCTCGTTATAGTTGTTCTCGTCGATCAGGCCGTTGAGGTTGTCATCGACGCCGTTGAAGCGGATCTCCTCGACCTGCTGTCCCGGCCGGAAGACGATGCGGTTGCCCTTGGGGCCGGTGATCGCCAGCGAGTCGGCCGGCATCTTTTGCACACTGCGTTCAAAATTATTGCCGTAGGAGATCACCACAACATCCTGGCCGGCGGCGAGCTGCGCCGGCTTGAACATCTCCTCGGTGATGGTCTTGCCCGAGCCCATGGCGCCGTCGCCGTCGTTGTCGATGCCGTCCCGGAAGTTGCCGGGGCTTTCGAGGAAGGCGCAGCCGGCGATATCGACCGGCGACCAGCCGCCGGAGCCGATGCCGTCATAGTCCCAGGTATAGGTCAGGTTGATCGAGCGGTCGAAGGTGCAGTTATCATCCTCGCCATCGCCGCCGGCCATATAGCCGCAGATGATGCTGAAGACGACCTTGTCGTAGGTGGTGGTGCCGATGTTGGTGATGTCATAAATAAAAAAGAGCACATCCTGGGCCAGCACCTGGGCCCACTGCAGACCGCGCGAGGAGGCTTGCAGGCCGAGGCCGCGGCGGGAGAGATCGGTGGAGTCGGGATAGAAATTATACTTCGCATCGTTGTAATCGTCCATGACGAAATAGCTTTCCTGGTCGGCGCTGAACTGGTTCTTGCCGAAATAGCCGTTCCAGGCGGCGCGCTTGGAGTCGTTATCAAAGCTGTCGTTGCGCCAGCCCGGATCATCGGCGATCGCTTCCTTGTCGGGCCAGTAGACCGGCCAGGATTTGGGGATGTGGCTCATCGCGACCACATTGGTGTCCTTGCCGGCGTAACCGGGCAGGGCCTCCCAGGTGTACCAGGTGAGAAAGTCCGAGGAGCGGTCGCCCATACGGGGATCGACCTTGGGGCCGCGCGGGGTGACGACGGAGTGGATCAGTTTTTTCTCCCGGTCGACGATCTCGGCGCCCACCATCATGAGCTGGTCGCCGATATAAAGATGACCGGAGCCCTTGGGCCACTCGCCGGCGATATCCTCCTCGATGCCGGAGACACGGCCGATCAGACCTGAATTGTAATAGGTGGTCTGAATGCGGTTGCCGTTGTGAAAGCCCTTGCGTTCCTCACTGAACATGCCATGGGGCTTGGGCTGACTGAAAGCTGCGGCGGCGAGCAGAACAAGTCCCGTGATGAGCGTCAATATGATTGTTTTTTTCATGCTGTATGGTCCCTTATGTTAGCTCAGTTCGCTCTCAAAACATCCTGCACCAAGCCGGTTAAAAACCCAGCGAAAAGCCAAGCTGCACCTGCCTGGGCTCGATATACCATTCGGGATGGTTGGCATTATCCTCGATAGTGCTGACGCGGTTGGCATCAAAGCTGGCGTTGCGGGTCTGCAGGGTGTACCTGGGACTGCCGCTGTCGCTCCAGACGTTGGTGGCGGCGCGCTGATCGAAAAGATTAAAGATGTAAGCGAAGAGCGAAAAACTCTGCTTGCCGAGCCTGAAGGTCTTGAAGAGACGAAGGTCGGTGGAATTGATCGCCGGCTTGCGGGAGCTGTTTTCCGCAAGGCCGCTGAACGAGCTGCTGCCGGAGGAGACCCCGGGAGGAAAGGTCGGCGTGTAGGGGGTGCCGGTCCAGTATTTGACCAGCAGGCTGGCCCGCCAGGTGCTGGTGCCCACGCTCAGATTGCCGTTGATGGTGTGACGCTGGTCCCATCCCAGCGGTGTGAGCTGTATGCGCGGGGCCTTGTCGCTGAGGCGGTCGTTGTATGAATCCTTGGGATCGGAGGCGCTCCCCTCGGCCACCATAAAGCTGTAGTCGAGGCCGGCCTCGAAATAGCTGGAGTAGCGTTTGGTCAGGGCCAGGGTTACACCCTTGACGTTGGAATAATCCTTGTTCTCGAACTGGGTGTAGGCGACGCTGGCCAGATAGGTCGGGATGGAGTAGCTGGCGCCCACCCAGTCGCGGACGTCGCGATAGAACATGGTCAACTCAGCGCCCAGATCGGCGGTGATCTGCTGGGAAAGGCCAATCTCGTACTGCACTGTGCGCTGGGGCTTGAGGTCCGCATTGCTGAGAAAGGTGGAGTTGCCCGAGGTGGTCGTCACTTCGAGATCCGGATTGGAGGTGTCGGTGCCGTCGTTGGCGCCATAGAGCTGGCGGAAAGTCGGGATCTGGAAGAAATGGCCGTAGGAGAAGTGGATGACGCCGCGATCGGTGATCGGATAGGCGATGCCGAAGCGCGGACTGAGGGCCATTTTGGCCGTGGCATCCTTGTACCAGAAAGCCTGGCGTTCAGCCACGGTGTACTGGACCAGCTCCGATTCGGGGGTGTCAGGCGTATAGTTCTTGTACTTGTTGTAGGGATCGAAGGGATCGTAGATATTGGGATCCATGGGATCGGCCAGCACCTTGCCGCGCGAATTGAAATAGTCGAAGCGCAGGCCGAAATTGACGATCATATCGTTGAATTCCATTTTGTCCTGGGCATAGAGCGAGAACTCGACCGGCTTTTGCGAGTAGCCGTTGTGATCCGGCGTTCTGCGGTCGGGGATGGAGGGGCGGAAAGGCACAATCTGCTCGTTGCCCTCTTGCGCCGGGATGATATAGAATTCATCAAGGGTCAGGTTGTTGAAGCGGCCCTCAAGACCGGCCTTGATCTGATGGTTCTTGGTGATCTGACTGGTAATATCGAACTTGGCGACATCATAGGTGGTGTTGCGCTTGAAATGCTGCAGCTGCGTGCCGGCATCGGAAAAGCTCCAGTTGGAGGGCGCTGTCAGCGAGTCGCCATGAACATAGCCCTCGGCATCCTTGCCGATGCGATAGCTGATCGAGGTGGTCCCGTCTTCGGCGAAGGTGGTGTCGGCGATATAGGAGACCGAGTTGTAGGGATCTTCGTAGAGATAGTGCTTATAGTCGGTCGAAGAGTGGGTATACTTGACCTCGTAAAAGGTGCGCATGCTGACGGTGTGGGTGAAGGTCAGCGTATTGTTGAGGGCGTTTTCAAAGCGCCGGTAGTTCGCATCGGGATTGTATTTGTAATAGCTGTCATACCACCGGAAGTTGTTCTGGTTGCCCATCAGGGCATAGGTCAGCTTCATGTTGCCGCTGAGCCGGTAGGCCAGTTTGCCCTGACCGGTGAATTTGGCGAAGGGATTCATCGAGACCAGCTCGCCGTCTCCCTTGAGCCCCTGCGGCGTGAACCAGCGCTTGCCGTAGAGATAGCCGTCATTGCTGAAATAGCGGCCGGTGACGAAGAAGGTCAGCTTGTCCTTGAGCAGCGGGCCGCTGAGGCTTCCCTGCACATTGTAGATCGGGTTGAAGCTGCGCAGGGCATTGGTCTTGCTGTAGCTGCCCTCCTCGGGCGAACGGATGGCCGAGATCTCATCCGAGTTGGGCTCCAGCACCCAGTAGGTGTCATCGTCGTAGCTGAGGTAATCGCCGACATAGCTGGAGAACTCGCCGTGCAGCTTTTCTCCGCCTTCCTTGGTGACGATATTGACCACGGCCGACATCGCCTGGCCGTATTCGGCATTGAAGGTGCCGCTGATGACCTGCAGTTCCTGGACCGACGAGTTCTCGATCTGCACGCCCATATTGCCGGAGTAGCCGTCGGTGGCGGCGATGCCGTCAACCCAGTAGGCGACTTCGCCGGAGCGGCCGCCGCGGACGTGAATGCCGCCCACGCCGTCGCGCACCAGACCAGCCTGCAGTTCGAGCACATCGGCCACTTCCTGGACCGGCATGGCGGTGATCTCATCGGCGCTGACCGCGGCCATCGAGGAGGTCTTGTCTTTTTGCACGATGGGGCGGTCGGCAACAACCGTCACCTGCTCGCCGACATCGACCACGGTCTGGCTGAGGCTGACGTTGATGGTGGTGGTCATGTCGACCGAGACCTTGACGTTGGAGACGGATTTGGCTTGATAGCCGATCATTTTGACCTGCATGGTGTAGGTGCCCGGGGGGACGTTGATGATCATCAGATCGCCATCATAGTCGGTGACCGCGCCGAGCATGGTGCCTTCCAGCACCACATTGACGCCGGGCAGGGTCTCGCCGGTCCTGTCGTCCTTCACCTTGCCGACGATCTTGCCGGTGGTGCCGGCAAAGGCCAGAAGGGGAAGAAGCAGAGCAAAGACCGCGAGCCAGGTCAGGGAAGTTTGCAGCGGCTTGTTCATCATGGTTTTCCTTTGCAGCTAATTAGGGATAGTGGATTTCACGCTTGCTGTTGTACAGTTTCAGATTCTGTCCGGACATGAAAGGCCTGCCGGGAGCCGCAGCTCTCGCGAACGATGAGTTCGGCTTCGAGTTCGTGATGGAAATCGCCGTTCTGCGTCCCCTCGATCCGTTCAAGCAGACGGGTGACGGCCATGCGCCCCATCGCGGCGATGGGCTGGCGCATGGTGGTAAGGCCGACGAACTTGGCGAATTCGATGTCGTCAAAGCCCACCAGGGCCAGGTCGTGGGGGATACGCACCCCGGCCTCCTTGGCGGCGCACATCACGCCGAGGCTCTGGACGTCGCTGGCGACAAACAGGGCGGTGGGCAGGCTCTTGTTCTGGGCGATGAGACGCTGCATCGCCGCATAGCCGGCCGCCTCGTTAAAACCGTGCTCCCCGGCCTTGGCGTCACAGACGACCAGGTCGCGCTCGTCGAAGCCCAGATCATGGCTCCGGAGAGCCTGCTGGAATCCCTCAAAGCGCAGTTTTGCCGGGTAGCTGGAGAGATGCCCGTTGATCATGCCGATACGGCGGTGCCCCAGCCCGATGAGATGGCTGGTGGCGGCGAAAGCCCCCGCCCGGTTCGCAATCTCGACCGAGTCGAGATCGACATGCATATGGTCGATGAGGACCACCGGCAGATGGGCGGCGATAAATTTCTCCGCATAGCCCTCCATGACACCAAGAGAGATGATCAGCACCCCGTCGCAGCGGCGTTCGCTTAAAACACGGTCGATGGTGCGGTCGCGGCGGTTCATGCGGTCGACGCTGAAGAGGATCAGATCATAATTGGAGAGGGAAAGGGCGCGCTGGACGCTCTTGAGGAGTTCGACATAGAAATAGTTGGTGAAGAAGGGGACGACGCTGGCGATGGTGTTGGTTTTTTTGCGGGCGAGGCTCTGCGCGAGGGCGTGGGGTTGGTAGTGGAGTTCATCAGCGATACCGAGAATGCGGGCTTTGGTGCGTGCGTTGATGTGGGGGCTGTTGTTGATCGCCCGGGAGACCGTGCCGATCCCCACACCAGCTCTTTTAGCCACATCGTAGATGGTTGCTGCCAAACCGCTCTCCGGCCGGTTGCTCCCTGCGCTCCTCGGGAACCCCTCCCCTCTGCGGTCCCGGGGCAGGGGCCGTATCAGGAAGCGCTTCCAAAAATTTATAACCATTTTACAAAATATAGAACTTATTGTCAAGGACTTTTTAAACACGCCAAGGCGCAGTTATCTCTTGATTAACCGGCTAAAAACAGGTATATTGCCCAATCATGCCCAGCCTGCGATTTAAAATAGGCGCCGGCTACTACACTCTGGTAGCCATCATCGTCGCGCTCAGCATCGTCGCTTTTGTCAGCTTTTTCCGCATGAACCGGACCATCACGCCAATCCTGGAAAAGCACACCCCCACGGCGATCGCCAGCCAGCGCATGCTCAAGGCCCTGGACGAACAGATCCAGGACCAGATCCTCATGCTGCGCGGTGATGTGGATCTCGCCTACATCAGCTACCAGCGCAGCCGCGACCGCTTCCTCAACTGGTACCAGCGCGCCCTCGCCGCCGATCTGCCCCAGCCCGACAAGGCGATCCTGGACAGCATGATCTATACCTACAAGGCCTACCTGACCAATTCCGAGGCCTTTTACACCCTGTGCAAACAGAACAGCCCCCTCGCCCGCCCCTTCCACATGGAGAGCATCGTGCCCGTGGAACAGCGGCTGCGCGGGCAATGCCTCCGCCTCATCGAAGTCACCCAGGCCCTGACCACCAGCGCCGTGGAGCTGGCGCGCGATGCCATGAATCGCAGCATGATCCTCATCGCTGTCGCCGCCCTGATCTCCATCTTTTTCGCCTTCTGGTCCAACGCCCAGGTCTCCCGCAACGTCATCAGGCCGGCTTCGACCCTGGCGCGCACCATCCGCCTCATCAGCCGCGGCCAGCTCAACCAAAAGATCGACATCACCACCAACGATGAATTCGCCGAGCTTTCGAGCGAATTCAACAAGATGACCGAACGCCTGCGCACCTACGAAGAGATGGACATCCACCAGCTGATCGCGGAAAAAAACAAATCCGAGACCATCGTCACCAGCATCGATGAGCCCCTTATCGTCACCGATGCGGAGCACAAGGTGGTGCTTATGAACCTCACCGCCGCGCAGATGCTCGGCAACCCGGCTACCGGGATGGAGGGCAGACCGGTCGAGGAGGTGGTCGCCGACACCAGGCTGCGCCGCCTGCTCCTGGCCAGCGAGGAGCAGCTGCGCGAAACCGCGCACAGCGACTTTCTGCTCAAACTCGAGAACGGCAAGAATACCATCTACTACCGGCCCCGTCAGACCATCATCGTCGACGAAACAGGACAGAACCAGGGCATCGTAACCCTTTTTGAGGACGTCACCCGCTTCAAGGATCTCGAACGGCTCAAAACCGAGTTCATCGCCACCGTCTCCCACGAATTCCGGACTCCGCTGACCTCGATCAATATGACCATCGATATCCTCAGCCAGCAGCTCCTCGGCCCGGTCTCGGCACAGCAGGCCGAGCTGCTGACCAACGCCAAGGAGGATTGCGGCCGGCTCACCAAACTGGTGCGCGAGCTTCTCGACCTCTCACGACTTGAAACCGGCCACCACCAGATGAAGATGGTGCCCCTCAACCTCGCCAAGATCGTGCAGGAGGCCATCGGCCCCCTGCGCCTGCCGTTCCGGAACAAAGAGATCCGCCTCACCAGCGAAGTGGAGGGGATGCCGGCATTTCTGGGCGATCCCCAGCAGCTGAGCTACGTCTTCACCAATCTGCTCAGCAACGCCCTGCGCCACACCCCGGCGGGCGGCGAGGTCAGGATCAGCGCCGCGGCGGAGCCGGAGGAGATCCGGGTCGCGGTGGCGGACAACGGTTCCGGCATCCCCTTGGAAGCACAGGCATCCATCTTTGAAAAATTCGTCCAGGTCAGGAAAGAAAGCGAATCCACCCCCGGCAGCGTCGGCCTCGGCCTCGCCATCGCCAGACAGGTCGTGCACGCCCACGGCGGACGCATCTGGGTGGAAAGCGAGCCGGGCCAGGGCAGCACCTTTTACTTCACACTTCCCTTGACGAGGAGCCTATGAGCACGCCGGCGGCAGTGCGGGTCCTGGTCGTCGATGACGAGTTGCACATTCTCAAGACCATCGGCATCTGTCTGGAATCGATCGGTTTTTCCGCCACCCTCACGCCGCGGCCCCAGGAAGCCCTCGAGATCGCCCGGCGGGAGAGATTCAACCTGGCCTTCGTCGACCTGCGCATGCAGCCCTACGACGGCCTGGAGATGCTCGAGCGCCTGCATGAACTCGATCCGGATCTGACCGTGGTGATCATCACGGCGCATGGCTCCATCGACAGCGCGATCGAAGCGGTCAAGAAAGGGGCCTACCACTACCTGCAAAAGCCCTTTGACGTCAAGGAGCTGCAAATCACCGCCCAGAAGGCCTGGGAACACCATCAGCTCACCAGCGCCGTGCGCGATCTGCGCGAA
>Ga0116157_10004493_pt1 | contig 13024 bp, 12 predicted proteins | sample AD_UKC048_MetaG_FD_89882 | JGI IMG/M metagenome (GOLD analysis project Ga0116157, IMG submission 89882) | Active sludge microbial communities of municipal wastewater-treating anaerobic digesters from USA - AD_UKC048_MetaG | ecosystem: Engineered > Bioreactor > Anaerobic > Digestate | place: USA...
AGAGGAGTGAGGAGCTAAGGCCCCTGGCGGTAAACCCCGCTTGGTGTGTTCGAGAACTCCGCGATCTCCGGCCGGGACAAACGGACCCGATCAGGGGCGCGTGCAAACGCGCATCGCTGCGCTCATTCATAGTGAGGGCAGCACAGGACTACCCACGGCGTGTCTGCATGCGCCCCGCTCCCTCAACGGGGAGAGACGACAACAAGCATCACGGACAGCGAAAGCTGGTCCCAATGAGAGATCGCGTCACGACGGGACGTAGGGTGCATCTTGATGCACCGCGACCAAACCCCGGTGCATCAAGATGCACCCTACACGGCGCTGTCTCGCCATGATGTTTGAAACTCAAAACCCGTCATTCCCGCCACAGCGAAGCGGAGAGCGGGAACCCAGGGGTTGCACACGCCAGCGCCTGCCGCCCCCGGGTTCCTGCTTTCGCAGGAATGACGATGCAGAGGGGAATTGCCTCCCTCACTTCGCAGCACTGGGGGAGGTGGATCGCACGCTCTTGCGTGCGAGACGGAGGGGGCGGCGCAGTAATATCCGTACACGGATCACCCCGTCGACCTGACGCTTACGAAAACCCGCAAAACACCCCCAACACACGACCGCCATCCGGTTCCCACAAACCCGCTACATGTCTGCATTTTAAGCCACCGCATCGCCGCAATTGAACGCGGTTCGCCGCGGAACGAACTGCAAAATCACTGCGTTCTCGACATGGATGTACTTGGTGCACGCACATCCGCGTCACCACATTTCGTAAGAAGCTGACCGCGAAGGCATCTCGCCTTCGACATTCAGAGGAGGCGGTCAATGTATGGTACGGTTCAACACTCGGGTGGTGGCACGAAGGCTGCCGGCCTGATCGCAGCGCTCGCGATGACAGCCGGCGTCGGCGTTCTCGCAACCAGCATGAGCTTCTACAACGAAGCCATTGAACAATCGCGCACCGAGCTCGTCATTCTCACGCCGCCAGAGCCTCTGCCGCCGGTCGAGGAAATCAAGCCGGTTGAAGTGCCGGAAGTCGACGTCCCGCCCGCCGCACCTGAACTGGTCGCGCCGGTTATCGACTTCGTCGTCGAAACGCCCCCGGTCATCGTCGCGCCAGTTGCGGAAGCTGTGCCGGTTCCGGACCCCGTCCCGGCTGCGCCTGCCCCGGCTGTCGGCAATGATCGCATCGCGCCAAGACTCCGCGCTGGCGACAAACCCGCCTATCCGTCGGCTTCGCTCCGCGCCAACGAGCAAGGCACGACCGGCCTTGATGTCTGCGTCAACGCACAGGGCCGCGTGACTTCGGTGTCGGTGGTCAAGTCGTCTGGCTTCGCGCGCCTCGATGATGCGGCCGCCAAATGGCTGCGCGGCGAACGCTTCGCTCCGGGCACTGTCGGCGGCATCGCCCAGTCGGTGTGCGGTCACAGCGTCAGCTACGAGTGGAACCTGCTGGATGCGAAGAAATAGCATCCCGCCAAGCGCCTCGGCAAAGGCGTGGAGTTCGACAAACGAAAACGCCCCGACCGGGTCCGGTCGGGGCGTTCTCTAATCTTGTCCTTGAAGTGCTGCGACTACTCGGCAGCGGCTTCGCCACGCGCGCTGGTTTTCTCAGCGATACGGGCGCGTTTGCCGGTCAGGCCACGCAGGTAATACAGCTTGGCGCGGCGAACCTTGCCTTTGCGGCGGACTTCGATCGAGTCCAGCGAGGGCGAGTTCAGCGGGAACACGCGCTCGACGCCTTCGCCGAACGAGAGTTTGCGCACCGTGAAGTTCTCATTGATGCCGTTGCCGGCGCGGGCGATGCAAAGACCTTCGAAGGCCTGAACGCGCTCGCGCTCACCCTCTTTGATCTTCACGTTGACGCGCAGCGTGTCGCCGGGCGCGAAGTTCGGGATTTTCTTGTTCTCGGTGACGCGGGCGATTTCCTCGCGTTCGAGGGTCTGGATGAGGTGAGCGGTCATCTGCTTGTCTTTCAGTCGCGCGGCTTCGCCCTTGGACGGGGGGCGTCGCGGGAAGCGGCGTATAAATCGGGTCTGCGGGCTTTAGTCAACTCCTCGGCCTGATTTCTACGCCAGGCCGCGACCTTTGCATGGTCGCCAGAGGTTAATACGGCCGGAATCTCCCGATTTTCCCATGTTTGGGGCCGGGTATAATGCGGATGTTCAAGCAATCCGGTCTCGAAACTTTCCTCGGTCAGGCTGTCCGCATTGCCTGCGACGCCCGGAAGCAGGCGGATGCAGGCTTCCAGCAGCGCCAGCGCCGCAACCTCGCCGCCCGCCAGAACGAAGTCCCCGAGCGAGACTTCCTCCAGCTCCCGGCCCTCGATCACCCGCTCGTCCAGCCCCTCGAACCGGCCGCACAGCAGGATGACGCCCGGCCCAGCCGCCAGCTCGCGCACCCGTTCCTGGGTCAGTGGCTTGCCCCGCGGCGACAGATAGATGCGCGGCCGCCCGCCCTGCTCGACGCTATCAATCGCCGCCGCGGCAACATCGGCCCGCAACACCATACCCGCGCCGCCGCCCGACGGCGTGTCGTCAACATTGCGATGCTTGCCCACCCCATGTGCGCGAATATCGACGGTATCGAGCTCCCAGATCCCCTTGGACAGGGCCGTACCCACGATCGAAACGCCGAGGATTCCGGGAAAAGCTTCCGGGAAAAGCGTGATGCAGGTGGCGCGGAAGGTGGTGGGCCCGAGTGTCATGGGAATGTCCGTTAGCCCGTCCCGCAGCTGATTGCACCACTGCTTTCGGCGCTGTTTCGGCAGGCCGTTCGATGGTAGGGAACTTCCGCGTTTCTGCTGGGAGGCTATACCATGAAAACACTCACGACATTCGCCCTGACCGGCGCCCTGACTGGGGCCATGGCCGCTGCGCTGTTCGCAGCCCCCGTCCTGGCCCAGACCGCCCCGCCCTCCGACACGGTGAAGGCCGTCGTCGAAAAAGGCGTCACCATGGAAGTCATGGGTCAGGCCGGCGACATCGAATACAAGGCGGACGGCACGTTCTCTGGCTTCGATGGCCAGTTCGAAGGCGCCTACAAAACGGACGGCAACAAGCTCTGCATCACGGTCGAAGCCTTCGGCATCGTCGATCAATGCACCGAATATCCTGAAGGCAAGAAGTCGGGCGACTCGTTCGAGATCAGCTCGGACATGGGCCCGCTCAAAGTGACGATCCGCGAATAGCGCCGCATCGTACAAGCGTGACTGATTTTTAAGGCGCCGCAGGTGGCTTTCCCCGGCGGCGTCTGCACATCCGCCCCTTGCGGGGACGAGCCCGGGGCGCTTCAATCGTTGCCGGATTGGCATACAGAAACTGGGATAGGGAACGACAATGAAACTGAAACTGATGACCCTCGTGGCTGCCGCCATTGCGATGCCGGCACTGGCGCAAACCGCGCCTCCTTCCGACACGCTGACTGAAGTCATCTCCAAAGGCGTGACGATCACCGTCGCCCAGATGAGCATGACGGGCGACGTCGCCTACAAGCCGGATGGCACCTTCTCGGGCTTCGATGGCCAGTACGAAGGCACCTACAAGGTCGATGGCTCGAAGCTCTGCATCACGGCTGCCGCCGTGGGCCAGGACAACGCCTGCGTGGAATACCCCGCCGGCAAGAAGTCGGGCGACAAGTTCAAGATCACCGACCCGGCCGTCGGCGACCTCGAAATCCTGATCAAGTAAGTCAGACGATCTGATTGGGCCTCACGGCCTGATACAAGCGCCGCCGCGGGGAACCGTGGCGGCGTTTTCGTTTATGGACCTGACCGGCTATGGGTCTGCCCGGCTCATTTGGCGCTCTCTTACCCATTTGTGATGTAGCGCCCCGCATCTCTGCGCCTACAAAATGCAGGTGATGCAGACTGGATCGTGCAAGCAGAGCTGGGCCCACGCGAAACTGATCGCCGTCGCGCTCGCGTGCATGCCTGCCTTGTCCGCCTGTGAAACCTTCTTCGAAGCCGACGCCGTTCGCCAGTACCCGGTCGAAGGCAAGCTGGTCGATGTCGGCGAGGGGCGGCGCATCCAGATCGACTGCCGCGGTGAAGGCGGCCCAACCGTCGTCTTCCAGTCAGGCGGCGACGTGATGGGCTCGCTGGGCTGGAACCCCGTAATGGAGAAGGTCTCCGCCAATGCCCGCGCCTGCGCCTACAGCCGCGCCGGCATCCTGTGGAGCGACCCGACAAACAAGGCTTTCGATCCCGAAGAAGTCGCACACGATCTACACGCAGCCCTCGAAGCAGCTGGCGAGACGCCACCCTACGTCCTCGTCGCCCATTCACGCGGCGGGCTCTACAACCTGATCTTCGCCGGCCTCTATCGCAGCGAAGTCGCCGGCATGGTGTTCGCGGATTCCTCTCACCCCGATCAGGAGGATCGCTTCCGCAAGGCGGGGCTGCCCACCGGCGAATACGTCTCGCCCGCGCAGGAACTCGGCCTCGCTTTCAAATGGACCGGCGTGATGCGCCTCTCCACTTACCCCGCTGATCCGTCGATCTCGGAACAGGTAAAAGCGTTCTATCCGAAGTCAGCCGACGCAAATGCGCGCGAAGCCCGCCAGCGCTCGAAGACGATGGAAGTCGCCGGCCGCTATCGCGATCTGCAGAACTGGCCTGTCGTCGTGCTGGCGCGCGAACTGCCGGAACAGACCCAGGCCCGCAAGCGCGCAGACGATCACGACGCTGATCTGCTTTCCACGGATGGTCTCGCCGCCGGCGCCGACACGCCCAAGGCCGAGATCATCTGGCGCCAACTGCAAGCCGATCTCGCAACCTGGTCGAGCCGCGGGCGGCTTCAGATCGTGCCGGACTCGAACCACGCCTTCTTCTTCCACCGGCCGGAAGTCGTCGCCGCGGCGATCGGCGAAGTGCTGGCGGCCAGCCGCGTGGTCAGGCGGCCGGAGCCGCGGATGAGCTGGCGAGGTCTGGCGGATCTGCCGGCTGACCCTTCGCCGCAATAACCGTCGCAGCCAGATCGCCCGACACATTGCCCACCGTGCGGAAGATATCCGGCACGGACTCCACCGCCACCAGAATGCCCAACAGCTCGATCGGCACGCCCATCGCCATCGAGATCGGCGCGACGCTGGCAATGAAGGATATCTCGCCCGGCAGACCAACCGATCCAATCGAGATCGCAATCGCGACAAAGCCGCCGATGATGATCTTGTCCGGCGTAAGGTCCACGCCCATCACGGCCGCGCAGAAGAACACGACGCCCAGATTGGCGACCGGGCTGGTCATGCGGAACACCGCCACCGCCAGCGGCAGCACAATGTTCGCAACACGCGCCGGCACATCCAGCGCATCACGCGACCGCTCCACCATCAGCGGCAGGGACGCCAGCGACGACCGGCTCGAAATCGCGACAGCCAGCACGGGCGCGGTCGCGGTGAGGAACTTTGAAATACTGACCCTGCCCCACACAACCGCAAACAGAAAGGCCAGCGGCACGATCCCCGCCGTCACCGCCGAGACGATTACAATGTACTGCGCAATCAGGCCGACAATGCCGACGCCCGCCGTGAGGCCAACCCCCAGCGCCAGCGCAAACACGCCAAGCGGTGCCGCCAGCAGAACCCAGCGCACGATGATGATCATCGTGTCAGCCACCGCCTTGAAGAAAGCCACCATCGGCTCACGCTGCGCTGCAGGCAGGCGCGTCGCTGCAAAGCCGAAGAACATTGCGAACACCACCAGCGGCAGGATCGCCCCTTCGGCAGCCGCAGCAACCGGATTTCCCGGCGCCAGCGCCGCCAGCCACGCCCCGATCGTCGGCGGAGACGCGGGCACAACCGCCGCTTGTCCCGCGCGCTGCATGATTGAGGTGGCGGCGCTGGGATCGACCGGCCAGATCGCAAGGAATGCTGGAAACACAAGACACGCGAATGTCGTCGCCGCCACCAGCAGCACCGCGAACACGCCCAGCGACCGCGCCGCGAGCCGCCCGGTCGACGCCGCATTGGCGACCGACGCAACGCCCGTCACCAGCAGCGCAAACACCAGCGGAACCACCGTCATCCGCAAAAGGTTCAGCCACAACGTGCCGATATACTCGACCTCGGTGGTGAAGCTGATCAGGCCCTCATTGCCCGACGACCCAACCAGCGCTCCAACCGCGATACCCGCAGCCAGAGCGAGCACCGTGATGATGCTCAGCCATTTCAACATGCAGCCCCTCGTGTTTTGCCGACAAGGCCAGTCCCCGCGCCCGCTGGCAAGCCCCAGCTAACGCACAATCAGCCCGAGGCTTCGGCCCAAAACGACAAACGGCGGCGCAGTCACCTGCGCCGCCATATTATTGTCCAGTCCGCAGCGCCCTAGCGCAACGCTTCGAGGATCGACACCGCAGAGGCCCCGCAGATCAGCAGGAAGAACACCTCCGCCATCGGCACGCGAAACTTCAGCAGATTGCCGCCGATCCAGACCAGACCCGTCACGGCAGCCGCAACAACCCACGGCCCCAGCACGAAGCCGATCGAACGCTGCAACCGATCGAACGCGGAATAGTAGCCGCGGAATTCGAACAGGTAGGCCGCGCCCAATGCCGCTGCCGACATCAGAACCGCCAGTCCCGCAAGGAACCGCTCAAGCGTATCAAGTCTCACGTGCGCCCTCGCCTACTTCACGATCGGAAGAACGATATAGCTCGGCTGGCTCGACGTGTGCCGCACAACGTTGTTGGCGATCACGCCATCCTTCTCGAACTCGTTGCGCCCGCCCGTATTCAGGTTGCGGCCGTATTTCGGGAAGGAGGACGACGTCACCTCGACGCGGATGCGATGCCCCGGCAGGAAGGTGTTGGCCGTGGACATCGGCGTGAAGTCGAGCTTGTAGGTCTTGCCCTTCTCCATGAACACTTCCTTGTCGTAGCCCTCGCGGAAGCGCGAGCGCAGGATCGTGTCATCGAGAATATAGGCCGAACCATCAGGCGCCACGTCGACAAGCTTCACGGCAAAGTCCGTGTCCTTCGCATCCGACGAAACATGCAGGATCGCGTCAACGAAGCCAGCAACCGTCACAGGCTCCTTCAGCACGTCCGACGTATAGACCAGCACGTCATGACGAACCTCGACCGGGCGTTGGTCGAAGGCGCCCGGAACAACAACGCCGCCATTGCAGCAGTCGCCGCCGCCAATCGTCTGCACCGGGTTCTTCGGATCGTAAGCGAAGCTGTCTGCCGGCTCATTGCCCGGTGCAGAGAACGACAGCTTGCCATCGCCAAACACCGAGTTCGCCTTGCCGCCCGAGCGCAGATAGAGCCGTGTCTCTTTCGCTTCCTTCGGCGGCCATTGCTGTGACGTCTTCCAGGCGTTGTCGCCCATCGAATAGTAGCGGATCTTCGGCGTCGTTGACGGGAAGGCTTCCGGCTTGGTCTTGAGGAAGCGGTCGAAGAACTTCCAGACCTCGCCATTCACGTCCATCGTGGCGTCGCCCAGCTCGCGATCGCCCGACTTGAAGTTCGGCCCGAGCGAAGCAAAGGCACAGTGCACCGACGGCCCGACGATGGCGTACTGGTTATCGCGTGCTTCCGCATCAACGCCGGCTTTTGTGGCGTGATTGTAGAGCGCCAGGTTCGGCCCGATCGAAACGTCGTACCACGAATTGTACCAGAGAGCGGGCACGCCCCACTTCTCGTTATCGTGGTACAGACCGCCCTTGAACCACGCCGGATCATCCGGAAGGTTGCGCGCGATCAGTTCTTCATTCGTGCCTTTGGGCTCGCCCAGCGACGTCAGCATCTCGGCATACGGCAGATGCCAGACCTGCTTGGCCCAGGTGACTTCAGGCTTCTTCGGATTGAGGTCGCTGTATTGCGACAGGTACTGGCGCACATCGGCCGGCAGACCTTCCGGGATCTGCGCACGCAGCGGATTGTCGACGCCATAGAGCCAGATGGTGAACAGCGTGCGCGGCACGCCGCCACGATACCAGTTGCCCTGCTCGTGGAACTCGCCAACGCGGCCAATGCCTGCGCCCGACGCCATCGGCACCATCGCCGCGTGCGCCGGATGGTTCGTCGCCGCAAGCTGCAGCTGCCATTCCGCCGTCGACGAGCAACCGAGCGTGCCGACCTTCTTGTTCGACCACGACTGATCCGCAATCCACGTCAGCGCGTCATAGCCATCGTTGCGCGGATAGCCGAGGATCTCGAACTTGCCTTCGGAGAAGTAACGTCCCCGCTCGTTCTGGCCGACATAGGCATAACCGCGATCGATCGCTTCAACGACCTGGCGCAGCGTGCCGCCCGTCAGCGTGTTCATGTTGTACGGCGTGCGCACGAAGATCGTGGGCACCGGGCCCGTCGTGTCCTTCGGACGATAGATGTCGGTCGACAGGCTCACGCCATCGCGCATCGGCATCAGCACCTTGCGCTCGACCACCGCGCGGCGATCAAGCTCGGCCTGCAGCGCAGCCGGGCTCCATTTCGAATAGTCGGTCGGCGCATTGTCGCTCGCAACAGGCAACGCCGCGCTCTGCGGCGCCTGGATGGCGAGTGTCGCCGTCGCGATGGCCGCGAGGCTCAAACAGGCAAGTACGGTCGTTTTCATGGATGACCCCGATCAGATTACGAAAAAGCTATAAGGCTTGTGACGCGAATGCCAACCGGCCCGTGAGCTCTCAGTTCGGAACGCATGCGCCACACAAATTGGTAATGCGGAAGCGATTCCGGGCATGACGCAGGGCAAGCGACCGGAACTCGCTGTGCAGCGGGCAGTTCTGCACGGAATGCGTTCGTTTCATCTTGTTCAGGATCGGGGTTGTGACCCCTCTGGCCGTTCGCAAGGCGCGGATGACAGTCTATATTTCGAAGCGATGACGATGCAGTCCGCACATGATTTTTCTCGAAAAGCTCCCGCTTCCGGCGATGCGCCCGCAGCGCAGATCGGCCGCGTGGTCTTCATCGCCTATATCGGCCTCGCCGCGATCGCGTGGATCGGCATCGCCGTGGCCGCGAACGCACGCGCACCCGGCCTGATCGGCTTCGCCACTTCGATCTTCGGCGGCTTCCTCGTGGCTCTTCTGATTGCCGCCATCGGCGGAAGCATCGCACTCAAACTGTCCGAGCCCCGCGCACCACAGATGACGCCCATCACCTCGAACGACGAACCCGGCGGCGAGATGCGCGCCATCCTTACCGACCTCGAAGCCTATCGCCGCGACATTTTCCAGCAGGTGGTCGAGCTTTCGGCCTGGCGCATCCCCGCCTGCGCCGGAGTCGGCCTCTGCCTGTGGACCCTGCTCGCCCTGGCAGGCGCACCCGGCGGCGCACTCGACTTCGCGCTCGTCATGATCTTTGGCGGCCTCGTCGGCTATATCTGGTCGATCCAGGAGCAATCGCGCGAATACCAGAAAGTCTATCGTGAACGCGTCATGCCGCGCCTCGCCGCGTCCTTCGGCGAGATCACCTGGCGCAATGCCGTGATGCCCGATCTTGCGCGCCTCAAGGACGAGCACGTCTTCCAGTCCTACGGCGAAGTGCGCGCAACCAACGAACTGGCCGGCACCTATCGCGGCCTGCCGATCAACATCGTCGAGCTCAAGCTGATGAGCCCGGACGAGAAGCAGAAAGCCCCGGTCTTCGATGGCCTTCTGATCGACATCGACCTCCGCCGCGACACCGGCGCAACCACCGCCGCCCTGTCAGATGCTGCCCCGCGCACTTCGACAACCGATGGCAAGCAACGCGTCGAGATCGCAGAACCGGGCTTTGAACAAGCCTACGATGTCTATTCGACCAATCCGGAAGCCGCCCGCGCCCTGCTCAACCCAGCGCTGACAGAACGCCTGCTGAAACTCGGCGAACGCGGAGACTTCGGCCGCCCGACCCTGCTGTGCAGCGGCTCGCGCGTCACCGTCGCCGCGCCCAAGGCCGAAGGCCGCCCGCTGTTCGAACCACCCAGCTTCACCAAGCCGGAAGACAACCGAGAAACCCTGCTCAAACTCCGCGGCGACATCGAAGCCGTCCTCCGCCTCGCGGATGGCCTCGTGGAAGAACGCGCAGCGCACTAGCTCGCATCCCGCTAGTTCAGGGAGTGGCTTGACCCCCACCCCTCATCCCCCTACTCCCGCGCTCCCGATAACTCGACGTGTCTGCGGTCCCATCCCGCGGCGACGCCTGGAGGCAGAACAATGGCCCGTAAGAAGAAGGGCGAGCCCGTCCATGGCTGGCTCATTCTCGACAAACCTGAAGGCGTGACCTCGACCCAGGCGGTCGGCATCTGCCGCCGCGTGTTCAATGCCCAGAAGGCCGGCCATGGCGGCACGCTCGATCCGCTCGCCTCAGGCATTCTCCCGCTCGCCTTCGGCGAAGCCACCAAGACGGTCGGCTACGTCATGGAGGCCGACAAGGACTACGTCTTCACCATCCGCTGGGGTTCCTCGACCACCACGCAGGACCGCGAAGGCGAAATCACCAGCACATCCGACGTCCGCCCCACCCGCGAGGCCATCGCCGAAGCCCTCACCGGCTTCATCGGCGAAATCCAGCAGACCCCGCCGATCTACTCGGCCATCAAGGTTAACGGCGAGCGCGCCTACGACCTCGCCCGCGATGGCGAGGAAGTCGAGCTCCAGCCCCGCACCGTCGTGCTCTATAAAGCCGCCCTCGTGGACTGCCCGTCAGACGACCTTGCAGTGATCGGCGTCACCTGCGGAAAAGGCTTCTATATCAGGGCTTTGGTGCGCGATTTGGCCCAGAAACTGGGGGCTGAAGGGCATGTTGCAGCGCTGCGCCGCACCCGCGTGGGCGCTTTTGCCGAGGACGCGGCAATTCAGCTTCCAATCCTGCAGCAAATGAGCGATAAGGCCGCGCTGGACGACCACCTTGTCCCACTCGAGACCGCGCTGGACGACATCCCGGCGCTGGCCATCACCGGGGAAGAGGCGTCCAGGCTCAGGCAGGGCCGAGAAATCGTACTTCTGCCCCATCAGGTCGAGGCGTTTCGGGAGATGCGCCGTCCTCGTCAAGTGAACGGGGAGGATGCATCCCGCATTTGTCTGGCCACTGAAAAGGTGGGCGAAGAACAGCTTGGCGTTGCCCTGGGTGAAGTCCGGGCCGGCAGATTCATGCCGGTTCGCGTGTTCAACCAATAGACTGGCCACACGGCCCAAGGAGAAACCCGATGTCGATCGCACCGGAGGTGAAAGCCTCCCTGATCAAGAAATTTGCCCGGACCGAAGGTGATACGGGTTCGCCCGAAGTGCAGGTTGCGATTCTGTCGTACCGCATTTCCCACCTCACCGAGCACTTCAAAGACCACAAGAAAGACAACCACTCGCGTCGCGGCCTTCTCAAGATGGTCTCGCAACGTCGCCGACTGCTCGACTATCTCAAGTCGAGGGATGAGGGCCGCTACCAGGCCATCATCAAGGAGCTCGAGCTCCGCCGCTAGATTGCGGTTCTAAAATCCCCGCCGGCCCACCGGGGCCGGCGGTTTTCGTATGGAAAGAGACAATAAAGATGTTTGACATCAAACGCGTTACGATCGACTGGGCGGGCCGTCCGCTCACGCTGGAAACTGGACGCATCGCGCGTCAGGCTGACGGCGCTGTGCTGGCGACCTATGGCGAGACGAGCGTTCTTGCCGCCGTCGTCTATGCGCGCAAAGCCAAAGAGGGCCAGGACTTCTTCCCCCTCACCGTGAACTACCTTGAGCGTTACTACGCGGCTGGCCGCGTTCCCGGAGGCTACTTCAAGCGTGAAGGCCGTCCGACCGAAAAAGAAACCCTCACCTCGCGCCTGATCGACCGCCCGATCCGCCCGCTGTTCGCTGACGGCTTCAAGAACGAAGTCCAGGTCACGATCACCGTGCTGTCGTACGACCAGGAAAACGATCCGGATATCGTCGGCATGGTTGCCGCGTCCGCCGCTCTCGTCATCTCCGGCGCACCGTTCAACGGCCCGATCGCCGCTGCCCGCGTCGGCTACAAGGACGGCGCCTACATCATCAACCCGACCGCTGATCAGATGGAAGACTTCCAGCTCGATCTCGTCGTCGCCGGCACCACCGAAGGCGTGATGATGGTTGAATCGGAAGCCAAAGAGCTTTCGGAAGAAATCATGCTCGGCGCCGTCAAGGCCGGCCACGAGTCGTTCCAGCCGATCATCGACGCGATCATCCAGCTGGCCGAAAAAGCCGCGAAAGAACCCTTCGCCTTCGAAAGCCCGGACAACTCCGCGCTTCTCAAGTCGATCCAGGATGTCGTCGGCGCGGATCTCTCCGCCGCCTACAAGATCAAGGACAAGGGCGATCGCCACGAAGCCGTGAACGCTGCTCGCGAGAAGGCCAAGACCGCTCTCGTGAAAACCGAAGCCAACCCGAACGGCGCAGAGCCGCTCGTGTTCAAGGAAGTCTTCAAGGAAGCTGAAGCCAAGGTTGTCCGCGGCGACATCATCCGCACCGGCTCGCGCATCGACGGCCGCAAGACCGACCAGGTCCGCGCGATCACGTCGCAAGTCGGCGTCCTGCCGCGCACGCACGGCTCCGCGCTGTTCACCCGTGGTGAAACGCAGGCGCTCTGCGTCGCCACGCTCGGCACCGCTGAAGACGAACAGTATGTCGACGGCCTCGGCGGCACGAAGAAGGAGAAGTTCCTTCTCCACTACAACTTCCCTCCCTACTCCGTCGGTGAAACCGGCCGTGGCGGCTCCCCGGGCCGTCGCGAAATCGGCCACGGCAAGCTGGCCTGGCGCGCTGTGAAGGCCGTCCTCCCGAAAGGCGAGGACTTCCCCTACACGCTCCGCATCGTGTCAGAGATCATGGAGTCGAACGGCTCCTCGTCGATGGCGTCGGTCTGCGGCGCATCGCTCGCCATGATGGACGCAGGCGTTCCGATCACCCGTCCGGTGTCGGGCATCGCCATGGGCCTCATCAAGGACGAAGAAGGCATCGCCATCCTGTCCGACATCCTGGGTGATGAAGATCACCTCGGCGACATGGACTTCAAGGTCGCCGGCACGGAAGCGGGCGTCACCTCGCTCCAGATGGACCTGAAGATCGATAGCGTCACGTTCGACATCATGAAGAC